>JAEEGJ010005734.1_pt1 | contig 38453 bp, 29 predicted proteins | sample 8958761 | NCBI WGS metagenome assembly JAEEGJ01 (sample SAMN16246546, study PRJNA631951) | gut metagenome | biome: gut microbiome; feature: rumen; material: RS-attached | host: Bos | place: Iran: Karaj | collected 2018-10
TGATTGTTACAATTCCGGGGCAGAGTGATGATTATTCGGTTTGGGTTATGGCTCACCTTGATGTAGTTCCAACCGGCGATATGAGTCTTTGGAAAACCAATCCCTGGGAATGTACAGAGAAAGATGGAAAACTGTTTGGCCGTGGTGTTGAAGATAACCAGCAGGGGCTTGTGTCTGCTGCTTTTGCCGCTTTGTACTACCTTAAAAAGGGAATTAAGCCTTCGCACACAATAAAGCTTCTTTTTGTTGCTGATGAAGAAAACGGCAGTGAATACGGAATAATTTATCTACTGGAGCATTTTGACTTATTCAAAAAAGAGGATTTGATTCTGATTCCTGATGGCGGCGACAAAATTGGTGAAACGATAGAGATTGCAGAAAAAAACATTATGTGGATGAAGGTTCACGTGGTTGGCAAGCAGACTCACGGGAGCCGCCCGGATACAGGCTCTAATGCATGTCTTGCTGCATGCGATATGTCGCTCAGGCTTCATAACCTTGAGAAAAAGTTTGATAAAAGGGACAGCCTTTTTGAACCCGATTATTCAACCTTCCAGCCAACAAAGCGTTTATCCAACGTTGACAGCATAAACATCATCCCCGGCGAAGACACTTTCTTTATGGATTGCCGCATTCTGCCTTGCTACAGCCTTGAAACAGTTACAGCACAAGTAAATAAAATTGCCGCTGAAATTGAAAAAGAGCACAAGGTAAAAATTGATATTGAATATCCTCAAAAATCAGAAAGCCCTGCAACTCCAGTTTCTTCACCTGTAGCACAAAAGCTTGCAGCTGCTATTAAAACTGCACACGGAATTGAAGCCAAGTTTATAGGCATTGGCGGTGGTACAGTAGGCGCAGAACTCCGCCGCAAAGGCTTTGATGCCGTAGTCTGGAGCTCCATGGACGAAACCGCCCACCAGCCAAACGAATATTGCATCATAGACAACATCATTCGAGATGCGGAAACATTGATAGAAGTTTTTAAGTAAAAGTCTTCGCTATCTGATTTTGAAGAATATTCCCAGCAGCGCGCATGTAATCAAAAGCTGTATAATCATGAACTTTAAGAGTACCTGCGTTGGCGACCATCCGTGATTCTTTCTCATGTGGTCGTGAAGCGGGAATCGTATATTTTCGAAAATCTTAATCTTAAAGAAGCGTAAAAGGAAAACCTTGAGCAATCCCATTCCGCCGTTTACAAATATAATGGAAGAAGTTGCAAAAATAATGAAAGGGTTACCCGAAATCATAACACAAACGCCAATAAAGTAACCTAAAGCGCGGCTGCCAGCATCTCCCATAAGACATTCGCTTGGGAAGGCATTGTGCCACAAATAGCCCATTACAACACCCGCCATTGCAAAAAGAGCAATTGCCCAGTTAGCACCACCCTGGAAATGAGGAACGAGCAGGTAAGCAGAAATATCTTTATGCCCAAGAATAAAATAGAACACAATTCCCAAAGTAAGCAGGGCAATCAAAACAAGAGAAGATGAAAGCCCGTCAACACCATCAGTACAGTTAGTTGTGTTTATGGAAGCCCAGAGCATAATTGTACAGATTATGATGTATACTACAGGATTAACTGCCACCTCATGTGAAATAAATGGCAGCCAGAACCGAACAATTCCATCATCAGAAGCAGATTTAAGACCATAGTACAGAATAAAAGCTGTTCCAACACTTATAATAAGGTCGAGCGCGCCTTTTAAGTATTCACCCCAGGAGGTTGTGCTGCGGTCATCAAGATAACCGGTAAGCATTGTAAGCCAGGTGAGCGCAATCACAGAAGCTCTTGTCCAGCTCATAGGTACAAAAAGCAGACACAAAATTACAAAAATTGTAATGAAAACGCTTCCGGCTCCTGTCGGTTTGCCCTTTGCGGCTTCTGCATTTTCTTTAAGGGTAAACTCGCGGCCCCGGTCGTGGGGGAGCTTGTCGTAAAACTTAGGGATTATCTTAAGTGAAAGAAAGAATCCTGTGTAAAGTGCCAGCGTAATGAGTACAGCATAAGAAGAAAGAAGTCTTGCCGGTCCCCAATATTGCTGCAAAAATTGTCCTAAATAAAAAAGCATTTATAACTCCAGGTAGCTTTAGTATGAAATATGCGATGTTCCTGTAAAAATCAGCGTTACATCATGTTCACCGCAGTAATTTATAAGTTCATCATCGTCTGGTTTACCGCCTGTCTGAATAATTGCGGAAACACCCATATCAATCAGTTTTTTAACAGAATCGTTCAAAGAAAAAGCTGTATCGCAGACAAGAAGGTCTGCAACCGGATTTTCTTTATTATATGCCTGGTTAGTACCATTGTATTCTCCAAGCTCAAAAAGAAGCTCATCCATTGCGCGTTTTTCGGAACGGCAGCCCTGTGCAATACTTATAATTGAAAAGTTTTTAATAAGCACGGCAGTGTGTGTTTTTGTAGCGATTGCAAGCATCATTCCAAAAATCATCTGGTCGGCCATATACTGAGCAGGGCGTTTTTTAGTTTTTACGCTCCAGTGATTAAAGATTGTTGAATCGCGGGTCTGGAAAAGTACTCCGCCATTCAGCAGTTTAACACTGTATTCAACATTGCTGACTTTTGAAACCGAAATCAGCTTAATTGATTTATTCTGCTCGAATATTTCCTTTGCTTTATCGGTAAAGCCTGGTGCTACAATTGCGGCAAGAGGATGCTTTATCATTTCGTTTGCGGCATTATCATCAATAACGGAGCTGCTGCCGATTGTTACGTTATCAACATCATAATTCTTACTCTGGCAGGTATTCTGGAACGAAGATAAAATATCTGATGAAAAAGAAGCGCCGAGTATTTGATTATATTTTACAGCAACTGTGAAAACTGTACCTGTTTGAGGTGTAAACTGCGTTGTAAAGGTATATCCGTCAAAATTAGTGCTTTTTACATTTGACTGATTCTTTAAATTACCGTACATCATGCAGATTTCTTCCCAAACTAAGGAAGCATCCGAAATTGTACCGTAAGAAAGGTCTTTGGCAGGGAGCTTCTGGAGTCCGGTCATTACGCCTGTTTCAAACGGAAACTTGTAAAGACATGCTTTTTGCTGTGGATTCAAGCCTGAACGTAAAGCCTGGTGCTTTCTGTATGGGAAAAGCAGGTAATTCAGGAAGTCGCCTTTCTGGTGGGCTTCCATTAAAAGAGTGTCCGAAAGGCCGCTGTCGTAAGCTGCAAGAAGATTAAGTGCCTTTGCTGCCAGATAAACACGGAAATTGTCGGTAATATTGTTTGTCCTTAACTGTATGATTGCTTCCTTGTAGTCGGCAGGATCAGTAAGGATGAGGATATTTTCATAATTAACAAAAGCGTTTCGTAATAAAGTTGAAATATAGTAGTTTCCAGGCTTTGTAATTGCTTTTATCTGCTGTATATTATTCGGTTTAACAGGCGGATTCATTGAAGGGTAAAAGTTTATGCAGAGAATGTAGATGTCATTTTCCCTGTCTGAAGGATTAAGCGGCTGATTATCTGAATCAGGGTATTTTGTGTTTAAAATTGACTGAACAAGCTTTGAGGTATCTGTAAAATAAATGTTGTTTTCAACAAGAGCCTGTTCCCTTGAAACCGGGATTTTTTCGCGGTGAAGCAGGTCTTCTGTCTTATTTGCCGAGATTATAGTCCATCCTGCACCGGAAAGGAACCTTGCAAACTCCAAAACGCCTTCTGTGTTTTCCACATGAATAATAGCACGCTTAGTCATAGTGTAATAATAGCAAAAAAATATAAATAAGAAAACTAGCAAAGCAATTACACCTGATTATTCTGCAATAATCGGCTTTTTGTTCTGTCTGTGTACTGTTAGTGTACTGATTTTGTGCTGATTCTGTACATAATTAACCACGGTTATTTTTTCGTAACCTTGGTTAAATCGTATTTCAAAGCATTGACCGCAAGGATTTTATGAAATAACATATAACTATAATGAATCGTTTAATAGAAACATGTAAGAAAGTAAAGAATTTAATAAATAAGAATAGATAAAAAAAATAGTAAAAAACACCATATAAAAATGGTAATTCATAAAACCTTTAACGCTTGGGTACATTGGAGAGTTTGCTTGGGGAGTGGAAGGAGTTTATCTCGGACGAGAGAACGGCTTGTCAGAATTATCTGGCAAGTCGTTTTTTTTATTTAACTATATGATATTGGAGGAAAAGGATGTGCAATTCTTCCAGCTTTGTTACATTAAAAATCTTAAATACTTCAGCAAAATCTTTTTTTACAGTTGAAAGACTTACATAATACTTTTCGCTAAGGTCATTGTAAGAAAGATTGTTATGAAGATAATCCAGAACGAAATCAATTTGTCTGTCTGTAAGGTTATAATCTTTGAGAGAGATTTCTGAACCCGGTTTTACCGACTGTAAAACCTCGTTTTGTGTTACAGAAGAAGGCAGTAAGTAAGAAAGCTTTGATTTTAAGATTTTGTAAATCCAGTAAAAGAAGAAGGCAGCAAAAACAGAGGTTGCAAGAGCAACAATTGTCTGTGGCCATCCATGAGTATACATAAGAAGAATATTTAAAAGATGAAAATCAAAGAGAATACTGGCTTGAAAAAACGATTTACTTGTAAAAAAGTTGTTACATACGAGAAGTATAATTGCAAAGTAAAAAAAGAAAATACCTAGTATTTCGTAATTAGTAAGAATGAGCAAACAACTTTCTGTTAATAAAACAACAATTTTTAATCTGATACCAGTCTTAAATATTGAAATAAAAGACAGCAGTGTACAAACACTGTGGGTAACAATTATAACAATTTTACTATGGGGGATAATGGAATTAGAATCACCATTTAAAAGAATGGCACTCATGAGAGCCAATCCCATATAAATTGTTCCAATAATAGATACAACTCTCTCGGCGTTGATTCTATTAAACTTCATAATACTACTATTGTATCAGAGAGTTATAAAAAAGCAATAAGATTTGCAACTTTTTCTCCATCCATTGCGCTTGAAACAATACCGCCCGCATATCCGCTTCCTTCTCCAGCCGGGTAAAGTCTCTTTAATACCGTGCACTCCATCGTTTCGCCGTCGCGCAGGATTCTTACAGGTGTACTTGTTCTGGTTTCTACTGCTATTAAAAGTGCCTCCGGCGAAACAAAACCATGCATTTTTTTATCAATATCACGGAAACCCTTCTGCAGCCTTGTACAAATGTGTGGAGGAAGCCATTCGTTTAAGTTTGAAGCTGTAATTCCCGGTGTATAGCTTGTTTCCGGCAGTGTTTCAGACTGTTTGTTTGCCAGAAAGTCTGTAAGCAGCTGGGCAGGTGCAGCCTGTCCTTTACCGTTCATTTTAGCCTTCTTTTCAAGGTCTGTTCTGAAAAGTAAACCTGCAAGTGCCGGACAACCCATTTTTTCTGCCTCGCCAACAAAGTTCTGTGGAATATCTTCGGGGCGGGTTTCTACTACAATTGCCGCATTCGACCATTTTGAGTTTCTTGCCGCTGCCGACATTCCGTTTACAACAATTTCTTCATCACCCGAAGCAGAAGGAACAACAAATCCGCCAGGGCACATACAAAAGGAATAAACGCCCCTTTCATCCTCCTGGACTGTAACACGGTATTCAGCTGTCGGCATTCCTTCTGTTTTTCCGTGATACTGAATGTTATCTATGAGCTTTCGGGGATGTTCAACGCGGACTCCAACGGCAAACGTTTTGGCTTCAAGTGCCGCTGGGGAAGTGCGAGCAATCAGACTGTAAACATCGGTTGCAGAATGGCCGGTTGCAAGAATAACTGCATCGCCACGGAACTCAGTTTTTTCACCAGAGATGACATCTTCTGTCATAACTCCGCAGACTGTTTCAGCCCCTTTACATTCTTCAATAATAAAATCTGTGAGCTTTGTATTAAAATGGAACTCGCCGCCAAGCTCAATAATCTTATTCCGCATATTGTTTATAACTTTTGGTAGTCTGTCTGTACCTATGTGCGGGTGTGCATCGGTTAAAATTGCTTTATCTGCGCCAAAATGAGCAAAAATCCGTAATATTCTGCCGATGTCACCACGCTTGTTGCTTCTTGTATAGAGCTTTCCGTCCGAAAAAGTACCGGCTCCACCTTCGCCAAAGCAGTAGTTGCTGTTTGCATTTACAAAGTTTTTTGTGCTGATAAGTGCAATATCTTTTCTGCGGGAGGTTGTATCGGTTCCGCGCTCTATGATTACAGGTTTAATTTCATCTTCCAGAAGCCTTAGAGCAGCGAAAAGTCCCGCCGGCCCTGAGCCGATGATTATTACAGTTTTCGATTCCGAAACCTTTTTCCATACCGGTACAGCATCTTCACTATCCGCCGGCTTTTCATCAATGTAAACCTTATATCTTAAATGAAGCTTAACCCTTCCATGACGTGCATCTATCGATTTTTTCTGAAACACAAGTGTAGTCTTTTCTGCCGTAAACTTTATGCCGTTCTGCTTAAGCTCCTTGAACACCAGTGTCTTCAATCTATTGTAATTTTTTTCATCTTCCGGGTTTATAGTAATAGTTATTTCTTTAATCATGGGCTGATTATAACACGAAATTACTGCGATGATACAGTAATTCCTCTCTACATTAATTGAAGAATGTATGTTATTATAATATAGAGGTTTTTATATGAAAAGAAATCTTATTATCTTATTCTGTACTCTGATTATTGCGGGCAGTCTGTTTTCTGCGCCAAAACAAAAATCACAAAAGTTCATGTATGTTGCCGTAGAGGAGCTTGGCTTAAAAAATAAAGCAGGTATAACCGCAAAGCAAATTGACACTTTGATGTATGGTGCCAGAGTAGTTGTTTTGGACGAAAAAGGCTCCTGGTGCAAAATTCAGTTATGGAATGATGCTTCTGTAACCGGCTGGGTAAACAGCGGTTCCCTTACAAAGAAAAAAATCATAGTTGCAAATGTAACTACAGATGCAGATCAGCTTGCACTTGCAGGAAAAGCTAACGAAGGTCAGTTGCGTCCTCAGATTGATGTTGAAGATAATTATGATAAACGTGTTTCTACAAATGCCACAGAGCTTTCTCTTGCAGGAAAAGGCTTTAATTCTGCGGTTGAAGCTGCTTATGAAGATGAGTTTGATGTAAATTTTGAACTGGTTGACAAAGTTGAAAAAAACAGTGTTTCTGAAGACGATACGATTACATTTATTATTCAGGGTAATCTCAGGTTAGAGGATTAGTTTTAGAGGGTAATTGAAGATGAAAAGAGAATTGAATAAAAAGCTTAGAATAATTCTGTTGTCTGGTGCCACACTTGCAGTATTTTCATTTACATCCTGTACTACGCTGTCAAGACTCATTGTTGAATCTCTGGAAGAGCCTGTTGATTACGAAGAATATGAAGATGAAAAAAGTGGCGAAGAAGCTATAGCAGACGCTGTTGTAACTGGAATTGACGGTATACGAAAAGCTGCCGAAGACAATATCACCCCGGAAGAAGCTTATTATATTGGAAGAACTGTTGCTGCCATCATCACTAAGAATTATAAGATTTACGATTCACCGGATGCTACAAGATATTTGAATAAGATTTGTTCGGCAATCACTATCAATTCAGCAATGCCGTATCTTTATAAAGGCTACTATGTTGCAATTCTTGATACAGATGAAATAAATGCTCTGGCTACACCGGGTGGTCACATTTTTGTAACACGGGGTTTGTTAAAGTGTACAAACTCTGAAGATGCTGTTGCTGCGGTTCTTGCACACGAGATTTCTCATATCCAGCTTAATCACAGTATAAAGGCAATAAAATCAAGCAGAATTACTTCTGCCGCAATGGAAGGGGTAAAAAATGTTACAACTAGGGTTTATGAAAACTCAGAAGTGAGTAAATATGGTATTGTAAAACAGGAAGATTTGGACTTTTTGACAAATGCCGGTGATGAAATCGTAAATACTTTGATGAACTCTGGTTTCTCTATTACTCAGGAGTTCGATGCTGATCGAAATGCCCTTATGCTTATGTCTGATTCTGGTTATGATCCTGAAGCTATGGACGATATGCTGAATCTTCTGGATAAAAATATTGCAGAAGGAGAATCAGGTTGGAGTAAAACACATCCTTCTCCAACTGCACGAAAGAAGAATGTAAAGAACTTTAAGAAGAAGTATCCATACAAAGGTTCAAGCAAGAAAAGCAGACAGAGAAGATTTGAGGAGTATAAGGAGTACTTTTAATCTGAGCATTTTAATAAAGGAATAATTAATAAATGGGAAAAGAGAAAAAAAACGGAAAAATCTGGATTCGTTCAATTATTATTGCTGTTATTTGTAGTGTTCTGACAATTGTTTTATATAAGGCAGGACTTCTTACAACTCTTGAAAACAAAACTTATGATACCCGAATGCTCAGTACTTCAAAGTTTATTCATCCCGATGACAATATTGCACTTATAGTTATTGATCAGGACAGTCTTGACTGGGCCAGTCAGGAAAGAGGCTGGTCGTGGCCGTGGCCTAGAGAATCGGCTGCAGAAATTGTTGATTATCTTTCACTGGGAAATCCTAAATCAATCTGTTTTGATATGCTTTACACGGAGCCTTCGTTTTATGGTCTGGAGGATGATGAAAAATATGGCGAATCTGAAAAAAAGAGTGGAAAGGTTGTACAGACTATTCACGTAATTGAACATGGTAATTCTTCTCTTGCAAAGTTTCCTGTTTCTCCTATAAAGGATAATGCTGCGGTAATAGCAAGTGTTACCAGCAAAAAAGATGATGATGACATTATCCGCCGTGCAAGACTTTATTTTGAGTATAACGGCAAGAAATATCCTTCTTTGGGAATTGCACCTCTTGTTCTTGAAGATATTGATTATGAAGACACTCCTTATGAAGAAGAACCCGGTATAGTTCGTTTGCGCTATCAGACTTCGACAGATGCTTACAATCCCTGGAATGCAAAAACAATTATGAAGAGCTCCGAGGAATGGAAAAAACTTCAGGCCGGCGAAATTACTCAGGAAGAGTTTGATGAAAATCCTGAGATTCTTGGACCTGAGTTTTTTGAAGATTTATACATTTTTGTAGCTTTGTATGCTCCCGGTCTTTTTGATATTTGTTCAACACCAGTTTCTCAGGTTTATCCTGGAGTTGGTGTTCATATGACTACGCTTGATAATTTCCTGAATGATTCTTTTGTACGAAAATTGTCAGACTGGATGGTATTTATCTGGATTGTTCTGCTTTCGTTCTTTGGTTCAATGATTGTTTCTTTTGCAGAAGGAAAAGGCGTAAGCATAAAAAAGACTACAGTACGAATCATCATAGGTTTTGCTCTGGGACTTGTTCTTTCCATTGGAGTGCCTTACGGACTGTTTATTCCTGGAATCTGGCTTCCAATAATTATTCCGCTGCTGGGTTTTATCCTTTCGTTCCTTTCGGCATTAGGATTGAATTATGCTCTTGAAGGTCGCCAGAAACGATTTATTCAGTCGGCATTCAGCCAGTATCTTAGTCCTGCAGTAATTGATCAGCTTATTGCAGACCCTGATAAACTTAAGCTTGGCGGTGAACGACGTGAAATCAGTATTTATTTTTCTGATATTCAGGGCTTTACAAGTATTTCCGAAAACTTCCCACCTGAAAAGCTGATTGGTATTTTGAATAAGTATCTTTCTGAAATGACAAACATTATTCTTGCTTCCGGCGGAACTATTGATAAATATGAAGGTGATGCAATTATTGCCTTCTGGAATGCTCCTCTTGAAGAAGCTGACCACGGAAAACGAGCTGTTCTTGCGGCAATGAAATGTCAGAAACGGCTTGATGAACTTAGAGATGAGTTTGAAAAGCTTAGCGGTAAAAAGTTTTATCAGCGAATCGGCTTGAATACGGGAACTGCTGTAATTGGAAATATGGGGTCTGAAATCCGTTTTGATTACACAATGCTTGGTGACAGTGTAAATCTTGCTTCAAGGCTTGAAGGTTTGAACAAGCAGTTTGGTACTTACACAATGTGTACAGAAGCTACAAGGCAGGCTGCTATAAGAGATGGTGTAGATTTAGGATGGCGTAAGCTTGCTAATGTTGCGGTTGTCGGTAAAAAAGAAGCGGTTGTTGTTTATGAGCCGATGGAAAAAGAGCTTTATCTTAAAAAGCGCGACCTTATAGAAAAGTTTGAAGCGGCCTGTAATCTGTTTTATGCAGGAAAGTTTAGTCTTGCGCTTACGATTTTTGAACGTTATGCAGAAGTTGATGCACCATGTAAAAAGTATATGGAGAAGTGCAGAAGCTTTATAGAAAATCCGCCGAAAGAATGGAATGGCGTTTGGGAAGCAACCTCAAAATAGCGTAAACAATTATTTAATGCATTTACTCAATCAATCACTTTTTCTTTCACGGAACTGGAACTTCGTTTCTGCCAGAATTACTGCCAGGAAAATCAGAACGCAGCCGAAACCCATTCGCAGGGTGATTTGTTCGTGGAGAATTATTGCACTGAAGAAGATTCCGAAAACGCTTTCAAAGCTAAGAAATAGGGACGCGAGAGAAGATTTAACGTATTTTAAACCTATGTTCTGCAGACTGAAGCAGAGCATTGTGCTGAAGAGGCCCAGGTAAAGCATTGAAAGAATTACGCGTGGTGTCTGGAAGGCTGCAACAGGGAAGGCGCCATCGTAAATTGGGGCGAAAAGCCAGCCGTAGAGGGTGCAGGCGGCAAACTGGAGCAGTGTGAGTAAAAGCGGGTCGTCGCCGAGTTTGTTGTATTTTTCAGTCCAGATGATGTGTAGGGCGTAGAAAAGGCCGCAGATTATTGTAAGAATGTCACCAATGTTTATTCGGGCTGAATCATCTGTACCAAGGGCGAGCAGGCCGATTCCTGTGACGGAAAGAAAGGCTGCAACAAAAACGTACCAGCCTGGTCTTTTTTTGTACATAATCCAGCTGATTAAGGGAATTAAAATTACATAAACAGTCGTAAGAAAAGCGTTTTTACCGGCGGTGGTGTAGTCACAGCCGATTGTCTGTGTTGTATAGGCAAGAAACAGAAAAGCACCGGAAAGCAGACCGTGCAGAATGTACTGACGGTTGATGTTTCGGAGCTTTTTAATAAAAATGAGTGCCATTACAAATGATGCAATTGTGTAGCGGATTGCTATCATATAAATTGCACCAATGTAATCAAGGCTATCCTTTACTACAACAAAGGCAAAACCCCAGATGGCGGCGGTGAGAACAAGACCAATGCTAGCGAAAAAAGATTTGTTATTCATAAACCGCCACAGAGATTTTATTTAATTTCCAGCTTCTGCAAGTGCCAGATGTCGCGAACGTAATCTTCAATTGTACGGTCAGAAGAGAACTTGCCGGAATTGGCGATGTTTATCAAAGTCTTTCTTGCCCAGCTCTTCTTATCCTTGTAAGCTTCGGCAATTTTTTCCTGAGCCTTGCAGTAAGAATCAAAATCAGCAAGAAGATAGTAAACGTCAGGGCGCTGTCCTTCTACACCGTAAATCAATGAATCGTGAATCTCTTTGAAAATCTGGTGAGTTGGGTCATAAGTTCCGTCAACAAGCTGTTCAACAACCTTTGCAAGAGCAGGGTTGCGGTCAAGATACTGCTGAGGATTATAGCTGTGCTCGGCTTCCATCTTTTTGATTTCTTCTGTGAGAAGACCAAAGATAAATCCGTTTTCTTTTCCAGCTTCTTCAAAAATCTCTATGTTAGCACCGTCCATTGTACCGAGTGTTAAAGCACCGTTTACCATAAACTTCATGTTAGAAGTACCTGAAGCTTCGTAGCCTGCTGTAGAAATCTGCTCAGAAACATCTGCTGCAGGGAAGATTTTTTCTGCAACTGAAACACGGTAGTTTTCTACAAATACAACACGAATCTTTCCGCGAACACGGCGGTCGTTGTTAATTCGTTCTGCAATTGTGTTTATAAGCTTGATGATAGTCTTAGCACGTCGGTAACCGCTGGCAGCTTTCGCACCAAAAATAAAGGTTCTTGCAGGCGGGTCAAAATCAGGCTCGTCAACAAGGCGGTTGTAAAGATACATAATGTGGAGCACGTTGAGCAGCTGTCGTTTGTATTCATGGAGTCGCTTAACCTGAACATCGTAAATGCTTTCAGGGTCAAGGAACTCGTTCTGTGAGTGCTTAAGATAATCGGCAAGTGCCTGTTTGTTTTCCTGTTTGATTTTGATAAGCTCGTTAAGGCTTTCATCATCATCAATATATTTTTCCAGACCCTTGAGCTTTTTCAAATCCTTTTCCCAGCCGTGACCAATTCGTTTTGTAATAAAGTCAGAAAGCAGTGGGTTAGAATTGAGCAGCCAGCGACGCTGAGTAATACCGTTTGTCTTATTGTTGAACTTTTCAGGATAGATTGCGTACCAGTCCTTGAGCTCAACTTCTTTAAGAAGCTTTGTATGAAGCTCTGCAACACCGTTTACACTGAAGCAGGAATGAATTGCAAGCCAGGCCATGTAAACCATGTTGTTGTGAATGATTGCCATGTGTTCATGCTTGTAATAATCGTTAGGGAACTTAGAGCGGAGTTCAATTACAAGACGGCGGTTGATTTCTTCTACAATCTGGTAGATTCGTGGGAGCAAGCCCTGGAAGATTCCGATTGGCCATTTTTCCAAAGCTTCTGCAAGGATTGTGTGGTTTGTATAGGCAAAGGTGTGAGTTACAACGTTCCAGGCATCGTCCCAACCAATATTGTAGTCGTCAATGAGGATTCTCATAAGTTCAGGGATTGCAACTACAGGATGAGTGTCGTTCAGCTGGATTACGTGGAGGTCAGCAAACTTACTGAAGTCGGTGCCGTAATCTGCAACATAGTGGCGTACTAAATCCTGGAGGGAAGCTGAGCTAAAGAAGTACTGCTGTTTAAGGCGGAGTGCCTTTCCGCTTGGTCCGTTATCGTTAGGATAAAGAACGCGGCTGATGTTTTCTGCACTGTTCTGACGTTCTACGGCACGGTTATAATCCATATTGTTGAAGAGCTGGAGGTCAAAGCCGTTTGGAGATGAAGCTGACCAAAGGCGCAGTGTGTTTACTGTATTTGTGCCATAACCAATGATTGGCATATCGTAAGGGGTAGCGGTAACTTCTTCTGCATTTTCAATATAAAAACGAGGCTGTCCGTCTGGGGTGCGGCCATAAGCAATGTTTCCGCCGAATTTAACTGTAACGGCAAGGTCTGAACGCTTGATTTCCCAAGGGTCGCGGTGAGCAAGCCAGTTATCTGGGTATTCAACCTGGTAGCCGTTCTGGATGCGCTGCTCGAACATTCCGTATTCGTAGCGGATTCCGTAGCCGTGTCCAGGATAATCGAGGGTAGCAAGTGAGTCCAGGAAACAGGCTGCAAGTCGTCCAAGACCACCGTTGCCAAGTGCTGCATCAGGCTCTTCATCCTCAATCATATCAAAATCTATGTTCATTTCCTGAAGAACTTCTTTTACTTCATCCTTTATGCCAGCGTTAATAAGGTTGTTGCTGAGTGCGCGGCCCATAAGGAACTCTGCAGAAAGATAGTAGAGCTGTTTTACAGGCTTTTTTTCGTATTCATTACGGGTTGTCATCCAGTTTGTCATAATGAACTCTAATGCAGAAGCCGAAACTGCATCAAAAAGGTCGTGTTTATTTGCCTGTGAAATGTCTTTTCCGTATTGACGTCTTAATCGTCCTGAAAGGTTTTTCTTGAATTGCTCTTTGTTAAACTCCATAGTTATTGCTCCTGAAAATCAGTATGTGAACTTTATGAAATTATAAAAGTGTTTTGATATTTCGTTTTTTTATAGAGGATATTTTACTGTATTTATAAGGGAGTTGCAATTGTTGCGATTGTAGACTTTAATTTGTCTATTTTAATACCTGTTATGCACTTTTTCCGCAAAACAGAGTACATCGTTTAATTGCAGCACTTTTCCGTCGTCCAGGGTGATTTTACCATTCATGCGGCCGAAAACCTGGTGCTGGTCGCTGATGATGACTTTGAAATCCATTTTTGCAAAGCGGTCCAAAATTGGTTCAAAGGTAACTTCAAAGCGACCATCGGAAGAAGTCATTTTCCAGGTTGAATTGTATTCAGGACCGACCATTGCTTTTGGGTCGGGGTCATTTGGAATGCCAAAATCAACATCATCAAGTTTGTGGGCAATTCCGTCTACAATAATTATGTTTTCGCTGGCAGCCGAGGTATTGCCAAAACCGTAGCCGATGTTAAAGCCAACTGTGTGACCGTCCACTAGAGCATTGCCGTTGCCCCAGTACCAGGTGTTATCATAAGTCCAAACTCCGCGTCCCCAATCCAAGGTACCAAAATCATATTCAGGATTAAAGTTATAGGTTTTGCCGTCGTAAAAAACTGAGCCACTGGCCTTCATACAATTGATTTTTTGATTGTAGTAAAAGTGAGCATTTTTATCCCAAGGTGTTGCAATAACCATTGTGTCCATTTGTGGCTGCTGTAAGGTTATGTCGGCAGAAAGCGGCTTACCCTTGTTGAAGTCAGAATACCAGCACTTAATCTGCCTTTGCCCCTCACTTTTTATAAACTGCAAATCAAGCTTTTTATCTTTATAGATGACGTTTCCCTGTTCGGAAGTTGGAGGAAGTTTTAATTTTCCCATAGGGAATACATTCAAAACCGTCTGCGTATGTTCACTTGGATTTTCCTTATCCAGATGTAAAAGAGAAACCGACTGCAATCCCACATAGCCGTCATCCGAAATTGTAAATGCAGCTGCAAAGCTTTCGGTACCATCCTTTTTGCCGTCATGAATTATGATGTAATAATCCCACTCCTTAATTCTGAACTTAGGAGCCTTTATATCTTTTCTGTCATATTTCCAGATTAATTTTCGAGCCCAGCCAGCTTCCTGAATGTTGCCGTTTTTATCTAAAAGATTCTGTTCATTAGTTACTTCGTGATTACGCATGATTTTGCCTCTTTCTAAAATTATAGCACTAAAGCAAAAAATGTGGTAAATTATCTTCTATGAATGTTGTGAAAACGCAGAAGGGAGCACCGTTGGGACTTGGAGCTGTAGTACTGGCGGACGGTGTTAATTTTTCTATTTACAGTAAGGATGCCACTAAGGTTGTCCTCTGTCTTTTTGAAAATGAAAATGATAAAAAATCTTTGCAGGAAATTGAACTTAATCCTGTAGAAAATAAAACTGGAAATATCTGGCACATTTTTGTAGAAGGGCTTAAGCCGGGTGCACTTTATCTTTACCGTGTGGACGGTCCGTATAATCCGCCAAAAGGGCAAAGGTTTAGCTTTGGAAAATATTTGTTTGACCCTTACGCAAAGGCATTCACAAACGGTTCGGTTTTTAAATCCTATAGAAAAAATCATAAAAGCGGAACAACTGAAGGCGCAAGACAGGATTTGTCTGATTTTCCAAAATGTGTTGTAATTGATGATTTTGATTTTGACTGGGAAGGTGATAAACCGCTTAATTATCCGCTTGAAAAAACAGTGATTTATGAAACGCATCTTAAAGGATTTACAGCTGGAATTACTAAGGATGCGAATTGTGCTGGTAATGAAAACGGCAGATGGGGACAGTTAGCCGGAACTTACAAAGGTTTTGCAGAAAAAATAAAATATTTACAGGAGCTTGGAATTACTTCCGTTGAGCTGCTTCCGGTTTTTGAGTTTGATGAACATGAAAATGCGAATACAAATCCTAAGACGGGGGAAGCTCTTGTAAATTACTGGGGCTATTCTACAATAGGATTTTTTGCACCTAAAACTTCCTACGCTTACGATAAGGCTCCCGGTGCTGCAGTAAAGGAGTTCAAGCAGCTGGTAAAGGAACTTCATAAAGCTGGAATCGAAGTGATTCTTGATGTTGTTTATAATCACACAGCAGAAGGAAATGAGCACGGACTTGCCTTTGAGTTCCGCGGTTTACAGAATGATGTTTATTATTCGCTGCCACAAAACGACAAGCAGTATTACAATAATTTCAGTGGCTGCGGTAACAGCGTGAACTGCAACCATCCTGTAACAGAACAGCTTATTCTGGACAGCCTGCGCTACTGGGTAAAGGACATGCACGTAGACGGCTTCCGTTTTGATCTGGCTTCCATTCTTACGCGCAGTCCAACCGGTATGCCCTGGGAAATGCCACCGTTAACTTATGCAATCAGTCAGGACCCAATTCTTGCAAATACAAAAATAATTGCCGAGCCCTGGGATTGTGCGGGACTTTATCAGCTTGGAGGATTCCCTGCCGGGGATGGTAACCGCTGGAGTGAATGGAATGGTCGTTTCCGTGATGATATCCGCCGCTTTATTCGTGGTGATGAAAACACTTCTACTGCTGCGGCTACCAGAATTGCGGGAAGCTCCGATTTGTTCAATCACAGCGGGCGTTCTCCGTTAGCCTCAATTAACTTTATTACAGCCCACGATGGTTTTACACTCAATGATTTAGTTAGTTACAACTACAAGCATAATGAAGAAAACGGTGAAGCTAACCGTGATGGTTCTGATGACAATTTAAGTTACAATCACGGTTACGAAGGCGCCTGTACAAATCCAAAAATTGAAAGTGTAAGAATCAGAAAAATCAAAAACTTTTTGCTTATGCTTTTTATTTCTCAGGGTGTGCCAATGCTGCTTGCCGGTGATGAAATGCGCCGCACTCAAAATGGAAACAACAATGCATACTGTCAAGATAATGAGCTCAGCTGGATGGACTGGTCGCTTGCAGAAAAAAATGCTGACCTTGTTCGTTTTACCCGCACACTTATTGCCCTGCGTAAAAAGCATCCTGTTTTTACACGAACTGATTTTTTTAAGGACCACTATGAAAAGGCTTCCGCTGGATTTGCTGGAGCTGCGGGCGGAAGTGCTAATAATGTATCATTTGAAGCAGAAATTATCTGGTGCGATATGAATGCACGAACTCCTGACTGGACAAAAATGGACAGGTTCCTTGCTTTTATGCTGACAGGAGCTCAAACTAACGACAAGGATTTTTACATTGCGGCAAACATGGATCGCTTTGATTTAACAATAACCCTTCCGAATCCACAAGCTGGTAAAAAATGGTTCCTTGTAGCAGATACATCTTTTGCAAGCCCAGAGGATATTATGGCCGATGGTGAAGAGGAAGAACTTACAGAGCAGAGACGTTATGTGCTTGTGTCTGGCAGCTGTATAATTTTGATGAGTAAATAGGAGAAGTAGATATGGAAAATAAAAATACTGAAACTGGCGCAATGAACAATCAGGTGAACGCTGCAGAAAACACTGCGCTTAAAACTGCCCTTGTCGCAATTATCGGGCGGCCTTCAGCTGGAAAATCAACTTTTCTAAATACCGCCTGCCAGGAAGATGTAAGTATTGTTTCTCCAATTCCTCAAACTACCAGAAACGCAATCAAAGGTATTGTAAATACTTCTTTTGGTCAGCTCATTTTTATAGACACTCCGGGCTACCACGTTTCAGAAAAAAAATTGAACCTGCGGCTTAAATCTGTTACCGAAGAACAGCTGGAAGGTGTTGATTGTGTTCTATACATAATTGATTCTACGCGCCCGCTTGGTGAAGAAGAGCTTCATGCAGCAGAGCTTATTAAAAAGTACGAGACTAAAACTGTAGTTGCCATTAACAAGAGCGATTCTCCAATGTCAAAGCCAATGCCTGTGCGTGCTTTTATTGCAGAACAGCTTCCAAATATTCCGGCAGAAAGAATCTTCGAAATGTCGGCAGAAAAGGATATTGGGATAAACGAAGTTCTTAAAGGCTTGTACGATATTTCTCCAGTTGGCGACCCGATGTATGATGAAGAAACTTATACCGACCAGGATTTAACCTTCAGGGTTTGTGAAATAATCCGTGGCGAGGCTATAAACAGGCTTAAGGACGAGATTCCGCATGCGGTATACGTACAGGTTGCAGATATTGAACACCGTAATGAAGGTAAAAAACTCTGGATTCGTGCCTTTTTGTGTGTTGAACGCGAAAGCCAGAAGGGTATTGTAATTGGCAAAGGTGCTTCAAAAATCAAGGAGATTAGGACTGCCGCAGCCAAAAAGCTTAGCGAAATCTACATTCAGAAAATTGATTTGGATTTGCAGGTTAAGGTTGATAAAAACTGGCGGCAACACGACAATACGCTGAATAAATTAATTCCACAAGCATAGGAATAAGATAATACCATATTAACTAATTTCTCCATTTATGCTAATATTCAAAAAATCTAAAAATGGAGTGTTATAAATGCTTGCAGGACGTCATTTAATCCAGCCGGATGATTTAACAGTTTCAGAAATTGATGAAATTTGTTCACTGGCAGAACAGATAATAGTAGATCCAAAATCATTTCAAGATGTGTGTCGCGGGAAAATTCTTGCGACACTTTTTTTTGAGCCGAGCACCAGAACAAGGCTCAGCTTTGAAGCAGCCATGCTAAGGCTTGGCGGTTCGGTAGAAGGCTTTTCGGATGCAGATAACACTTCATCTGTAAAAGGAGAAACCCTGGCAGACACCATAAGGGTTGTTTCCAGCTATGCCGATGTAATTGCAATGCGTACACCAAAAGAAGGTGCCGCTCATCTTGCAAGTAAATATTCCTCTTGTCCTATTATAAATGCTGGTGACGGTGGACATTACCATCCAACACAAACACTTACCGACCTTGTTACAATCCGCCAGCTTATGGGAAGCCTTGAAAATCACACAGTTGGTTTCTGTGGCGACTTAAAGTTTGGACGTACAGTTCATTCTCTTGCAGAAGCCTTGCGCCGCTACAAGGGTAACAAGTTTATCTTCATCAGCCCTAAAGAGCTTTCTGTCCCAGATTACCTGATTACAAATGTACTTGAACCGGCCGGTGTTAAATATGATATTGTTGAGAGCCTTGATGAAGTAATCGGCCAGCTTGATATTCTTTATATGACCCGTGTTCAGAAGGAGCGATTCTTTAACGAGCAGGATTACATCCGTTTAAAGGACAGCTACATTCTTGATGAAGAAAAAATGCGTGGTGCAAAGAAAAAGATGATAGTTCTTCATCCGCTTCCAAGAGTAAACGAAATTACGCCTGAAGTTGATGATGATCCGCGAGCCGCTTACTTTAAGCAGGTTAAGTACGGGATGTATGCAAGAATGGCACTTATCGCAAAACTTACAGGAAGCCTTTAGAGCTTATTCATGTCAGGAGGATTTTGAATGTTAAACGTAAATACAATAAAGAACGGACTTGTAATAGATCATATTCGTGCGGGGTCGGGCTGGAAAATATACCAGTGGCTTGGACTTGATAAAGCACCTTTTACATCGTGCCTTATTCAAAACGTACAGTCACAGAAATCAACAAAAAAGGACATCATCAAAATCGACAACATCATCGATATTGATTATTCGGTGCTTGGTTTTATTGATCCTAATATCTGCGTGAATGTAATAAAAAACGAAAAAATTGTAAAAAAGATTACGATGGAATTGCCTAACAAAGTCAGCGGAGTTTTCAACTGTAAGAATCCGCGCTGCATTACTCAGACAGAGCATTACATTACACCAACCTTTATCCTTACCGACAAAGAAAAGGGACTTTACCGCTGCGAATATTGTGATACACTTTATATGGCAGGTGCGAATAAATGACAAAAGTAACTTTAATTTACAATGCACGTCTTCTTGATGAAGCAATCGATTCTCCAGGCGCAATCCTGATTGCCGACGGAAAAATCAGGGCAATTTTTCAGGGCTATTTTACTTCTTCCTACACAGTTTCTAAACTTGCACATTCAATCCTTATAGAAGACGGCTCCGAAAATGATTGTAAATTAGAGTTATATGATGCACACGGTCTGACCGTAACTCCGGCTTTTATAGACATGCACGTACATTTGCGTTATCCGGGACAAACACATAAAGAAGATCTGGCAAGCGGACTTCAGGCTGCAATTGCCGGTGGCTTTGGAACGGTGGTAGCCATGCCTAACACAAATCCTGTTGTTTCTTCTATTGATATGGCAATTGATATTGAGAAAAAAGCTGCTTCTTATGGGCTGGCTCATATTTTCCAGGTTGTTAGTATTACTAAAAACTTTGAAGGAACAGATGTAAGCCATTTGAATAATATTACACCAAAATACATTCCTGTTATTTCTGAAGACGGTCACGATGTTCTTTCTGCTTCGGTGATGCTTGAAGGAATGAGAATTGCTGCTGCAAAAAATTGTATTGTAAGCTGTCACTGCGAAGACCCGTCTCTTGCAGTTGAGGCCAGATTTCACCGGCAGAATGCATTAAAGATGATGAATGCAGCCGGACTTTATGCCTGGGGTACAAGTGATGAAGAAACTGATGTAACTCCTGAAATGCTTGAAAAAATTGACAGCGAGTTAACCGAAGCTAACAACCTTCTTGCCGTTGCAGAGGATGCAGCTACCGAAAGAAATATTCAACTTGCAGAATTAGCAGGATGTCATATTCATTTGGCACATGTGAGTACAAAAAAGTCTCTTGATGAAGTTCGACGTGCTAAGGCAAGATGCTCCAATCCTGTAACGTGTGAAGTTACACCTCATCATCTTGCATTGAGCGGAACAGAAGAACCATATATTCGGGCACTTGTGAATCCACCCTTGCGCAGTGAAAAAGACAGGCTTGCACTTATAGAAGGCTTGCGGGACGGTTCGGTAGATGTAATTTCCACTGACCATGCACCGCACACCTTTGATGATAAGGCTGCTGGAAGTCCGGGCTTTACAGGACTGGAAACTGCCTTTGGCATTTGCAATACAGTTCTTGTAAATCAGAACCAGTTTGCGCCGCAGAGATTGTCACAGCTGATGTCTGCAAATCCTGCGCGAATATTGGGTTTAACAAAAGGTTTACTCAAAGCCGGCTATGATGCCGATCTTACTATTTTTGATCCTGATGAAGAATGGGTAGTTGAACCTGGCATGTTCTATTCAAAAGGAAAAGCCACCCCATTTGCAGGAGACACTCTTACCGGAAAAGTCCACGTAGTGTTCATGTCCGGACGAAAGGTGTTTGAATCTTAAATGTCTATAACTGATTGCTGCCTTGTTGTTGCTACAGTTTGTTTATGCGATTAAGGTGTTCAAGGTAAAAGCCTGTAATGTTATTTTTGATTGTAAAGCCGCCCTGTAGGGACATATGGTCTCCCTTATAAGTTGGCATTATATACCAGACTCCTTTCTTAAGTGATGATGGAGTAGTTTCAGAAGTATTATCAGTAAAATCCTGCTGAGGAGCAAAATCTGGAGCCTTTGCAGAAATTGTATTTACAAGCCCGTCATTTTCCTGCCATTCTTTTCCAAAGGTAATTCCATCTGGACTTATACCTTCAAAGCTACCCATTCTTGCAGAAGTGCGTTCAAACATATCCTCCATCATTTCTGGAATTGGTTGCTGGCTGCCATCTTCTGCTGCTTTTGTTGCACTGCATGGAAAAGAAAAATAATATGCATTATCCAAGCTTTTAAGCCATTTATTAATTTCTGCCGCATTCTGAACATGCATGTCAAAATCTGCATAATCGTATTCTACGCGACCATCTTTTTTTGGCGCATTTGTTCTGTCCATTGCCTTTTGCATTTTTGTTTTAGGCTGTGGATTTTTGTCTGGTACGTGATAAGCTGAGGTTCCATTGTGAGGAGCGGCAAGGGCTGTAACAGAATAAATCCAGTCTGTATGACCTCCTGCAAAAAGAGGACTTAAATCTTCAGGGGTAGTTGCGTTTCGTTCAGCTTCGGAACCTTCTGCCATCAGATGAGCCAAAAGTCTGACAGTAACTCCGCCAAAGGAATGTCCTAAAAGGTTGATTTTATTTTCACTATCCCACTGCGGAATAAGAGGTGCTTTAGAAAAATCTCTGCCATAACGAGGATGTCCACAACGTTCAGAATGTTCCTTGCCATAATCTGTAACAGTTCCGGCAAGCTGGGCATAAAGCTCACAGGCTCTATCCCAGGCACTTCCTTGAGGTGCTACAGAAGCATCAAAAGCGTTAAAACCTTCCTTTCTAAGCTGTTTCATTAATGAGCCGTTTTTCAAGCCCCAGTAAGGGAAAAACTTATTCTGGAAATCATAATGACCCCAGCCGGAAAGTCCGTGTACAAAGACATAGGTATGGTTTGTATTCCATTCTCCCTGGTCCAACCTTGCAGCCGCTTTTTTTGTATTTGTAGAAGAGCAGCCCGAAAACAATACTAAGCCACCAATTAACAGTGCCAAAATTTTTATTCTTGAGAGGTTCATGGCTTAAATATAATGTGAAAAAAATAAAATGTAAAGTAGATTTTGTACAATTTAATTTAGCACAAATGTTATTTCTTCTTACCCAGGTAGGCTTCCCTAACCTGCGGGTTAGCCATGACTTCCTGACCAGAACCTGTTAGTACAATTTCGCCGGTTTCAATTACATAGGCTATATCAGCAGTTTTAAGAGCCATGTTTGCATTCTGTTCAATAAGAAGAACTGTAACACCGTTTTTGTTGATTTCCTTGATGATGTCGAAAATCTGCTGAACGATAAGTGGAGCAAGTCCAAGAGATGGTTCGTCGAGCATAAGGATTTTAGGGCGGTTCATAAGGGCACGACCTACGGCAAGCATCTGTTGTTCACCGCCGGAAAGTGTTCCTGCAAACTGCCAGCTTCTTTCCTGCAAGCGTGGAAATAATTCATAAACCCATTTAAGGTCTTTTTCAATTTCTTTTTTATCCTTGCGAAGGTATGCACCAATCTTAAGGTTTTCTTCAACTGTCAAATCTGTAAAAACACGGCGGCCTTCCGGGCTGAGGGCAATTCCGCTTGCGCAAATCTTGTTGATTGGCATACCGATAAGTTCAGTTCCATCAAGCTGGATAGAACCGCTTTCTGCTTTTACAAGTCCGCTGATTGTTCGCAGCAGGGTTGATTTTCCGGCACCGTTTGCACCAATGAGCGTAACGATTTTTCCATCCGGAACTTCAATATTTATTCCTCTAAGAGCTTTGATTCCGCCGTAAGATACATACAAATCTTTTATACTAAGCATATTCTATTCCTTCTGTTCGGTGAGAGCTTCTTCAGCTTCTTCTTCGGTTTCGCCAAGATAGGCTGCAATTACTTCCGGATTGTTCTGAACTTCTTCCGGTGTTCCGTGGGCAATAAGTGCACCAAAGTTCAAAACGTAAATACGGTCGGAAATATCCATTACCAGATCCATGTGGTGTTCAATCATAAATACTGTAAGATGGAACTCGTCGCGGATGTGATGAATAAAGTCTGTAAGCTCGGCAGTTTCCTGTGGGTTCATACCGGCAGCAGGTTCGTCGAGCAAGAGCAGGGTAGGATTTGTAGCAAGAGCTCGTGCAATTTCCAGACGGCGCTGTAAACCATAAGGAAGGGAAGTACAAAGCTCATTGCGAACCTCGTATAAGCCTAAAATCTTTAAGAGCTCATCAACTTCTTCACGCTGCTTTTTTTCTTCTTTCCAGTTAAGGCGGAAGGTTGCACTGAAAACATTTGAAGTTCTGCGAAGATGTTTTGCAATCAGAACATTTGTGAATACAGTCTGGCTTTTCCACAAACGGATATTCTGGAATGTTCTAGCAATTCCAAGCTTTGTGATTTTATCTGGAGTTGGTTCTATATGTTTTGTAAACTTTCCGCGGTCTGTTCCGGCATAAAGCTTTTTCATTTTTCCGCGCGGATAATTTTCTACAATTTCTTTTCCATTGAAGTAAACGGCGCCGTTAGTCGGGGCATACACACCGGTAACAACATTGAAGGCAGTTGTTTTTCCGGCACCGTTTGGTCCAATCAGGGAAACAATTTCGCCCTGGTTTACTTCCAGCGAAAGATTATTTACAGCCACAACACCACCAAACTGCATTGTGACATTTTCCATTTTTAATACATTTATTTTTTCAGACATAAAAGTTTCCTTGTTTACGCAGATTTCTTAGCCTTTTTTTCTTTGAGCTTTGCAGAACGCTTTGCAAAGGCCCTTTTTATTCCTGCTATGCTGAACTCGTTTTCGCCCATAATACCTTTCTGATAGAACAATACAATACACATAATGACGATTGAGAATACAACCTTTCTGAAGCCCGGTCTGAGAACCTGGAATGATGTAAGGTTGAGGTTTGAGTTATCGAGGAAGCGGAGCCACCATTCTGAGCAGGCAATAAAGAGGAAAGAAGAAATGCAGCTTCCTGTTACAGAACCGATTCCACCAATTACTACGATGAGCAAAATCTCATAAGTCATTGCAGATTTGAACTGGCTTGCCTGAATTGTTGTCTGGAACATTGCAAGCAGTGCACCTGAGATTCCGGCAAAGAAAGAGCTGATTACAAAAGCAAGTCTTTTATGATGTGCAAGATTGATACCCATAGCTTCTGCTGCAACTTCATCATCGCGGATAGCCTTGAATGCACGGCCGTAAGTTGAGTTTATAAGAAGCACGATTATTGCAATACAAACTGCGCTTACCGCAAAATAGAAGGTAACAGATTTAAAGTAAGGATATTTTCGCAGAAGGTTTGATCCGTTTGTGATTACGCCAAGTTTATCCCACTGGAAAATGGCACGGATAATTTCTGCAAAACCGAGTGTTGCAATTGCAAGATAGTCTGATTTTAATTTGAGTACCGGCAGACCGATTAAGTAAGCAAAGCCGGCAGCAACGAGTCCTGCAAGAATCATTGCGATGATTACAGGAAGTGTAAACTGAATCAAACCACCGTCAAAATACTGATAAACCTGAGGTCGAACTTCTACAGGAATTGTAAAAATAGCATAAGTGTAAGCACCCAGAAGCATAAAGCCAGCCTGACCCAAGCTGAAAAGTCCTGTAAAACCGTTGAGCAGGTTCATTGAAACAGCAACGAGGGCGTAGATTGCACCTTTTTTTAATACGGTGAATAAAATTGATGTTGGTCTGATTGTATGCTCAAGAATGACAAGAAGCACGAACAGCGCGGCTAAAAGTCCGAAGCTGAGGAGCATATCTTTTGTTTTTGTCTTGTTATTTTTTTCTAAGCTTTCCATTTTTTATTCCTCAAACTAAACTTTGTCGGTTACTTTTTCGCCGAAAAGACCGGTTGGCATAAACATCAATACGATGATAAGAAGAACAAATGTAAATGCATCGCTGAATGTTGTCCAGCCAATACCTTTGATGATATTTTCGCAGATACCGATTATGAAGGCTCCGATTACGGCACCCGGTATGGAACCAATTCCACCGAATACAGCCGCAACAAAGGCCTTTAAGCCAGGCATACCACCAACGGTTGGAGTTACGCCCGGATAATTTGAAAAGAACAGGATTGAACCAACTGCCGCAAGGAATGAACCTATAATAAAGGTCATTGAGATTACAGAGTCGATTTTGATTCCCATAAGCTGTGCGGTTTCGAAATCTTTTGAAACTGCGCGCATTGCCATTCCGATTTTTGTGTGATTGATAAGAAGAACAAGAATGACAACAAGAATTATTGTTAAGAACGGAGTTATTATTGTTACGCGTTTTGTGATTGCACCAAAAATTGTAACTGAGTCGCTGATCCAAGGGATTTTTGGATAGTTCTTTAATAATCCGCCTGTTATATACAAAGCAAGGTTCTGAATAAGATAGGACATACCGATTGCCGAAATCATAATTGACATGCGGGGTGCTGTCCTGAGTGGTTTGTAGGCTACACGTTCTACTGCAAAGCCCATAAGTACAGTTAAGATGATTGTGAGCGGAATTGAAATCCAGAGGGGCATTATTGTGTAGCAATAAATCATGATAAGCCCGGCAGCCATAAATACGTCGCCGTGGGCAAAGTTAATAAGACGTAAAATACCGTAAACCATTGTGTAGCCAATTGCAATAAGGGCGTATTGTCCGCCAGTGCTGATTCCTGCGAGAATGTACGGTAAGTTAGTTTGAAAGAAGTTCATTTTTTTTCCTTACGACAGCGAATATGTGATAGATTATCGGGTCAAGCCCGATAATGACAATTATTTGCCATTGTAATGACAATTATATGTCATGGTAATAACAATTAAATGTCATTGCCGTACTTGATACGGCAATCAATAATAGCTGTCTTTATTAAATCAAACAGTTGGGGCGTTGCGGGGTGGCGTAGGATGAATGCTCATTATTTTAATTTAAACTTTTTTACCTACGTAAAACTTTTACCCCGCAGAGGGGGTAGCCCGCAACGAAGTGCGGGCGAGGGGGAGACTTCCCCCTCCTTCTACCTAAGTGCTTATTTTACTTTCTGTACAGCGATGAAGTTCCACTTGCCGGTTGAGTTGTTTACCTGTTTTACGTAAGCAACGTCGCGTTTTGCATCACCGGTTGAGTCGAATGCGATTGAGCCGGAAACGCCAGTAAGTGTTGTTTTTGGAAGAGCAGCCATAACGTCAGCAGATTTTGTTGAACCAGCGTTCTTGAGTGCTGCGAGTGCTGTGTAGTAAGCGTCGAAGCCCATTGCTGAAACTGCTGCGATTTCGTCGTCGCCACCGTTGTTTGTTTTAGCTGTAGCGTTTGTGTTGATGTAGTTGCGGAATCCGTCTACGAAGTCTGTAACAATCTTGTCTTTTGAACCTTCTACGAAGAATGTTGTAACGAAGATTTTTACGTTTGTGCCTTTTGCTGCTGCGAGTACAACGTTAGAGTCCCATGTATCGCCTGCGAGGATTGGCATTGTCATTCCCTGTGTGTTAGCCTGTTCTATGATGAGGGCTGCTGCTTCGATTGAAACTGGTGAGAAGAATACATCAGCATTGTTGTTCTTTGCGTTTGCTACGTAAGCAGAAAAGTCTGAAGTTCCGTCTGGGAAAGTTTCGAATACGATTTCGCCACCGAGCTTTTTGAAGGCTTCGATAAAGTAGTTACAAAGTCCTACAGAATAGTCATCGCCGAGTTTTGCGAGACAGTAAGCTCTCTTTGACTTGAAGTTGTCTACTGCAAAGTTTGCAAGTACTGTTCCCTGGAATGGATCGAGGAAGCAGATTCGGAAGTAGTGGCTGTTTCCTGCTGTTACCTGTGGGTTTGTACAAGTAATTCCTACTACTGGTACGTTAGCATCTTTGAATGTGTCTGATGCTGCGATTGAAACGCCTGAACCATAAGAACCGAGTACGATTGATACTCCTTTATTGATAAGTTCAGAAGCTGCTGTTACAGCTTTATCATTAGATGATTCGTTATCTACGATTTCGAGCTGAACTTTGTAGGTTTTTCCTGCAATTTCTACGGTTGGTGTTACGGTGTTTGCATACTGAACACCAAGTGTTTCCTGTTTACCACCGGCACCGTTATCTCCAGATGCTGGTTCATAAACACCAATTTTTACTACTGGCTGTTTTTCCTTGCCACAACTAACGAGTGCAAGTGCCATTAAAGCTGCCGCAAAAGCGACGATAGTTTTTTTCATATCACACCTCTCAAATAAAAAACTAGGTACAAATTATAGCAGATTTTTGAGCTTTCTACAAGAAAATAGGTTTCACGGGAAAGTTTTTTGTTTGGGGAATGATAAAGTTGATTTTTGTTTAGAAATGATTCTATACTATTTAAATATAGATTCTGATTGTTCCGGAGGTACTTGATTATGACTGTTTCTCTTTCTGATGTAAAAGCTAAGTTTTGTAAGTATGTCTCTTTGGTTGAGAATGGCGGCGTAATTGAAATTACAAAGCACGGAAAAGCTGTTGCTGTAATAATCAGTCCTGCAGAATATAAAAGATTAAATGCGGGTTATCATCCGACTTTTATTGATAATTTGAACAGATGGCGTTGTGAAACAGGTGGATTAACGGAGGACGAATATAATAGCTTTGAGCAGAAGGTTTTGAGAAAAGATGAAATGCTTAGTTTGTAAAAATGACAATATGATTGACTCAAAAGCAACTTATTTTGCTAATTTGCATAACAGGTATTTGATTATAGAAAATGCTCCCTGTAAAAAGTGTACTCAATGTGGTGAAGAAGTTTTTTCTATGAGCGTAATGGAACGCATTGATCAGATTATTTCTGGTGTCGAAAAACTAGCCGGTAAAGTCTGTGTATTGGAGTATCAGGCGGCAGCTTAATATTTCTCTAATGATTCACTAAATTATGTTGTAGCGAACATTTTACTCCAATGTTAATTTGATACAATACTTTCTAATTTTGATTTTGTTTATTATTTCAGAAGAATAAATCTTTTGGATATTTGGTAATATTTCTTGATTCTCAGATGCGCAAATAATTATACCTTCTATTTCTTTCTTTTTAATGATATACGAAGCATTAGTTATTGCTTTAATAATTGTTTCATAGTTTTCCATTGAAACGTTTTTCGGTTCGAGTATTACTATAAGGAAAGAATTATCATTCTCAAAATATTGTGCATTAAAAGTACCGCTTTTTATTGCATTTGATTTTTTATAACCAGGAAATAATTGTTCACAATAAACTTCAAAAAGACTTACTAAAAGATTATAATCTATTTGTACATTTGCTTCTGTTTTTTGATTTAAAGAGTAGGAGATGTCTTTTGTGATTTTTGGAGCGTTTATGAAAGATATATATTTATTGATCGCTGATTTATAATTCCCTAATCTCTCTGGATGTGAAATTCCAGAGAAATCTTTTGTTTCAATTATTTCATTAAAATAATTATATGCTTTTTTCAATTTTTCAATATCTTCAACACCACAATAAAAGAATCTTATAGAAAAGTGTTTTTTGAAGAATAAGAGTTGAGATACATTATTCAAATATGAGATATATTCATTTGCTGTAGTAGGTTTTGTTCCACCTTCGTATATACACCAATTTAAGAATTCTTGTTTACGATCCATTTATTTACTCCTTAAAACTTGTTTTATATTAATAGGATAGAAATCTCTCATTTCTTCGCCACAACCAAAATCTCTTTTGCGTTCACGTCAGTTGCACGGAGTGGATCGCCAAATCTTCCAGCACGGACAAATCTTGCTTCTATTATCTTAAGACCTTCTTTTTTTAAGATTGAGAGGATTTCGTCCTTGCGGTATCGTTTGTCCCTAATGATATATTCTGAATCTAGAAAGCCGTCACCTTTGAAAATCTCTTTGCGAAAAACAAGATTTGTTCTTTCATCAATAACAAAAGTATCAGGGTTAAAGATGTTGCCTGTTTTTTGCATGATTTGCGAAGATTTCAATTTGAATAGTTTCTTTGGATCTTTATAAATATCAAATTTGTTCTTACAGATATTTTCAGTAAGTTCCATATTCATAACTGAACAGATAAAAATGCCATTCTTTTTAAGATGTTTCTTTGCAGACTTAATAATTTTTATATTATCTTTGAATTTCGGAAAAGAACCGATTACATCATAAAGACAGAGAATAATGTCAGCTTTACGGTGTTGTTTTAGATTTCTTACATCTGCTTTGAAAAGATGTCCTTGCAAATCGGGGTGAAGTTCTTCTGCTTTATGTAAAAGTTCCTCTGAAAAATCAAATCCAAAAATATTATTATATCCACGATTTTTTAATTCTGCGATATGACGGGCAGTTCCACAGCCCAAATCGAAAATTGAAATATCTTTATTTTCTGGCAGATATTGTAATAAAAAGTCAATTTCTTCTGTCGTATGTTTTGCCCAAGGCTGATTCTGCATATCCATTCTTGAATAAGCATCTATAAGTCGTTGTTCGGAATACTCAATAAAATTATCAAAATCTTTAGGAGAAATTGTTTTAAGTTCCTGTCCTTTGAAAGTAAATGCAAGCCATTCAAAACCTTCCTGTAAATCTCCAAAAATCCAGTCATTTCCGTAATTTGAAATATAGTTTGGTATATCTTCGTGACTTACATAATAACTGGAGTTTACTGTTGAATTAGAATCTGTTATGCAAATATCTTCTTCTTTGATGAAATTGATTTTCCTGGAAAGAGTTTTGATAATCTGTATATTCTGCTGCATTTTCTTTAATGAAACTTTTCGCAGAGTTGCAGATTCCAAAGTTTTGATTGTAAGAGGATTAGTTGTCGCAAGCCCCCAGGAATAATCATTTGAAAATCCCCATATTGAAAACAAGAGTTTTTTTGCGACTTGTTGTCGACGATACTCTTTCTTTACAACCAACTGAACAACCCAAACCGCGTTTCCTTGTTTTGTTGTTTCTACTACATAAAAAGCTTGTCCAATAAGTACAGTTCCATAATATGCCAAAGCAACGTAAGTATAATCGTTGGAAGCCATATTTCTTTTGTAATACGAAGGTTTTAATGTTATTTGTTTACCACGTTTTTCCGGGTCGGGGTGGTGAGTACTATATTTCCCATAATTATCAGAAAACAATTCAGCAACATCTTGTAATTCTTGTTCTGTTAAAGAAGATGCTGTTTTTGTGAAATAATGAAAATCTTGATTATGAACTTTATGGGATAAATTCATATTATAATTTTACAATTATACAATGGATTTGTAAATGATACCATTTAATCTATATGTAAAGCAATCTTACCGGCAGATTACACATCCCACTCATCCGTGCTATAATACCCTTGTGAAAATCCTCTTTGTTGGAATAAATGCTTCGTATTCTCATACTTGTCTGGCGGTTAGGGAGATTTGTGAGTTTGTAAAAAGGGAGCTTGGCGAAAAAACAAACGAATACGGTAGTCAGCAGGAGCCTGTTCTGGAAACTGTGGAGTTCACAATAAATCAGCCGGTGGGGGAAATATTGCGGGGGATTTATGAGAGGCAGCCGGATTTGGTGCTTTTCTCAACGTACATCTGGAATGCGGAAATTACAGCGAAAATAATTCCTGATATAAAAAAGCTGCTGCCGTCTGTGGTGATAGGTGCGGGCGGACCTGAGTTTGGGTTTGCGGCAGACTTGTATCTGAAAAAGCTGCCGGAGCTTGATTTTGTAATAAAAGGGGAAGGCGAGCTGACAACACTGGAGATTGTTGAAGGAAAGGATTTTAATTCTATAAAAGGGCTTTATTTCCGTGGTTCTGGTGATAATGATGAGAGCGTTATTTTTACCGGCGAGCGTGAGTTAATCTGCGACCTTTCTGAATTACCGTTTCCTTATCCCGAGTTACAGGAACACCCGGCAGATTCAGGCTCTTCCTCCATCAATAAAAACAAAATCTACTATTACGAATCTTCGCGGGGGTGTCCTTATTCATGTGCTTATTGTATGTCCTCGCTTGATAAACGGGTTCGCTTTAAGCCGCTGGAACAGGTCTTTGCAGAGCTGCAGATTTTTCTGGACAGGGACATTCCTCTTGTAAAGTTTGTGGACAGAACCTACAACCTGCAGCCTGAACGCTACATTGCAATCTGGCGGTATATTCTGCAGCACCACAATGGTGTTACGATGTTCCATTTTGAAATTGAAGCGGAGTTTCTTACTGATGAAGCACTCGATTTTCTTCAGTCTGTTCCAGCCGGGGTGATGCAGTTTGAAATTGGTGTGCAGTCTGCGAATAAAAAAAGTCTTGATGCAGTAAACCGCTCAACAAATATAGAAAAGCTTGCAGCAAATGTCCGCCGCATTCCACGCACTATTCATCAGCATTTGGATTTAATTGCCGGCCTGCCTTTTGAAAATCTTGAAAGCTTTGGAAAATCCTTTGATTTTGTAATGTCACTTAAGCCCGATGCAATTCAGCTTGGATTTTTAAAAGTTCTGCACGGTACTCAGATGGAACGCTATGCTCAGGAAAATGGCTGGCAGTGGATGGAAAACCCTGTTTATGAAACTTTTTCTACACCGTATCTGCCGTACAGGGATGTGCTTTTCTTAAAGGACCTTGAAGTTCTTGCTGATGCCTTTTGGAACAGTGGTGTTTTCTTCCATACAATGAGGTATATTGGGCGGGTGATGGGATTCTGGAACTTTTTTAAGATGATGACGGAGCTCGGCCAGAAGCAGGGAGTGTTCGAGGCTGCAAGGCGTGAAACCTTCTGGTTTGAGTGGCTGGCGGGCGAAATTGAGCTTTTGTGTGATGGTGATAGTCCAATCGTGCTGTATGATTTACTCCGCTATGATTTTTTACTTCGCGGTAAACAGGGAAACTGGCCTGCCTGGTATAAGCATTATTACAATAAAGACCGTCACCGCCAGCTTCTGGAAGATTCCGGCTCGCTCAAAAATCCACGTTTAGATTTTGGTCACAGTGAGTACGAAGTTTTCAGTTGTGATGTAGATTCACTGGAGCCGGAGAAAACGATTGTGGAAAATCAAAGATATGAAAAACTGGTTCGCTATCCTTTACATTAGAAATCTATTCAGCTGAATTATTCTTAGACATTACAAGCGCAATTATAAGGTAAGCAATCAGTCCTGGTACAAGTCCTGTACAAATAATCAAAATTGCACAGAGAATACGCAGAATTGTTACATCAATGCCAAAATATTCTGCCAGTCCGCCGCAAACGCCGAACCATTTTTTGTCCGCTGAACACTTTAATTTCTTTTCGCCCATAAAAGTACCTCTCATTTAAAAAATAACACCCGCAATCGGCAAAGTCAAATATATTTGCACCCATCTTCAAAATATGGTAATATTCAAAATACAATTCAACAAAGGAAGATTTGTTCCGCTAAAGCGTCACAAATCTGCTATTTTGCAATTCTAGGAAACGCTGCGCAACTGCTCGCGTTTCTTTAAAATCAGGAGTCCAAAATGAAATTAACCGGCGCACAAATCATTGTAAAAATGCTTGAAAATTACGGGATTAAAGTCGTCGCTGGGATTCCTGGTGGAATGATTCTTCCGCTTTACAATGAGCTTAACCGCTCTTCAATCAAACACATTCTGGTACGACACGAACAGGCTGCAGGTTTTATAGCACAGGGAATTGCACGCACAACTGGAAAACCGGCTGTTTGTATGGCAACAAGCGGCCCGGGCGCAATGAATCTTCTTACTTCAATTGCAGATGCCCGCATGGATTCAGTTCCAGTTATTGCAATTACAGGTCAGGTTAATACAACACAGATTGGTACCGACGCCTTTCAGGAAGCAGACACATTCGGTCTTTCGTTCCCAATCACAAAGCATTCGATTCTTGTAAAAAATACATCAGAGCTTATCGATGCAATTCACAAGGCTTTTGAAGTTTCAGTTTCCGGTCGTCCGGGGCCAGTTCTTATTGATGTTCCGCGCGATGTTCAGCTTAAAGAAATTGACATTACAAAAGCCCAGCTCGATAAAGCTTCTAAAACCGCCGCAGAGTTTTTGTCAGGTAAAGCTTCCTGCCTGAGCGGCTGCAGCGTAAAGTTTCATGCAGACAAAGAAGAGTTTGCCCAAAAGCTTGGCATGATGAGTGATGCACTTGCTTCAAGCAAAAAGCCTGTTCTTTTCTGCGGTGGAGGCTGTAATTCTCCAGAAGCAGCTGATGGAATTAAAAAGCTTACAGATGCATACAAAATCCCGGTTGTAACAAGCCTTATGGGGCTTGGCTGTATTCCGGAAAGTTCAGAATGTTTTATCGGTATGGTTGGTATGCACGGAAGCTATGCTTCTAACGTTGCAATGCACGATGCAGATTTAGTTATTGCTGCCGGTGTTCGTTTTGATGACAGGGCAACCGGTCTGGTAAAGCAGTTCTGCCCGAATGCAAAAATTATCCATATTGATATTGATGCAGCTGAAATTGATAAAATCCTTGAAAGCTCAATTTCTATTGTTGCCGATGTTGAATCTGTTCTTCCGGCTCTTGCAGAGTTGATAAAAGAAAAGAAGGTTATTGCTGACAAAACCTGGCTTTCAAAGCTTCACGATATTAAAAACAAAAATGATTCTGTAACGCTTGGTCGCCCGAAAAACGAAAAGCTCAAGAATCCACGCGAAATGATTGCACGTTTACCGGAGCTTGCACAAAAGGCTGGTGTAAAGGCTGATAAGCTTATAGTTACTACTGATGTTGGACAGCACCAGATGTGGGCAGCTCAGTACTATCCTGTAGAAAAGCCGCGCACCTTCCTTACTTCAGGCAGCCTTGGAACAATGGGCTTTGGTCTTCCTGCTGCAATTGGTGCAAGCCTTGCAAAACCGGACAGCAGAATTGTCTGTATAAGCGGCGACGGTTCAATTATGATGAATCTTCAGGAGCTTGCAACTCTTTCTGAGCTGAATCTTCCTGTTACAGTTATAGTTTTGCAGAATGGTACTCTTGGTATGGTTTACCAGCAGCAGAAGTTCCTTTTCGACAAAAATTACAGTGCTTCGGTTTTTGATTATGTTCCTGACTTCCTTAAAATTGCAGAAGGTTTTGGAATTGAAGCTGTAGATGCTGATAATGATGATGAATGGTACAAAAAAGCCTTTGATCCGAAACGAAAGAACAAGCCGTGCTTTGTAAAGCTTACAATCGATTCCGAAGAATCAGTTCTTCCTTTCGTTCCAGGCGGCCGTGCAAATATCGACGCAATCAAATAGCGATAGCGAACCTGTAAGTTTTTTCTAGACCGCTAACTATTTCATGGTTCGCTTCAAGTTTTGCTATGCAAAACTTGTGGCACTGATTCAGTTGACGCTTTCGCTAGCTTTTGTAATCGTGAGGAAGCTTATTTCACTCTTCCACTCAAATACGGTTTCGTTGCAGGCGGCAAGCAGCAGGTTTACAATTTTCTGTAAATCTGTTCCGCCGAGTGCCTGGTAAATCTTTGAGCCGTAAGCTGAACTTTCAGAAGAGAACCATTTTTCAATTTCGCCCGGTGTAATTCTTCGTTTTTCTTTAATTTCCTGCGAAGCAACCTTTACGGCAAAATCCTTCTTTCGGAACATGTTTGCAATAAAAAGTCCATCCCATGAGAAAAGAGGATTTTCACGGTCGCCAAAGAACTCCTGTTCAGCTTCTTCCATTTTATCAAGAATGCTTCTAAAAGGCTCCAGCGATTGCGGAGTAAGAATCTGTTTTCGGACAAGCTCGCTAATGTGTTGACCATGGCAAGGAATCTTCTGAGAAATAATTACCTTGAAACCGTCAGCAAGCGGGCTTTCAAAATTAAACTCGTCTTCATCATTATCAAAAACTTCTTTATGGAGCTCGTCCTGTGGAGAAAGTACTCCTTTAAGAGAATCTGCAAGTGCAATTATTGCAGGCTCTGAAGAAAATGGGTCGGTGAAGAAGATTCTGTCAAAAACTGTGCCGCTGTATTGGAAATCAAGAATAAGATTATAAAAATCCTTTGGAGTTAAAAAATCTGTAGAAATGGATTGTCCGCGTGCTTTTAAGATTGGGCGGTCAAGGCTTCCAAGTGTTCTGCCGTACTGCTCAAGAATCTGCATGCCTTTTTCTGTTTTACATACACCGCAGGTTACACCTTCCGGAGTTTTTCTTGCAATTTCCCAGAGCAAAAGTCCGCTGTCGGCATTCCAGACAAGGCAGCGGTGATGGCGTGCAAGCTGTGCCATGGAAGTCATTGTGTTTCTTATGTTTAAAAGGATTTCTGCCCTGTTTGAATCAAGCCTCTGCTGCCAGAAACGGTCGGCACGGTTTAGCGCAAGCTCCTTTGCATTATCTTTAGGACTGAATGTAAGGCTTTCTTCGGTTTTTGTTGTGCCACTCTTAAAATGCTCGTTTATCCACCATTCCGAAATTGGATTTTCACCGAACTCCGAAGGATCTGTGCTTTTTGGAAGGGCAGTGTAAACATTGCGTGAGCCTGTAGTTTCCGGCGAGGTTGCAAGCTCTTCTGAAGTATACTGTTCAGAGCTTTGAGCTTTATCCAGAATAGAAGCAATCTGAACTTCGCGTCGGGAAAGAACTTCATCACGGATTGTACCTTCGTAGCCCTGTGTGCTTGGAGTGTAGAAAACTCTTCCCATAAGGGTGTCCGGCAGATATTGCTGTGCAATCCAGTGGTCTCTGTAAGCATGAGGATAAAGATAGCCTGCTCCATGGCCAAAGCCTTCTGCATCGCGGCTGGAATCTTTAAGGTGATTTGGAACCTCGGCATCTTCTTTTTCTATTGCTGAAAGTGCATCGAAAAAGGCCATAGAGCTGTTTGATTTAGGTGCAGTAGAAAGATAAAGAGCTGCATGTGCTAAAAAGTAGCGGCCTTCAGGCATACCAACACGGTCATAAGCTTCTGCACAGGCATTTACAACTGCAATTGCATTCGGGTCGGCAAGTCCTGTATCTTCACAGGCAGAAATAAGCATTCGCCGTAAAATAAAATGCGGGTCTTCTCCGGCGGCAACCATTCTTGCAAGCCAGTAGCAGGCAGCATCTGGGTCTCTTCCACGCAGAGATTTTATAAAAGCACTTATAATATCGTAGTGATAGTCGCCGTCGCGGTCGTAAAGGACAACCTTTTTTTGAATAGATTCTTCTGCGGCTTCTTTGGAGATGTAGATTTTTGAGCCGTAAGCAGGCACAGGTGGTTGAGCCATTGGGTCCCATTTTTCGGGGGTGGTTTCCACTGCTAGTTCAAGTGCGTTCAAAAGGGAACGGGCATCTCCGTTGGCGGTTTCAATAAGATGTTCCAGGGCACCTTCTTCAAACTCAATTTTCCAGTGACCGTAACCGCGTTCAACATCTGTGAGTGCCTGTTCTGCGGCTTTTTTTAAATCATCGCTTGTGAGCGGTTTAAGCTGGAAAACACGTGAGCGTGAAACAAGAGCCTTGTTTACTTCAAAAAAAGGATTCTCGGTAGTTGCGCCAATAAGAATAATTGTGCCGTTTTCTACCCACGGTAAAAGTGCATCCTGCTGCGATTTATTCCAGCGGTGAACTTCATCGACAAAAAGAATTGTACGGCGGTTATAAAGCGTATTGTAATCTTCCGCCTGTTTAATTGCATCCCTTATTTCTTTAACACCCGCAAGTACAGCGTTCAGGGTGATAAAATGGGAACGTGTATGATTTGCAATAACCTTTGCGAGTGTTGTTTTACCGGAACCCGGCGGACCATAAAAAATAATCGAAGTTATCTGGTCTGCGGCAATGGCACGGCGTAAAAGGCGGCCTTTTCCAACAATGTGGTCCTGACCTATATATTCATCAAGGTTGCGGGGCCTCATTCTGGCGGCAAGAGGTTCAGTTGAGTTCTTTGCCTGTTGGAATAAACTTTCTTCCATCTTTTCGGTTTAAGCCTCGCTTGATTATTGTTTCTGCTCCGTTACTCGCAGTTCCAGTTTCCTCTATCAGGATAGTAAGCCCATAAGCCTATGTTATCAAAAGAAGTTCCTGCTGATGAGCCTGTTCCTTTAAATGTAATTGAAGAATAAATAATATTTTCTTCTTCAGTTTGTTCAGGGTCAACTGTGAGCAGGGTAAGAATCTGATAAGAATATGAAAGCTGGATGGAAGCATTTGTTCCAAAAGAAGCAAGCTCTTGAGCAGGAACGCCATTTGTAAGTTTTGCTTTTACAATTCCACCAGCATTGGAGGTTGCAACAGAATAGTCTCCTCGTCCAATAAGAATAGAATCCTTTGTAACAGCCAGAGATGAAATTATTTCGCCACAGGAAGTAGTTGTTTCTCCAAGAGTCACATTCCCATCCTTTAAATAAAGATATGCCAAAACTGAGGTAGAAGGATGATAATCTTCCTCAGAATTCTTTGATTCGCTTTCTGAACATGCAAAATAAAGGAAAGTAGGATCAGTTGTTGCGGTTTCATTTGTTGTTACTGCAATTGAATCAAAGAAATAGAGGTTGTCATTTTTACACTCTCCAAGAAAACCTACAGAATCTACATTGTATATTTTTTCGTCAGGTTCAGTATCAGAAATCTGAGCAATTCCATATTCACCAAAATTGTCAGATTTTTTAAGATAAATTGAACTAGGAGTATCAAATCCTTTAAGCTCAAAATAACAGTCACCGCCAATTGCTCCACCCATATTATTTCCACGTACAAAAACCCTGCGGTAATCTGGATTTACAGAGTTTGTAGAAAAAACATTAAAATGAGAAAAATAGATTCTAATCTTATTTACTTCGCTGTAGGTGTATGGGAAAATATTATCATCAAACTTGATTTCCTTCCAAGTGCCAGATATTGTATCATTCTCTGATGTAAGCTTTGCAGCCCAGATGTAGGTATGATTTGGAAAAGAATAACCGTCAATATATTCGTGAGAATAATCAGTTGTAACAAGATAAAGAGTATCCTTATCTGCAAGAACCTTTATAATTGCCTGTCCAACATGTTCTCCTTTACCATCGCCGCTATAATAAGAAAACTTATGCAGCTCAAAAGGTAAATCTGAATAAACTTTCCAGGAAGAGTTGTTGTTGTTTCGTACATTTCCTGTTTTGGCAAGTTTATAGCGGAGTCCGTCGTTTGCTCCCAGAAAAAGATATTCTTCTCCACTTATCGTATACCGGCAAATAGTATTGATTACGCCTTTTACTGTAGATTGTTCTGGAAAAACATCCTGACGAATATTATAGAAGACTGCATTAAAGCAGGAAGTAAAAGTAAAAGCAGTCAGGATTGCAGTTGTTATAAATAATAATCTATTCTTTTT
>JAEEGJ010005735.1_pt1 | contig 38451 bp, 19 predicted proteins | sample 8958761 | NCBI WGS metagenome assembly JAEEGJ01 (sample SAMN16246546, study PRJNA631951) | gut metagenome | biome: gut microbiome; feature: rumen; material: RS-attached | host: Bos | place: Iran: Karaj | collected 2018-10
GCCGTAAGCGGCGGCGTTGGCGTCGTTGGAGACGACGACAGGCACGTCGATATGCGAATGAAATTCCGAGCCGAGGTTGACGATGCCCTTGAAGTTGAGGTTGGTGGCGTTCTCGATGCAACCCGTGTAATAGTTGCCTGCCGGTGCCGCGATGCCGATGCCATCGATGGCGTCGACATGGTTTTCGGCCATCAAGGTTTTGATTTGTTCGCAGATGTCCGCCACATATATGGAGGCATCGAAATATTTGTTGGTGGGAAGGTTTTTCTTGGCCTAGCAGCGGCCGTCGTTGCGCACCAAGCCAATGTCGGTGTTGGTGCCGCCAATGTCGATTCCAATGGAATAAGTGTTCATGATAAGGTCGTTTTTGATGGTGCTAAAATACGGTTTTTTGGTGAAAACGAGAGAAAAAACTATTTTTGCAACTTAAAAGCAGAGAAAATGTACACCAAACGCACCTTTTTAGCCATCCACATCCCGACGGGAACCGAGTATCCTGGCATGGTGGAACGATTGAAGAAAAACCTTCAACACGAGAAATTCATCAACTACTGTAGGCCGGAAAACATCCACCTGACGCTGAAATTTCTTGGCAGTACGCCTGTCGACGACATCCCTAACATCATCGAGGCATGCCAAAAGGTTGCTAAGCGGCACCAACCTTTCACCATGGACTTCGATCGCACGGGATTCTTTGGCAGCAACAACGTGCCTCGGGTGCTATGGCTCGGCATGAACGACCAGCCCAAGGCCTTGTTCGACCTCGAAGCCGATCTTTTGGATGCCTTCGACGACTTGGGCTATCTCCGTGACCGCCAGAACTTTGTGCCGCATCTCACCGTCTGCCGTATCAAGTCGTTGGTCGACAAGCAGTTCTTCCTGAAGATTTGCAACGGCATCGAGCAGAAGACTTATCTCCATGCTGATGTGAAGGAATTGGTGTATTTCCAAAGCATTTTGCAACCCACTGGACCGATTTACAAAGTGATAAAGAAGATACCGCTGGGGTAGTCTAATGCCTAAATTATCGCAAGCCTCCCATGTCATCCTATGTTTGCAGCGTCAATTGAGAGTACTGCAAAAACAAGAGAATAAAATAGTACTTTTATGGCGGAAATTGTAAATAACGGATGTATAATCATGGTCAAACAGAAGAGGGAAGAAACAAGATCCAGTCATGTCTATGGGCCAAAGAAGCCGTCTGGCATGTTGATCCTCTTCCCTTTCCCTGCTTGAGCCTGGACAGTTCTTTAGGCATGAAGCCTGCATGTAGGATTGATAGGCCGGCACAGGGTTCTTCTGTCTGACTTCAAAAAACTTTTTGGCATGGCAAAAATAGGGAAAATTATCGGAACAGACATCAGCAAGTCGACATTTAGTGTCGCATACCGCAAAGGGACATCAGTAGAGACCCGGACATGGGATTACACCCAGGAGCAGATGGCAGCGTTTGCGGAGACGTTGGACGAAGGAAGTACGGTGGTGATGGAGGCCACAGGCGTGTACCATACACGAATTGCCTACTACTTGTACCATAAAGGGATTGGCGTATCGGTGGTCAACCCGCTGGCGGCAAAGAACTTCGCGAGGACACTGATGCGCAGGACAAAGACGGACAAGGCGGACTCAAAACTGCTGATGGAATACGGGGAGACGATGGACCTTGAGCCTTGGACCCCTCGGGAGACATGGTGCGTCGAAGTCCAGCAGACATACGCTTTGCTGGAGTCGAAAGGCAAGGAACTGACGGCGGCAAGGAACCGCATGGAGGCACTGTCGCACTCGGTGATTGCAAGCGGAGTGTGCATGAAGATGGTCAAAGCCGACATCAAGCGACTGGAGAGGGATATAGCTTGCCTTGAAAAAGAGATAGAGCGTCTGGTCAAAGACAAGGCTGGAGACGACATGAAGAGGATAGAGGAGATACCGGGCATAGGCAGACGCACCGCATGTGTGTTGATAGCCTTGACCGGATCGATGAAAAGTTTCGACAACCACCGCCAGGTCGCCTCGTACCTTGGCCTGTGCCCGAGAGTGTATGAATCAGGAACCTCTATCAGAGGCAAGGCGAAGATATGCAAGATGGGGCTCGAAAGCGTCCGAAGAATGTTATATCTATGCGCGTTGTCGGCAATGAAATACAACAAGGCCTGTAGGGAACTGTATGAAAGGTTGCTGGAAAAAGGAAAGGCAAAGAAACTGGCCTTAGTCGCCGTTGCCAACAAACTAATCAAGCAAGCCTTCGCCATCCTAAGAAGCGGAATGAATTATGACGAAAACCACATCAGCGAAAAAAAAGTTCAAAAAATGCTTGCGAATTAACACAGTTCTTCCCTGCGAAGGCTTGTGGGCAAAGGCATGGGATCTATACCTGATGAGGCCGTCATTTAAGGTCTTGCTTCGTTGAACCGCGGTGTATAGATTCCCTTCCAACACACGCGCCCACGTAGGAATGACATACACTGCTGACTGGAATGACATAGGAAGCTAGCTTGTTGCAGGCTTCAGAAAACATGTCATTCCTGCGTGGGAATGTGGGGTGTATGGAATCTATGCTTTCTGAAGCCGTCAATAAAAGGATTTTTGTTTTTGTTATTCCCCAAAATGTCATTACTTTTGCAGGGTTAAATCTTTGTTATGTAATGACACCTTGAATGATTCATAACCAAACCTTACGCCAATGAAAAAGACACTATTATCTATTTTGGCTTTGTTCATCATCATGATGGTGGGAGCCAACTCAGTCAACGCACAAAACGACAAAACCATGAACAATTCAACCACTAAAATCCAAGACGGAAAAGTTTGCATCGAGTTCATTCCGACCACCCTCGATGAATTCAAAGCCCTGCAAGCCGAGCTGGGCACCACACCCAAAGGCTGCATCATGCTGCAACTCGTTGCCATGGAAATGTATCGTCGCGACAAAAACGTTGGCCAAGAATGCCTGAGCCTCAACAACACGAGCACCAACCTCTCATCGGTGACACGCCGTTTGAACGAACTGTATCGCCCGAACGACTCTTATGCCAGACCCTATCTGGTGTCAGCGTGCTTCAAAGGGGCAACGCCCGCCAACGGCTACAATCCTACCAAACCCTTCACCATCGAATTGCGTAGAGACCCTGTCCGTCCCAATGACGAACGCTCACAGATGCTGAAAGGCTATGTGAAGTACTTCCAACTCTACAGCGACGGCTGGGATACCCATTGGCGCAATGTCGAAGTGGTGCAGCAGCAAGGCGATCCATACTATCGTGTCTCCAACTGCCCCGCCATCCTCACCCAGTGCAAGGAAATCGACTTCGACGCCACGGATGAATGGCATGGTTTGGAATAATGAAATATACACAACGATGGCCTTTGGCTAATGACTATGGCAACTTCACCCAAGGCATAAAAGTTCCCCATATTGTTGAAGTAGCCATAGTCATAGGCCATTAGCCATAGTCCAAACGATTCAACAATTCAACGATTCAACAACCAACGATTCAACAACACCCAATGAAACGCATTACATTATTAATCACCTTCATCCTCACGCTCTCCATCGGCATCGCCAAGGCCGGCGAAGGCATGTGGATTCCCATGCTGCTGCAATACAACGAGAAAGAAATGCAGGAGATGGGCATGAAAATCACTGCTGACGACATCTATTCCATTAATCACAGTAGCCTGAAGGACGCCATCGTGCTCTTTGGCGGTGGCTGCACGGGCGAAATCGTCAGCGACTACGGCTTGTTGCTCACCAACCACCACTGCGGTTTCGACTACATCCAGAAACACAGCTCGGTGGAGCACGACTACCTCACCAACGGCTTCTGGGCCATGAATAGGGGAGAGGAACTGCCCTGCCCCGGCCTCAGCGTCATCTTCCTCCGCGAGATGCGCGACGTGACCGAAAAGGTGTTGCATGGCATCACGCCCGACACCCCTGAAGACGAACGTCAGGCCAAAATCGACGAGAACATGAAGAAAATCATCGCCACCGTCGAGAAGGAGACCTCATATAAGGTCAGCATCAAGCCGTTCTTCTTGGGCAACGAGTACTACCTGCTGCTCAACGAGGTCTACACCGACGTGCGCCTTGTGGGCTGCCCGCCGAGCAACATCGGCAAGTTTGGCGGTGACACTGACAACTGGGTCTGGCCCCGACACACGGGTGACTTCAGCATCTTCCGCGTCTATGCCGACAAAGACGGCCATCCTGCCGTGTACGACAAGGACAATGTGCCTTACAAGCCCGCCAAACATCTCGACATCTCGCTGAAAGGTGCCGATGAGGGCGATTTCGCCTTCGTGTTCGGCTATCCTGCCCGCACCAACGAATACCTGCCCGCCGTTGCCGTCGACCAGGAGGCCAACCTCATCGACCCCATCACCGTTGACCTGCGTGGCAAGGTGCTCGACATCTACAACAAATACCAGGAGCAAGACCCCAAGGTGCGCATCCAGTATGCCTCCAAGCATGCCGGACTCGGCAATGGCTGGAAAAAGTGGATGGGCGTGACCGAAGGCATCAACCACTTCCACGGTGTGGAGAAGAAGCAAGCCTTCGAGAAAGACTTTCAGGAATGGGCCTTGGGCGCACGCAACCGCTATATGTACATCGACCTGTTGAAGGACTTCGAGAAAAACTACAAGGAACTTGAGCCATACCAGTTGGCCTACACATATATGGCCGAAGCAGGACTGCGCATCGAGTTGGTCACTTTCGCGGGTCGTTTTGCCAAGCTCTCCGAGGTGACCAAGGACACGCCACAAGATGATATTGACCGCATGTTGCACCAGCTGAAAGCCACCTCAGCCAGCTTCTTCAAGGACTATTATGAGCCCATCGACCGCGAGGTGGCCGTCATGGCACTCAACGAGTATCTGAAAGCCCAGCCCGCTGACTTTCGCCCCTCCTTCCTCAACGACATCAAGGATGTGAATGAATATGTCGACAAACTCTTCGCCAAGTCGATGTTTGTTAATGAGGAAAAGGTGAACGAACTGTTGAACGACTTCAAGCCCAGCAAAGCCAAGAAATTGGCCAAGGATCCTGCTTTGCAGGTTTATCAAAGCTTGATTGACTTCTACCGCAGTGAGGTCTACGACCACATCTCGAGCATCAATAAGGCCAACGACCGCCTACGCCGCATCTACATGAAAGGCCAGATGGACATGCAACCCGAGAAGCGCCTCTTCCCCGACGCCAACTTCACGCTGCGTGTCACCTATGGCAAGATCGAAGGCTTCAAGCCGCAGGACGGCAAGACCTACCGCCACTTCACCACGCTCGAGGGCATCATGCAGAAAGAGAACCCCGACATCTACGACTATGTGGTGGAGCCGCGCCTGAAGCAGCTGTATAATAATAAGGACTATGGCCGCTATGCCGACAAGGACGGCACCATGCATGTGGCCTTCACCGCCAGCGTGCACACCACGGGCGGCAACTCAGGCAGCCCCATCTTGAACGCAGAAGGCCAGCTCCTCGGCCTCAACTTCGACCGCTGCTGGGAAGGCACGATGAGCGACCTCATCTACGACCCCGACATCTGTCGCAATATCAGCGTCGACATCCGCTATGTGCTCTTCATTATCGACAAGTTTGCCGGTGCAGGGCACCTCATTGACGAGATGACAATTGTAGAATAAATAATCTCTAACCGAATAGATCCGAATTTATCCGAGTTTTTCGGATGTTTTCGGGTTGGTTCGGTTAGAGAAATAGAATCGGTCTTTAGTCTATTACTATAACTCGTTTGGTCACAATACCCTTTTCTGTTTGGATGTCGACGAAATAAAGCCCTGCTTCGTGAGGGTTGAAATCGTACTCAAAGCTGTTGCCGCTTGCTGAAGCTTCAAACAACTTTTCTCCCAACAGGTTGTAAATGCTGACGGCTACGATGTTTTCGGCCTCGATTCTGATTGTCCCACAGGTCGGGTTGGGATAAACGGTGGCCATCTCCTCGTCAAGTTCGGGCACATTATTGCAATCATCAATGATTGTGGTGAAATAATCATTCCACTCCGAGTTTTGGTATGCAGCAATGCAATGGCAAGGAACAGTGAGCGTTGTGCAGCTGAATCCCTCAAATGCTTCCTCAAATGAAAACACCGGCGGCACGGTAGCCAAGGAAATCACCTCGGTAAACCCGCTGCAATTAATGAAAGCCCTTCCACCAATGCTTTCCAAAGATTTTCCAAGGGTCAACGTGTCTGTAAATCCGCTGCAACCATTGAAAGCATTGGGCTCAATGCGGTTCACGGAATTGGGGATGGTCAGGGAACCAGTAAAACCGGTGCAGCCCCAAAAAGCAGAATTGCCAATAGAACTCACGGCATTGCCGATAGTCAGGCTGGAAAAACCTTTGCAATTGTAAAACGCACCAGCTTCGATGCGCGTCAAAGCGTTGCCGATGGTCAATGAACCGGTAAACCCAGTGCAACCATAGAATGCAGCATAATGCATAACTTTCACAGAATTGGGAATGGTCAGTGAACCAGTAAGGCCTTTGCAGCCATAAAATGCAGCGGGTCCAATGGTATCTATGGAGTTGCCCAGGTTTAACTCTGTCAATCCGCTGCAACCTAAGAATGCATTTTCGCCGAGAAATGTCACAGTATTGGGTATAGTTAGGGAACCCGTGAGTTTTCCACATCCTATAAATGCGTTCATTCGAATTCTGGTCACAGCATAATTGTTTCCATTGTAACTGATGGTTGTCGGGATGTTTATCTCACCAGTCACCTCAGGGCCGTCAACATGACATACAAGGGTTGCAGAAACACCGTCGCCATTGATTGTGTAATAAAAATCCCCCACAGTGATTATATCCTGTGCGTGCAGATGTGTCGTTCCCATAACTCCCCAAAAAAGAATGGATAAGACAGCGTATGCTGCTTTTTTGCATAGTGAAAGGCTTTTCATGATTGTACGGTTTTTATTCAAGTTTCGCTCCTCCCTAAGGATGTAAGATGTTGATTTTATAGTTTTTAATAGCACGCAGAAATCGCAGATTCGACGAAGTCACTTATGAGAAGCGCAAAGCGACGCAAACTAAACATTCGATAGGCTTTTGCGGTTTCTGCGATTTCTGCGTGAAAGAAGATTCTCGGGGGAGGAACTTTACTTCCCGAAGATACTCCCTAAGCCGCCTAAGATGCTTCCCAAGCCGCCTTTGTTGCTGCCGCTCGACGACATGCCGCCCAGAATCATGCCTAACATACTCTCCAGTCCAGCCGCGTTGGTGCCGCTGCTTTGTTGTCCTTTACCTAACAAGGCGAGCAGGCTCGGGGCGATGGAAGCGAGGATGCTGCCTACCGCGTTGGAGGCCACGCCTGTGTTTTTGGAGATGCCGCCCAAGACGGAGGAGAGGTTGCCGCCAAAGATATGGCTCAAGATCTTGCCGCCGTCGGTGAGGTCGGCAGCCTTCAGGTTGTTGACAATGTTGCCTGCGTTGCCGGCATGGTAGCCGAGGGCTTCGGCCAAGGAGGCCGCACCCGCCTGCGAGGAAGCGTTCTTCTGCATGGCGCCCAAGAGTGAGGGCAAGGCAGCGGTGACGACCGAAGACACTTGCTTCTGGTCGATTTTGAGGTTTTGCGAGATGGCGTCGATGGCATCATTGCCCGTCAAAGCGCCTAAGATGTTTGTTATGTCCATAATTGATCAGTTTATAGTTGTTCAGTTGTTCAGTTGTTCAGTTGTAGGGCTATCACACCGTGGCAGCCGATGTATCCAATTGAGATTCCCTTTCGGGAATGAAATTTAAGACTGCGTGTCATGCGGCGTTGGAAACAGTTATTGTTTATGTACCGACTCTACCGCCGCAGGAAACAAAAGAAAAAACGCCTTTCCACGCAGGGAAAACTCCTTGCAAAAATAGCAAAGGAAATCGAATTACCGAAAAAAAAGTGTATTTTTGCGGACGAAATTCAAATCCTACTACGAATGAAAAAGATAGCATTATTGATTGTCCTTGCAGCGATGACGCTTGGTGCCACGGCTCAAGACTGCTGCTCGAAGGCAAAGAACGAAACGAAAAAAGACTGCTGTTCAAAGTCAAACGAAACCAAACAATGTAAAACCATGAAAGCATTAGTGACCTATTTCTCGGCTTCGGGCGTGACCCGCAATGCCGCCAACGAACTGGCGGGCATCATTGGTGCCGACCTCTTCGAAATCACCCCTGAAAAGCTCTACACCGACGCCGACCTCAACTGGCGTGACAAGAAATCGCGTTCGACCCTCGAGATGAACGACAAGACCTCGCGTCCGGCCCTCAAGGACGGCGGCAAGGTGAAGAACCTCGCCCAGTATGATGTGGTGTATGTCGGCTTCCCCATCTGGTGGTACACCGCCCCGACCATCATCAACACCTTCCTCGAGGCCAATGACTTCACGGGCAAGACCATCGTGCCTTTCGCCACCTCGGGAGGGAGCAGCATCGACCAGGCCTGCAAGGACCTCAAGGCTGCCTATCCGAAGTACAAGTTCGGCGACGGCAAGCTCTTGAACCGCATCAACAAGGCCGATATCGAAAAGTGGGCCGCGACGGTGAAATAAGCCCAAGCCCGCGATGAGATTCCCTTAGGCAAAAGGAACAATTAATTTTTAATTAGCGGCGGCAGGTAACGTTTACCCTCTGTAAGCGTTACCTGCCGCCGCTGGTTGGTTAATGACACCTCTCCGTTCCCGCAGGGAACCTCAGCAAGCCGAAAAAACGCCACAGCCTTGCGACTCACGAAGAAATGTCGTATCTTTGCGGCTGGAAAACAGTGAAAGGACAAAACAGATGTGCACGGTAAGCATAAAAGTGAATGACGCCTTGCTCAACAAGGCATTGGTAAATATGGATGACGATGTTGATATTGCCGAATGGATGCAACAACAGATAGAAGCCATTTTGATCAGGTTGGCTTTTGCATCCGAAAAAAAAGTAAGTGAAAAGCCCCATTTTTGGGACAACTATGAACTGTCCCCTGAAATGCTTGCTATCTTACCTCAAAAGAGGCACAATGTCTATGGAGATTATAAAGAAGAAGTAACTGAGATTTTGGAGGAGAAATACAGATGAAGGTTTTGTCCTCACGGATCATTTTCCTTTTCCACATCGAAAACCCCGAAAGACCCTAAAATCATTTTCGTTTCTTCCGTTTCTTCCGATGTTCATTAAACTCCCAATTAACGAATCAATTAACGGTCGATTGACGAACATTAGTGTTGTTTTCTCTACATTAATTACCGTGTAATCTACCATTAATCTGTCATTAATTCTCCTTTTATATTCTTTCGATGTTAAATACAAACCACTCTCAACTCTCCCCTGACTCTAAACTCTAAACTCTAAACTCTAAACAACTCTAACATCTAACCTCCAAATCAATCTAGACACTCCCATCCAATCATTTTCCTGCGGTTTTTGCCAAAACACAAATAATTGTTTGATAATTAATCTGTTAAAAATGTAAGACGCATCGGAAAAATGTTTATCTTTGCATGCTTATTATACAATGATTGTAATCAATAGAAATAACTGAAATACAAGTATTTACAAATTATTAACTCAATTATTGACTCAATTATGAAGAAACTTTTCCTACTTGCAATGACCCTGATACTCGGTGTCAGTGCCATCGCACAGCAAAAGATTCAACTGCGCTCGGCTGACAGGGCTGAATGCGTGAAGAGCGACATGACGGGCCTCAAGGCTTCGTTCTCGTTCTCTACTATCGAAGCGCAGGACTACGAAAGTGAGCGCGGGACCTTCTCCTGGCTCAGCCTGCCCAACACAGTCATCGGCGGCAATGAGGGCGACCCTCAAATTCCCGTCATTAACCAACTCATCGCAGTGCCTTTTGGTGCCAACCCAAGCATCGAGATCACGAGCTACAGCACTACGGACTACCGTCTTTCAGACTATGATATGAAGACTTTGGTGCCACGCCAACTCCCAGTGCGTAAGAGCCAACGCCCCGAGGATGTGCCTTTTATCATGAATGAGGCAGCTTATCAGGTTCGCGGCTTGCGTTCTGAACCTCAAGCCATCGTGAGTGTGGAAGGTACCATGCGTGGCGTGCAACTCGGCAAGATGACTATCGAACCCGTTAGCTACGACCCCGTCAACAACACCATCCGTGTGTTCAACGACATTGAAGTGACCGTTCACTTCGACGGCGCCGACAGACAGGCCACCGAGCAGATGCTTATAGACACCTACAGCCCTTATTTCGACATCGTCTATAAATCGCTGTTCAATGGCAGGACCATCACGGATGCTTACAGCGACCACCCTGACCTCTATAGCACACCGGTGAAGATGCTTGTGGTGACCACCTCGACCTATGCCAACAGCGATGCTTTCAACACTTGGCTAACCTGGAAAAAGCAGAAAGGTATCGAAGTGGATGTGCAAACCGTGACCAGCAGCACTACCGCTGCCAATGTCCGCTCACTGATCCAAGCCCAATACAACGCCAATCACCCGACCTTCCTCGTCATCGTGGGTGACGAGTCCGCTGTCAAGTATTACACAACCTATTCTGAATCAGGAAACAGCTACAACCCGTACATCAGCGATAACCAGTATGCCTCTATTGACAGTGACGTCTATCATGATATGTATATGAGCCGTATGGCAGTGTCTTCGACAACAGAACTTCAAAACCTCGTCAACAAAATTTTGACCTACGAGAAGTACACCATGTCCGATCCGAGCTACCTGAACAACGTGTTGCTCATCGCTGGAAACGACACAAGCACTGGCAATTGGGATGAAGCCGTCGGCAGACCTACAATCCAGTATGCAGTCAACAATTACTACAATGCGGCACATGGATTCACCAATGTATACAAGTACAATACGTCATCCACCTACACGGGTTGTTACAACTACCTCAGTAGTGGCGTCGGTTTCCTCAACTACACTGCCCATGGCGCTATCAACGCACTTTCCGACCCCTCATTTACCGTTAGCAATGTCAGTTCATTAACCAACAACGACAAATACTTTTGGATTGTAGCCAACTGCTGCTTGTCGGCCAACTGGGGCAACACTAGCACCAGTCCTTGCTTAGGCGAGGCCATGATTCGTGCCGCCAACAAGGGTGCTTTCGGCTATATCGGTTCCGTTCCAGAAACCTTATGGTATGAAGACTATTATTTTGGCGTAGGTGCATTCAGTTATGTTGCTCAAACTGTGCAAACTACATCTTCCACTTCAACGGGTATGTATGACGCCCTATTCGATGATACAGGTTTCAACACCTTGAACTCGGTGCCATACATCGGCAATGTGGCCGTGACTTACGCCCATGCCAAAGGTTACCAAAGTAGTGTTAATGACGAATACTATTGGAGAGCCTACCAATGCTTGGGCGACGGTTCCGTGATGCCTTATCTTGTGCGACCAGCTGCCAACAATGTGAGCCACAATAACACAATTCCTGCAGGTTCCTCTACCTTCAGAGTGAATGCCGATGCCAGATCATACGTCTCCATCACTGTGGACAACGAAATCATCGGTGTGGCTGCTGTTCCAGCTAATGCCACCTACGTTGATGTGCCTTTCACTACCACTCCACAAGTTGGCCAAACAGCCATGATTGTGGTGACTCGCAACCAGCGTCAGCCTTATATTAATAATAATGTGCAGATTGTTGGTGGTGAGCAATACAACATCACCGCTACAGCCAGCCCAACCGCTGGCGGTACTGTGGAAGGCGCTGGTCAGCATTACGAAAACACCGATTGCACGCTGACTGCTACGCCTAATCACGGCTACGCCTTTGACAATTGGAAGCAGGGCAACACGGTGGTCTCGACAGAACCCACCTACACCTTCACCGTGACGGGCAATGCCACCTACACGGCCAACTTCCATGCTTTGACAGAGCACCATATCACCTACAACCCCAACCAGACCAACGGTACGATTAGCGTAAGCCCGACCGATGCTTACGTTGGCGACATCGTCACCTTGACCGCTACGCCCGCTGCTGGCTATTGTCTGGATCAGTGGCACGTGACCACCGGCAGGGCTGAGGTTCCCGTGGTGAACAACCAGTTTACTATGCCCGACAGCGATGTGACCATTACAGCCACCTTCAAGTCAGGATACACTGTAACAGTGGCTACTGTTGCGAACGGTACGATTACTGCCAACCCGACTTCAGCCATGCCCGGCGACATCATCACCCTGACCGCTACCCCGAACATCGGTTGTGAGTTCATGACCTGGAACGCCTATAAGACTGGTGACCCGAACACCGCTGTGACCGTGTTCAATAACACCATCCGCATGCCTAGCTACGATGTGACGGTGAGCGCAGTCTTCGCGACTTCCACCATTGCCGATCCCATCACCATCGGCAGCGGCACAAGCACAAACCAGTACCTGCCAACCTATACCTATTACAATTATTCACTCACGCAACAGATCTATACTGCCGCCGAATTGGGTGAAGCGGGGTCTATCACTGCCATTGCCTTCCAAGTGGGCAATTCAAAGGCCTCTACCCGTAACCTCTCCATTTATATGCGTCCGACCGACTTGACGGCATTCACTTCCACTACTGGTTGGGAGACGATGGGTGATGTTTATCTTGTGTATTCCGGCAGTGTGTCTTTCAACGCTTCAGGTTGGACCACCATCCAACTGGACACGCCTTTCAAATATGACGGTGTGAAGAACGTCAACATCTGCGTTGTGGACAACTCTGGTTCATACGATACCAATGGAAACTACCCTTATTTCATGGTCTATAGCACTGGAGCTAACCGCGCCATGCGTGTTTATAACGACGACAATGCGTATTCTGTCGGAACCTCCGACCAGATTAGTACTTATACTGGCACCTACGTCACCAGCAACAACCAAATCCAGATCACCAAGAAGCTCGTCAATGCCGAGACCATCACCGTTGCTCCGACCACGATCGAAGGCCTGAGCTACGTGCAAGGCGAAGGTCCGTCGGAGACCAAGGTGGTTGACGTTACGGGTGTGGACCTCAGCAACAACATTACCGTTACTGCTCCTAACGGCTTCGAAATCAGCACGGCAGCCAACGGCACCTACGGAACGAGCCTCACCATCCCCCGTGCGACCAGCAAGGGCGGCCGTGCCACTCAGACATGGGGCTTTGAAGGCAGTATGGAGAACTGGACCAATGTTGATGCCGACGGCGACACATGGGGTTGGGTGCTCGGCTCCGCTGTGGGTGGCGTTTACCTTGCCGCAGGCAACAATATGTCCGAAGGTCATTCAGGATCCGATATGATGGTTTCTGGCTCATATAGTAATGTCAATGGCGTTCTTACTCCTGACAACTGGCTGATTTCACCTCAGGTTGAACTCGGTGGGACCTTCTCGATGTGGGCCAAAGGCCAGGATGCCTCTTGGTTTGCAGAGCATTTCGGCATCTATGTCTCCACCACGAACAACAGCATCTCCAGCTTCACTGCACTGAACGAATTCACAGCAACTGCTGACTGGAAACAGTATTCAGTTGACTTGAGCTTCTTTGCCGGACAGACGGGCTACATAGCCATCCGTCACTTTGACTGCACCAATATGTTTATGTTGGATGTTGACGACTTCGAACTGAACACGGAGGCCACATTCACGCCCGACCTTCCTGTTGTGATTACTCCAGCCACGGTCTACGTGCGTCTGCAAGACGGTCTCGATCCGGACACTTACAGCGGCAACATGACCTTTGTCGCCGGTACGGTGAACGCCACCGTCGCCCTGAACGGCGAAGTCCTCCCAGGCAGCGGCGAGCAATACACCATCACCGTTGAGGCAAGTCCCACAAATGGTGGTACTGTCACTGGCGGAGGTACCTACTATGAAGGTACCCACCATGATCTGACTGCCACGCCTGCCGCCCATTACACCTTCTCTGGATGGCAGCTCAATGGCAACATCGTATCTACTGCCAACCCGTACAACATCACTGTGACGGGCGACGCCACCTACACCGCCGTATTCACCCCGATGACACAGCACAATGTTGCCATCACACAGGTGACCGGCTGCACCATCACCGCCAACCCGACCTCGGCCTACGCTGGCGACGTCATTACGCTGACCGCTTCGGCCCAATCGGGTTACTTCTTCGTGGAATGGAACGTCGTGGATGCCAACAACCAGACCGTCACCGTGACGAACAACCAGTTCACTATGCCCGACAGCAACGTGACTGTCACTGCGGTGGTGACGCAAGGCTTCACTGTCCATTTGGAACAGACCGCCAATGGTACCATCAGCGCCGACCAAACGACGGGACTGCAGCCTGGCGACCATGTGACCTTGACAGCGACACCAGATAATGGTTGCGTCTTTTTAGCATGGTACGTCTATAAGACGGGTAGCCCGAGAGACGTGATTTCGGTTGTGAACGATGAATGGTTCTTCATGCCTTCAAACGACGTGACCGTTCAGGCCATCTTCGTGACCGAAGAGGAGCATGAGCAAACTATTGGTAGTGGTACAAGTACAAATTCATATCTCCCAACTTATGTTTATAGAAGAACTGTATGTCACTCCCTCACGCAGCAGATTTATACTGCCGCCGAGATTGGTTACAACGGTAGAATCACAGCCATTGCATTTAAAGCCAATGGAAGTGTTACCCGTAACCTCGACATCTACATGGCTCACACTGACAAGACCTCTTTCAGTTCTAACACGGATTGGGAGGTCATGGGTTCAGTAGCCAAGGTGTATTCGGGCAGTGTAAGCTTCACCAATAACTGGACCACCATTACCTTAGATACACCTTTCGAATATGATGGCACAAGTAATCTTAACATCTGCGTTGTAGATGTGACAAGTGGTCAGGTGAGTAATACGAGAGCCTTTAGTGCTTATAGCACTGGAGCCAACAGAGCCATGTATGTCTATAGTACCGGCAATAGCGCCACTGACTATAGCACCGTTATTGGCTACTCCAACCAACTTGAAAGTACCACAGGAACTCGCTCCACTTCCAACAACCAGATCAAGTTCACCATCAAGGTTCCGGGCAGTGCCGAGTCGCTCACCGTGTCGCCTGGTGAAATCGACGACTTCAGCTATGTGGAAGGCCAAGGCCCATCGGCTACCAACAAGTTGGGCATTGTCGGTGTCGACCTCAGCAACGACATCACCCTCACTGCTCCCGCCAACTTCGAGATCAGCTTGACCGAGAACGGCACCTATAGCAACAGCCTTACCATTGCCCGCGAAACAGGTAGCAAGGGCAACCGTGACGTGCAAACCTGGGACTTCGAAGACGGTTTGCAAGGATGGACTGTCGCCGATGCCGATGGAGACGGATACAATTGGGCGCATAGCACATCGTTTGAAGGACATGATGGATCAACAGGTATCATCTTCTCACAGTCATACGACAACAATGCTGGAGTCTTAACTCCTGACAACTGGCTGATTTCGCCGCAGGTCACCCTCGGAGGCTCGTTCTCGATGTGGGCACATCCGCAACAGGCCGCCTATCCTGCCGAGCATTTCGCCATTCTGGTCTCCACCACGAACACCAACGTCAGCAGCTTCACTATGCTTGGTGAATGGACTTTGTCCAGCGGCGATTGGAAACACTTCTCCGTTGACCTGAGTGCCTTCGCCGGACAAACCGGCTATATCGCTGTTCGTCACTACAATTGCACCGACCAGTTCTACATCAACGTCGATGATTTTGTGCTCGACACCGATGCCGCCATCACCATTGATCTGCCTGTCACCATCACTCCTGCCACGGTTTATGTCCGTATGAAGGAGAACCTCAGCGCTGGCAACTACAATGGCACGCTCACGGCTTCTGCTGGCACGGGCGACAACCTCAACGGCAGCGTCAGCTTGGCAGGCCAGGTTATTGTCGACTTGTCGACCTTCACCAGAGACATCGTCGGCTACAGCAGTAGCAGCGATGGTTGGTATCTCATCGCCTCCCCGATTGGTCAAGTGGCTCCAAGCAATGTGGGCAACATGCTTGCAGATCCCGCCAAAAACTACGACCTCTTCAGTTTCGACCAAACCCAACAGAATGAATGGCAGAACTTCAAGCAAGGACATTTCAGCAACCTTGAACCTGGCTATGGCTACCTCTACGCCAACAAGGAGAATGTCACGCTTACCTTCACAGGCTCAGCTTTCACCACTACCGATGGCACATACGATGTCGATTTGGTTTACTCAACTAGTAATGGCGATTCGTTTATGCATGGCTGGAACCTTGTGGGCAACCCGTTTGCCGAGACTGCCTCGGTCAGCCGTCCATTCTACACCTTGGATAATCAATTTGAATATGTAGCCGTCCAAGAAGGTACTGTCGAGGCGATGGAAGGCATCTTCGTCCACGTTACGGCTGCGGAGTATGAGCAAAACAACCATCAAACCGTGACCTTCACTAAAGGCGCTGCCTCAAGCAAGGGCTCCAGCCTCACCCTCAACGTTAACAAGGGCGGCAAGTTTGTCGACCGCGCCATCATCAGCTTCAGCCAAGGCGGCACGCTGCCCAAGTTCCAGTTCAACAGGAACCACACCAAGGTCTACATCCCGCAGGACGGCCAAGACTACGCCATTGTGCGCAGCGAAGAGATGGGCGAAATGCCTGTCAACTTCAAGGCTGAAAACAACGGCACCTACAGCCTGAGCTTCAGCAGCCAGAATGCCGAGTTCGCCTACCTGCACCTCATCGACAACATGACCGGTGCCGACGTTGACCTGCTCCAAACCCAGAGCTACAGCTTCGAAGCCCGCACGACGGACTATGAGAGCCGCTTCAAGCTGGTGTTTGCCACGGGCGACAACAGCAAGGATGACAACTTCGCCTTCTTCAGCAACGGCAGCTTCATTATCAACAACGAAGGTGAGGCCACGCTGCAGGTGATCGATGTCACAGGTCGCATCCTGAAGAGCGCAAGCATCAACGGCTGCACCAACGTGAACGTGAACGCCGCTTCTGGTATCTACATGCTCCGTCTCGTCAATGGCGACAACGTGAAGGTCCAGAAGGTGGTCGTGAAGTAAAATGGCTTACTTATAGCCAATGAAAAACAGGGATGCAAAACGCGTCCCTGTTTTTTTTGCGTCTTCATGACAAAAAACAATGGCGACACCATCTTCGATGCCCTCCACGCATTAATCTCTCTCTATTAATTATATAAGGTATCCTTAACTCCCAACTGACCAACTCCCAACTCTAAACCCACTTTTCCCCAATTAATCAACTTCTTATAAAAAAAATCACTATCTTTGCAGCCCAAAAAATACAAAAAAAATCAATAGAAATCAATAAAAGTATCTAATAATTAACAAATTACAAAAAAAATGAAAAGAAAATCTTTACTCTTCCTCTTGCTGATGGCACTGTTCTCTCCGTTGGCAATGAATGGACAAGAGGCAATTAAAGCCAACCGTCCCTTGCCGCTCAATTTTGGACGTAGTCATTTGGAAACGAATGTTCCAGACAGGGCGATGAACCGCGGCGATCGCGAAACAACTTACGAAAAAGTCACTTCTTCACCAAGCGACTGGAGTGGAAACTATGTGTTGGCATACAATTCTTCAAGCACCGCTTATGCCTTTTCTGGTGTGGCAACAGATAGTATTGGCGACTATACTACGGTGACTAGCACTAATAGTGGCAACACCATTGCTTCGCCTGGAAGTGCAGCTATTCTGACAATTGCTCCTATTAGTGGAACCTCCTATTATTCCATACAAATTAATGGCGGAGGTTATCTTGCCAGTGGAACATATGGTTTATACACATCATCGACAATAGATAATTATACCAGATGGAACATTTCCTATACTTCATCTGGCATACAGATTAATTGTCCCGTTTGGAGTGGCGGACCATACTATTTTGTTTTTTTTCAATATAATAGTAACAATACTTGGTATTGGGAAATGGAAACATCCAGCAACTATTGGTCATATGCCCATTATCCCAGCCTCTACAAAGAGACCACTTCTGGCGGTGGACAAGGTAGCAGCGACTGCGAAGATTTCGAAAGCTACTCTTCGCAGGCAAATACTGCAATATCTGGTGGTAATACCTATGGTCTTCCCACGGGATGGTCATCTTCGGGAAATACGGGCGATTACAAACCCCACCTATATAAAGGGAGTTTTTCTGTTGACGGCGTAGGTATTGTGATGACTTCTGGAAACAACAATTATGGAGGAAACAATAGCTACCTGATTTCCAATATCACCTTGCATGAAGGTGACGAGGTGAGTTTTAACACTTTCCGAGAAGGTGCTAGCAACGGAACAATGTATTATGGCTATTGGTCCAACAATGCCTTCCAATCTTTGGGAACAGCGAGTGGTGTTTATTATAGTGGTGCAAATGCCTCCCAAGGGGTGACCACCTTTACTGTAACTGCTGCAGCTTCAGGGAAACCATTGGCTTGGCGCTGGTACCAAGGTTCCTCATATTGGAGTGCCGTCATCGACAACGTTTGTGTGACATCGTCTAACCCCACCTACAGCGTAACCGCAGCAAGCGGAATTACCAATGGCAACCTTATGTTCACTAGCAATGGTGCAAACTATGTCTACTCGCCACTTACTGGTGTTGAACAAGGAACGAGTGTCATCATCAACACAATACCTGATGCTGGCTACCAGCTCTCAGGCATGCCGACGCTTATCGTCGCTTCAGGTTCTGCTCCTACGCTTACCCAAACCGACGCTGACCATTTCACATTCGTGATGCCCGCCAGCGACGTCTCGGTGAACGCAACCTTTACCTGCATCACACCTGCTGACCCGACGTTCTCGGTCGCAACTGGCACCTACACCACAGTGCAAAACGTAACCATCTCGTGCGCCACTGCCGGTGCCACCATCTATTACACCACCGACGGCAGCACACCAACCAACAGCAGCACACAATACACGGATGCCATCACCATTAATGAGACCACCACACTGAAAGCCATCGCCTACAATGGCTCCTGCACCAGCAATGTGACCACAGCGACCTATACGATGGACCTCCCGACCTACACGGTGACCTGCGCCACAGACCTCACGGGTGGTAACATCGCGGCAAGCCCGACTTCGGCTGTTGAAGGCACTACTATCACCGTCACCGCCACACCCGAAAGTGGTTATTTCCTCGGCACCATTACTGTTACTGATGCCAATAATAACACTGTGACTGTGATGGTAAACGGAAACGTAGGCACCTTCACCATGCCTGCCAGTAATGTGACCGTTACGGCTACCTTCACGCAAGGCTTCCATGTCACGTTGAATCAAACTCCCAATGGTACTATCAGTGCCGACCAAACCACCAATCTACAACCTGGTGATATCGTGACTTTGACAGCCTCACCCGACAATGATTGTGTGTTTGTGGCTTGGTATATCTATAAGTCTGGCAACCCGAGGGACGTGATTGCAGCGGTGAACAACAGCTGGTTCTTTATGCCTTCGAGCGACGTGACCGTTCAGGCTGTTTTCGTGACTGAAGAGTCGCATGAGCAGACTGTGGGCGGCGGCGACAATACAAACTCCAATCTCCCCACCAATGTATATATGAAATATTCACTTACGCAACAGATTTACACGGCTGCTGAGATTGGTTACAATGGTAGAATCACCGCTATTGCATTTAAAGCCAATGGAACAGCTACACGTACGCTCGAAGTCTATATGGCACACACCGATTTGACCGCTTTCAGCTCTACTACAAGCTGGGAAACCATGGGATCTGTTTCCAAGGTGTTCTCTGGTAGTGTTAGCTTTAGTAGCAGCGATTGGACTACCATCACTTTGGATACGCCTTTCGAATACGATGGTACGAGTAATCTGAATATCTGTGTAGCAGATAGAACTGGTTCGTGGGTAAGTACTATAACATTTAATACGTACGGTACTTCTGCTAATAGGGCTTTATATATAAATGACGATAATACAGATTATGGTGCTGGCGTCGGTTACGCTCAAACTCTTAGCGGTTATGCTGGAACCCAATCTACGTCCAACAACCAGATTAAATTCACCATCAAGGTTGCAGGCAGTGCAGAGTCACTCACCATTTCGCCTGATGAAATTAATGACTTCAGCTATTTGGAAGGCCAAGGCCCGTCAGAAACCCACAAACTCGACATTGTCGGTGTGGATCTTGAGAACAACATCACCCTCTCTGCTCCGACCAACTTCGAAATCAGTTTGACCGAAGACGGCACCTACACTTCATCGGTCACTGTTCCTCGTGAGACGGGCAGCAAGGGCCGCGGTGTTACCATCTGGGACTTCGAAGGTAGCATGGAAGGATGGACCACTATCGATGCCGATGGTGACGGCCACAATTGGATGCTTGGTTCGGCTAGTACTAATGTTTACTGCGCCAGCAACCCCTTTGCTAATGGAGGAGGTTATAACAGCTCTTCTGATGGTATAGTGACAGCTTCCTATAGTAATCAACTTGGCGTTATGACTCCTGATAACTGGATTGTTTCACCACAAGTTACTCTCGGAGGTTCATTCTCAATGTGGACGAAGCCTTATCAAGTACAATACCCCAATGAGCACTTCGGTATCTATGTGTCAACTTCAAGTGATCCAACAAATACCAGCAGCTATATTCTGTTGAACGAATGGACGATGACAAATACCAACTGGGCCCAATATTCTGTTGACTTGAGTGCATTTGCCGGTCAGACGGGTTATATTGCTGTACGACACTTCAATAGTAGGGACGTGTACGTTATGTTAGCTGACTACTTCGTTCTCAATACCGATGCAGCCATTTCAGTTGAGATGCCTGTCACCATCACTCCTGCCACGGTCTTTGTCCGTATGAAGAACAACCTCAGCGCTGGCACCTACAGCGGCACGCTCACGGCTTCTGCCGGCACGGGCGACAACCTCAATGGTAGCGTCAGCCTGAGCGGCGAGGTCATTGCTGCTTACAACATCACGCTTGCCGCCAATCCTACTGAAGGTGGCGCTGTGGCAGGTACTGGCAACTACCCCGTTGGAACGGAAGTCACGGTTTCAGCCAGAACCAACAGCCCCTACAGCTTCATCAACTGGACGGAGAACGGCACAGTGGTTTCAACCGAAGCCTCCTACACCTTCACGGTTACTGGCGACAGAGCCCTCGTGGCCAACTTCGGCTTCACCAGAGACATCGTCGGCTACACCAGTAGCAGCAATGGTTGGTATCTCATCGCCTCCCCGATTGGCCAAGTGGCTCCAGGCAATGTGGCTAATATGATTGCTAACCCTGCAAAAAACTACGACCTCTTCAGTTTTGACCAAACCCACGAGAATGAATGGGTGAACTTCAAACAAAGTGGCAATTTCACCGAACTTAAACCAGGCAAGGGCTACCTCTATGCCAACAGCAGTGATGTCACGCTTACCTTCACAGGCTCTGCTTACACTGGCACGGGCACATTCCCGTTGGTTTACTCTGAAGAAAATCCCAGCGATCCGAATATGTATGGCTGGAACCTTATGGGCAACCCCTTTGGCGAGCGTGCCTCGGTCAGCCGTCCATACTACACCCTGAATTATAATTTTGAATATGCCGCTGTTAGTGAAGGTCAGAGTATCGAGCCTATGGAAGGTGTCTTCGTCCACCTTGAAACTTCGGAAACAGACCCAACCGTGACCTTCACCCCAGCTTCACAATCTACGGACGAAGGCGACAAGGGTTCCAGCCTCACCCTCAACATCACCAAGGGCGGCAAGTTCGTCGACCGCGCCATCGTCTGCTTCAGCCAAGGTCTCACTCTGCCCAAGTTCCAGTTCAACAGGAACCACACCAAGGTCTACATCCCACAGGACGGTCAAGACTATGCTTTGGTGCGCAGCGAAGAGATGGGCGAGATGCCTGTCAACTTCAAGGCTGAGAACAACGGCACCTACAGCCTGAACTTCAGCAGCAGGAACGCCGAGTTCGCCTACCTGCACCTCATCGACAACATGACGGGCAAGGACATCGACCTGCTCCAGACCCAGAGCTACAGCTTCGAGGCCCGCACGACGGACTATGAGAGCCGCTTCAAGCTGGTGTTCGCCACGGGCGACAACAGTAAGGATGACAACTTCGCCTTCTTCAGCAACGGCAGCTTCATCATCAACAACGAAGGTGAGGCCACGCTGCAGGTGATCGACGTCACAGGTCGCATCCTGAAGAGCGCAAGCATCAACGGCTGCACCAACGTGAACGTGAACGCCGCTTCTGGTATCTACATGCTCCGCCTCGTCAATGGCGACAACGTGAAGGTCCAAAAGGTGGTCGTGAAGTAAAATTTGGCTACTGGCCATTGGCTACTGGCTTTTGGCAGCTTAACGATAATAGTAAGCTCTAACGCTTTCTGATAGGCTGCCAAAGGTCAGAGGCCAAAAGCCAAAAGCCAGAAGCCAAAAACGAGAAAAAACACAAAAAAAGTTCATTGTATTCAAAAAAACACTATTTTTGCAGCCTAAAAGTGGATAAAAGAAACAACTAATCAATACTGAATTTCTGAAAATGAAAAAGTTAGCATTGACAATTGCGATTGTTCTTACGATGGGACTGAGTGCCATGGCACAGGACGGCGGCTTGTTGAATAGAGGAGTCTCGTTCGATAAGCAGGAAAAAAGTGGCGGCTTGAGGGACGGCGCTTCTGGTCCTGGCTTTCCTGGTAGTGGCCATGGTTCAGAGACTGACGAGGACGCACCTCTGGGCAGCGGCGTTGCCGTACTGCTCGGCCTTGGCGCAGCCTACCTCATCGGTAAGAAACGCAACGAAGAATAATAGATTTCCCTTTTAGGGAGACCATTCATTAGATTATACACGACAACTTGTGGTGTTTACCAATTGTAAACGCTGCATGTTGTCGTTTTTTTGTTCCCACCCCGAACTCTCAACTTTAAACTGCCTCTCAACTCTCAACTCTAAACTCTCAACTGTCTCTCAACTCTAAACACTCAACTCTAAACTAAAAAAAATCCCCAAAAACTTGTCATGTAAATATTTATCCTTATATTTGCGCGCCATTTTTTTATAAACAACTGAACAACTGTTATTTAAATTTATACATTATGAAGATAAACCATTTACTTCTATTGCTGTTGCTGGGTCTTTGTGCACCTTGGACTGCGAAAGGTCAAGACACTATTGTTCCCGATCCTTTGACGCTAAACAACGGAAATACAGCGAGTTCTTCCATTCCTTTTCGTGGTGAGTGTGTCGCTTTTGGCACCCATAGTCAGTTTATCATCCCCCAAGGTGATTTGACTGCCATGAGAGGTGGTACGGTGAACAAGTTGACCTTGTACAGTCGTAGCCAGAGTGTAAGTTGGGGTTCGGCAAAATATTCCGTCTATATGGCTGAAGTGACGTATGATGCCTTTACAAGCTCAGCACTTGCCGATTGGGATTCGATGAACGAAGTCTATACAGGTACTCTTTCCGTGAATAACAACTTGATGGAGATTACCCTTGAAAATCCTTTCACTTATTACGGAGACAACCTTATGATAGGCTTTAGGGAAGTCGAAATGGGCACAAATTCATCGAATGTATTGTGGGATGGAGCTGCAACTACAAATAAATCAGCTGTCATTTCTTACCGCACGAATTCCCAAAGCCAGCTTACTTGTAAGCGTTTCTCTTTTCTTCCCAAATTGACCATCGATTACTTTATCCTGGATTATCCGACGGTCGAGGTTACTGTAGGAGACATCACTCCCACCACCGCTTCGTTTTCATGGATGACGCCAAGCGACGATGTCACGGGTTATAAATACCAGTACAATAAGGCGTCTGAAGGTTTTGCCGCCAATTGGGTGGACCTTCCCCCCACGGCAACTTCAGTGACCCTCGAGGGCTTGGATCCCGTCACCGACTATGTCTTCCGCATAAAGGCTTGCTACGGTGCGAATGAAAGTGCCATGACAATCGTGGACTTTAGAAGCGCATGCCCTGACTATATTGCCATTCCCTATTTTGAGAATTTCGAATCCTATGAGGTCTATGACGAATTGCTGCCAAGGAGACGCGTTTTGCCTGATTGCTGGGAATACGTCAACACGTCCACGAACCCCTATGACAAAGTGTTTCCATCTATACACTCCTTGAGTGGCAATTCTTATACCTATGCCTATTATTCAACGAAAAGTTTGCGCTTCTACATCGATAATAATTCATCATTGTATGAAGCAAAGCCACAATACGCCATATTGCCTGCGATGCAAAACATCAACGGATTGCGCGTGACATTGTATGCAAGGTCGTATAGTTCTACCTCTATGTTCTCTGGCAAGTTCAAGGTAGGCGTGATGGAAGACACTGAAACAGGTCCGGTATTCGTCCCAGTCAATGAGTTTAATCCAACTGTAAATTATCAACCTTTTACGATTGATTTTGGTAGTTATGATGGTACTGGTGAGCGTATTGCCATCTGGATGGAAGTGCCAAACACGTATTTTGGATGCGTTTTTATTGACAACATTGAGGTGGAAAGGCTTCCTACGTTCTCCATGCCTATCGCTTCGCACGGCGGAACCTTGGGCGGCTGGTACCTGATTTCCTGTCCGCTGGCTGGTGAAACCAATCCTGAGGATGTGACCCATCTTATTGATACTATCAATTTGCCTGACTTTGACCTCTTCCGTTTCAACCCGAATCCGGCAAACCAGGGCAAAAATTGGGAGAATTGGAAACAGGTAGGCGACCACTACCATTTCAACCTCGAATCGGGTAGAGGCTACCTCTATGCCAACGCTGATAACGTCAACCTTAGCTTCAATGGCACGCCATACGATGGCAACGGAGAAGTTACCTTGCAATATGATGAGGTTGCACGTTATGGAGGCTGGAACCTTGTTGGCAACCCCTTCCCCGTGGCCGCCTATATCGGCGATAGGGCTTACTATAGGGTAAATGAAGATGGTACGGACTATGAACCGGCCATTACCGGTTCGGCTATCGAAGCCATGGAAGGCATCTTCGTGTATACTGAAAACGATGGTGAAGTCTTGACGTTCAGCACTACGCCGCCTACGACCCGCAGCGAGCAGTTGTCGCTCAGTGTCAATAGGGTGACCCGAGGCGGCCTCATCACCACTTTCGACCGCGCCATCCTCCGCTTCGGTGAAGGCGATATGCTGCCCAAGTTCCAACTCAACGAGGAAAACGCCAAGGTCTACATCCCGCAAAATGGTTTGGAATACGCTGTCGTCACCGCCGAAGGCCAAGGTGAGATGCCTGTCAATTTCCGCGCCGACGAAAGCGGCTCCTATACCTTGAGCCTCGATTGCGAGAACGTTGAGTTCAGCTATCTGCACCTCTTCGACAACAAGACGGGTACCGACGTCGACCTGCTCAATACCCCAACCTACACCTTCAATGCCACAACAACGGACTATGAGAGCCGCTTCAAGTTGGTGTTTGCCACGGGTAGCAGCATTGACGACGACGACTTCAGCTTCATCAACAGCAATGGCAACTTCAGCATCTTCGGCATCGAAGGCGAAGCCAATCTGCAGGTGTTAGACGTGATGGGCCGCGTGCTCAGTACCGAGACATTCAGCAACAGCATCGAGAAACGACTCAATGTTGCGCCCGGCGTGTATTTCATCCGCCTCGTGAACGGCGAAGACGTGAAGACACAGAAGATTGTGGTGAGATAAAGAGGTTACCTTATAGTAATAATGAAAAAATAAGCCGCGAAGACCATCGCGGCTTATTTTTTGCCTATCTTTGCACCCGTTTTTCCCCTTAGGAGATTCCGAGGGTTAGGAAACCGAACAACTGAATAACTGAACAACTAATAACTGATTAATCATGGAATCATCAAACAAACACTTCAAGCGTTACACGGTAACCACGGCCTTGCCCTATGCCAACGGCCCCGTCCACATCGGTCACCTTGCCGGCGTCTACATCCCCGCCGACACTTATGTCCGCTATCTGCGAATGCGTGGTGAGGACGTCCTGTTTGTCGGTGGTTCCGACGAACACGGCGTACCGATTACCATCAAAGCCGAAAAGGAAGGCTGTACACCACAAGATATCGTGGACCGCTATCATGAGATCATCAAGAAGTCGTTCGAGGAGCTGGGTATCAGCTACGACATCTACTCGCGCACCTCTTCGAAGATGCATCGTGCCACGGCCCAAGAGTTCTTTAAGAAGCTTTATGACGAAGGGAAGTTCATCGAGAAGGAGACCGAGCAATACTTCGACCCCGAACGTCAGAAGTTCCTTTCCGACAGATATATCGTGGGCACCTGCCCGAAATGCGGCGCAGAAGGCGCCTATGGCGACCAATGCGAGAAATGCGGCAGCTCCCTCAGCCCCGACGAACTCATCAACCCGCACTCACAACTCAGCGGTGCGGCCTTGGTGAAGAAGCCGACCAAGCACTGGTACCTGCCCCTCGACCAATACGAGCCTTGGCTCCGCGAGTGGATCCTCGAAGGCCACAAGGAATGGAAGAGCAATGTCTATGGCCAGGTGAAGAGCTGGCTTGATGGTGGCTTGCAACCCCGCGCCGTCACCCGCGACTTGGATTGGGGCGTCCCCGTCCCGATTGAAGGTGCTGATGGCAAAGTGCTGTATGTTTGGTTCGACGCCCCCATCGGCTACATCTCCAACACCAAGGAGATCTGTGAACAACGCGGCGACGACTGGGAGAAGTGGTGGAAAGACCCCGAGACCAAGCTGGTACACTTCATCGGCAAGGACAATATCGTGTTCCACTGCATCATCTTCCCCTGCATGATGAAAGCCTATGGCGACTATATCATGCCCGACAACGTGCCCGCCAACGAATTCCTCAACCTCGAGAACGACAAGATCTCGACCTCACGCAACTGGGCCGTTTGGCTGCACGAATACCTGCAGGAGTTTCCCGGCAAGCAGGATGTGTTGCGTTATGTGCTTACCGCCAACGCTCCCGAGACCAAGGACAACAACTTCACCTGGAAGGACTATCAGGACCGCAACAACAACGAGCTGTTGGCCATCTTTGGCAACTTTGTCAACCGCACGTTGGTCTTGACACATAAATATTATGAAGGTGCTGTGCCTGCCTTAGGCAACCTCACCGACACCGACAAGGCCGTCATCGAAGAGATGAACGCCTATCCCGCCAAAATTGGTCATTTGTTGGACACCTACAAGTTCCGTGAAGCCCTATCAGAGCTGATGAACTTAGCCCGTCTGGGCAACAAGTACCTCACCGATAACGAGCCTTGGAAGCAAATCAAGACCGATCCCGAGCGCGTGAAGACCGTGATGGCTTTGTCGTTGCAAATTGTGGCGCACTTGGCCATCCTCAGCGAACCTTTCCTGCCGTTTAGCGCAAAGAAGCTCCAGCAGATGATTGGTCTCGAAGTGAAGGGTTGGAACGATGCCGAGAACACCGTTTTGTTGCCTGAAGGTCATGTCATCAACCAGCCCGAACTGTTGTTCGAGAAGGTGGAAGACAGTGTGGTGGCCGCTCAGTTGCAGAAACTGGAAGACACCAAGAAAGCCAACCAACTGAATGCTTGGAAGCCTGCCGAGGTGAAGCCTGTGGTCAGCTTCGACGACTACATGAAGGTGGATGTCCGCGTGGGTACCATCCTCGAGTGCCAAAAAGTGCCGAAGGCCGACAAGTTGCTGCAGTTCCTCATCGACGACGGCATGCAGAAGCGCACCATCGTGAGCGGTATTGCCAAGTATTACACTGAGCCCGAGAAGCTGGTAGGAAAGCAGGTCTGCTTCGTCGCCAACTTCGAGCCGCGCAAACTGAAGGGTGTGGTGAGCGAGGGCATGATCCTCTCCGCCGAGGACAAGGACGGCCGCCTTGTGCTGCTCACTCCGAGCGATTTGGTTGCGCCAGGATGCAGCGTCGACTAAGTCCCCCCATGTCACACAGCCAGCCTCCCATGTCATTCCAACGGGGGCTGGTGCGAAAGCATGGAATCTATGGGAGGCGGTTCAAAAAGCAAAGACCTTATTTGACGGCTTCATAAATCATAGATCCCAAGCCACCGCACAGTCCAACGTGGGGATGACATGCTTTATGAAGCCTGCTTTAACGAAATACCATACCTATTGAGTCCTGTTCCTTGTAGGGGTGACAGAAAACAATCAATGCGCCTCCAGCCAGTTCGCCCCTGTGTTCATCTCCACCACTACCGGCACCGACAGCGGCAAGGCATTTACCATCTTATCATTGACGATGGCTTTCAGCGTGTCGAGTTCGTCAAGATGCGCGTCGAAGACCAATTCGTCGTGCACCTGAAGGATCATCTTCGACTGCATCTTCAAGCGTTCCAGCTCCTGATGGATGCCAATCATGGCAATCTTGATCATGTCGGCGGAGCTGCCTTGGATGGGCGCGTTGATAGCGTTGCGTTCGGCGAAGCCGCGCACCACGCTGTTCGCGCCGTTGATGTCGCGCAGATAACGGCGGCGGCCTAAGATGGTCTCAGCATAGCCGCGTTCACGCGCCAAGGCGATGCTGCGATTCATGTATTCTTTGATGCCCGCATACTCCTCGAAGTATTTCTTGATGATGTCGGCCGCTTCGCTGCGCGAGAGCTCCATACGTTCGGCCAGACCGAAGGCCGACATGCCGTAGATGATGCCGAAGTTGACCGCTTTAGCGCGGCTGCGCTGCTCTTTGGTGACTTGGTCCATCGGCACATGAAACACTTTGGCCGCTGTGGCAGCGTGGATGTCGTGGCCGAGGTTGAAGTCGGCGACCATGGCGGGGTCTTGACTCAAATGGGCGATGATGCGCAGTTCGATTTGGCTGTAATCAGCGGCCAAAAGGGTGTATTCAGAGCTGCGAGGCACAAAGGCGCGACGGATCTCGCGGCCTTTCTCGGTGCGCACAGGGATATTCTGCAAATTGGGGTTGTTGGAACTCAAGCGCCCCGTGGCCGTCACAGCTTGGTTGTATGAGGTGTGAATCAGTCCATCCTTCGGGTTGACCAAAGCCGGCAGGGCATCCAGATAGGTCGACTTCAGTTTGGTGAACGAGCGGTAGTCCAAAATCATCTGGATGATAGGGTGCTTGTGCGACAGTTTCTGCAAGACATCCTCACCCGTGGCATACTGTCCCGTCTTGGTTTTCTTGGCTTTCTCGTCGATGCGCAAGCGATCAAAGAGGACTTCGCCCAGTTGCTTCGGCGAAGCGATATTGAAAGGCATGCCAGCGGCTTTGTAGATTTCTTCCTCAATCTTATGAATCTCGATGCCAAACGCCTCGCTGATCTGATGTAGGTTCTCCGTGTCGATGCGCACGCCGTTGGCCTCCATGCGGCTCAGCACGGGCACGAGTGGCATTTCAATCTCATAAAACAGTTTTTCGACACCGTTTTCCTTCAGTAGGGGCATCAACTTCTCATAGAGTTGCAGCGTGATGTCGGCATCTTCGGCGGCATATTCCTTCACCAGTTCCACAGGTACCTCGCGCATGGTCTTTTGCTGACGGCCTTTACCGATTAGGTCCTCGATGGGGATGGTGAGGTAGTTGAGGTAGACCTCGGCGAGGTAGTCCATGTTGTGGCGTTGCTCGGGCTCAAGGAGGTAATGCGCCAGCATCGTATCAAACAGTTTGCCCTTTACGCTGATGCCGTATTGGGTCAGCATGGAGATGTCGTATTTCAGGTTTTGCCCGATTTTGAGGATGCTTTCGTTCTCAAATAAGGGGTGTAACAGCTCAAGCTTCTTCTGACACTCTTGTTGGTCTGCGGGCATGGACAGATACCAAGCCTCGTGCGCCTTGATGGCGAAGGAAAGTCCCACCAATTCGGCGGAATACACATCGATGTTGGTGGTTTCGGTGTCGAAGACAAATTGCTTTTGTTTGGACAGCAAATCCACCAAAGCTTTGATGTCGGCATCGCTTTCCACAAGTTGATAGTCATGCGGCACCGTCTTGGCCGAATCCTTGTCGGAAAACTCTAATAATCCGCTGTTGTCGCCCTGGTTGAAGAGGTCTAAGGTCTCGTTGGATGAGAACAAGTCTGGTTGTTGACTTCCCCCTGAAGCCCCTGTGGGTTGGCCCGTCCCCCTCTGAGAGGGGGCGTTTGTATTCCCCCTCTGAGAGGGGGGCAGGGGGGAGTCAACACCCTGTTTTCCCTTATAATCCTCCAAAAACCGTTTGGCGAAAGTCTTGAACTCCAGTTCCTCGAACAAAGCCATCAGTGCTGGCACATCGGGATCCTTGGCTTTCAGTTCTTCCTCGTCGAAGTCGACGGGAACCTCTAAATTAATGGTCGCCAACGCTTTTGACATCAGTCCTTGCTCGGCAAAATTGATGACGTTTTCCTTTTGTTTGCCTTTCAACTCGTCGGCGTGGGCGATGAGGTTTTCCACGCTGCCGTATTTTCCGACCAGAATCGCAGCCGTTTTCTCACCGATGCCTGGAATGCCCGGTATGTTGTCGGCAGCATCGCCCCAAAGACCCAGGATGTCGATGAGTTGCTTGGGTTCCTGGATGCCGTAGCGTTCGCAGACTTCTTTCGGCCCCCATACCTGTGCTGGCTCGCCGAATTTGGCGGGTTTGTAGAGCAGAATTTTGTCGGTGACGAGTTGCCCGAAGTCTTTGTCTGGGGTCATCATATAGGTGGTGAATCCTTGTTTCTCAGCTTTTTTCGACAGGGTGCCAATGACATCATCGGCCTCGTAGCCTTCCACGCCGTAGACGGGGATGTTGAAGGCCTCAATAAGTCTGATGATATAAGGTATCGAGTCGCGGAGGTCATCGGGCATCTTCTCGCGGTTGGCTTTGTATTCGCTATATTCGGCCTGCCGTTGTGCGGTGCCAGACACATCGAAGGCCACGCCGATATGGGTGGGCTTTTCTTTCTGAAGGATTTCGTAGAGTGAGTTCAAAAAGCCCATCACCGCCGAGGTGTTGACCCCTTTCGAATTCATTCGCGGGTTCTTGCTCATGGCGAAGAAAGCCCTGTATATCAATGCGTAGGCATCCAAGAGGAAGAGTTTTTTCTCAGTTGTTTCCATAGTGTTCCGTTTGAAAATGTAAAAATACAAAGTTTCGGAATAATATGGATGAGATTTTTGCTATTTTTGCAGGTAAATAAATCAATTATGGAGAACAATATCCCACGATGGGAACAGAAGTTGCAAAGTTATCATAAGGCCCTGAATCGTGTTGCGGAGGTTGTTAATGTGATGGACAAGCGGCAATTGAATGATTTTGAAGCCGATGGACTGATTCAAAGGTTTGAGTTCACTTTTGAGTTGGCTTGGAAGTTGATGAAAAGTTATGCAGAGTTTCAAGGTACAGACAAAGAAATTATGGGATCAAGAGATGCCATTCGTTGGGCGTTTGAAAACAAGATTATAAATGATAGCGGTATATGGATTGAGATGGTGAAAAGGAGAAATGACACTTCACATACTTATGATGAGGAGACTGCTGCTGAGGTGGTAATACGTATTAAAGACTCATATTACCAGGCTTTTATGGCATTGTATGATAGAATGAAGAGTCTTGCTTCTAAAGGCCAGCAAGATTTGTTTTCCCAAACCTAAACATGATGACTTTTGGACTTGCAGACATAGAATTACAAGCTTTGCGTGATGCTTTGGCATCGGTACCGGAGGTCGAAGAAGCCATTATTTATGGATCTAGGGCAAGAGGTACAAACCGTATAGCATCCGACATCGATTTGACATTGAAAGGCAATAGTCTTACTTATTTGCAATTGGCTCTTCTTGATGAGAGGATAGATGAATTGTATTTGCCGTATTTTGTGGATTTGAGCTTGTATTCCATGTTGAAAAACCCTGATTTACTTGACAGTATTCATCGTGAAGGGAAAGTGTTTTACAATCGAGATGAAATGGAATAATAGATATTGAATTTCCAAAAAACCGAAAAAAAACATCATTTTCAAAAAAAGTTGTACCTTTGCAATCGAAAACGAGTAATTATTGGTCACAAGGTAGACCGACATTCTTTAATAAACAACTGATTATCAATTTATTGGTAAGTTGGTTGGGTTTGAAATGGAAATAAGTCTTACTTTTGCGGCCTATTTATCAACTAAAAAAAGAGAACTATGCAAGAAATTTTGAATGAAATCGTTCCGATCATTGCTGAGAAACTCGGCGTGGATCCTTCGGAAGTCACTATGGAAGCCAGCTTTACCAACGACCTGGGTGCCGATTCACTGGACACCGTCGAACTGATGATGGAATTTGAAAAGAGCTTCAACCTCTCCATCCCGGACGACCAACAGGAAAACATCCAGACTGTGGGTGATGTTGTGAAGCTCATCGAAAAGATGCGTGCTGAAAACAACTAATTTCTAAGCAAATAAAGTTATTTATGGAATCGAAACGCGTAGTCGTCACTGGCCTCGGTGCCATCACGCCCATTGGGAAAACCCTTCCTGAGTATTGGGAAGGATTGGTGAATGGTAGAAACGGTGCTGGCGAGATTACCCGTTTCGATTCTACTTTATACAAGACGCATTTCGCCTGCGAGGTGAAGGACTACAATCCCGAGGACTATTTCGAGAAGAAGAATGTACGCAAGTACGACCACTTCGCCCAATTTGGCCTCATCGCTGCCGATGAAGCCATTGCCGACTCGGGCATCTCTGCCGAAAACTGCGACTTGGATGAGGTGGGCGTCATGATGACCTCGGGCATCGGCGGCGTCAACCACCTTTATCATGAGACGATGGAATATGCGCAAGGCGATGGCACACCGCGTTTTGGTCCTTTCCTCATCACCAAGATGATCGTCAACATGATTGGTGGTGTCATCTCCATTAAATACGGCTTCCGTGGCCCCAATTATGCCACGGTGTCAGCATGCGCCTCTTCGACGCACTCTATCATCGAAGCCTTCGACAAAATCCGCGTTGGCAAGTGCATCGCCGTGGTTGCCGGAGGTGGTGGAGCGGCCATCGGCCAACTGGGCATCGGTGGCTTCAATGCCATGAAAGCCCTCTCAACACGCAACGACGACCCGATGACGGCCTCCCGTCCCTTCGACCTCAACCGCGACGGTTTCGTCATGGGCGAAGGTGCCGGAAGCCTCGTCCTTGAGGAATACGAGCACGCCATCGCCCGTGGTGCCAAAATTTATGCCGAAGTCGTGGGTGGCGGCTCATCAGCCGATGCTTACCACATCACCGCTCCTCATCCTGAAGGTGCTGGCGGCGTCCTTAGCATGCAACGCGCACTCAACGACGCAGGATTAACCCCCGAAGCCATCGACCATATCAATGCGCACGGCACCTCGACGCCGATGGGCGATTTGGCCGAGTGTATGGCTATTCAAAAGGTGTTTGGCGAACATGCCTACAACATCAGCATCAACTCCACCAAGTCGATGACAGGTCACCTCCTCGGTGGTGCAGGCGCTGTTGAAGCCATTGCCACCATCCTCGCCCTCAAGAACGGCATCATCCCTCCAACTATCAACCATTTTGACGACGATCCGCAAATCGATTCCAAACTCGATATCGTCTTCAACAAAGCCCGTCAGCGCGACATCCACTACGGACTTTCCAACTCATTCGGATTCGGTGGACAGAATGCCACCGTGATTTTCAAAAAGTTTGAGTGATCATGCCACTCTTCCATGTTTCCCCAAAAGATCCTGCCGACAAGGCCCTTTACGATTATATTCACAACATCTTTGGTTTCTATCCGAAGAATATTGCCTTGTATCGCGTGGCCTTCACACATAAATCTGTGGCCGCTGAGACCGTGGGCAACTACCATGTCAGCAACGAACGCATGGAATACCTCGGCGATGCCGTGCTGAGCACTGCAGTTGCCGACTACCTCTTCCGCACTTATCCCACCCAGCCCGAAGGCTTTCTTACCGAGATGCGCTCGCGTATTGTCAGTCGCGCCTCCCTTAACAAATTGTCGGAGAAGCTCGGCTTTGGCGAATACATTCGCCACACCCCCGATGTGGGTAGCAACGCCCACTCGATGGGGGGCAACGCTTTCGAAGCCCTCATGGGTGCCATCTACCTCGACCGTGGTTTCGACTTCGCCAAACACATTATCATCGACCGCATCGTCCGCATCCATATCGACTTGGAACAGCTGCAGGCCACCGATGTCAACTTCAAGAGCAAGCTCCTCGAATGGTCGCAGAAAAACAAGAAAAGCACCGTGTTCAAGATGCTGGAGGAAATTGGCGAAGGACACAAGAAACAGTTCCATGTTCAGATTGTCATCGACGAGCAACCCTACGCCGATGCCATCGACCGTTCCATCCGTGGCGCCGAGCAATTAGCAGCCGAAAAAACGTGGAAACAATTGTTTGGTGAGAATTGACTTTATAGTCCCATAAAGCCAGCCTCCTATGTCATTCCAAAGTAGGCAGGTGGGTAGGGGGGAATCTATAGGAGGCGGTTCAAATTGCAAAAACTTATAAAGGACGGTCTCACCAGGCATAGATCCCTTGCCTTTGCCCACAAGCCAGCGTTGGGATGACATACCTGTTGAGACCTGCAATACCCATAGATGTAAAATCCTGCCTCCTATGTCATTCAGCTAGCCGTGCATGTCATTCCCGCCAGCCTCCTATGTCATTCCAACCTAGGCAGGTGGGTAGGGGGAATCTATAGGAGGCGGTTCAAAAGGCAAAAACCTTTCTAGACGGCTTCAGAAAGCATAGATCTCATGCCACCGCATAGACCAGCGCGGGGATGACATGCTTTCTGAAGCCTGCAAAATCATTTAAATTGAAAATTAATGCTATCTTTGCGGCATGAAACCCAAAAGCAACAAGATACAGATTGCCTCGTTCGACGACACCACCGTTGTCGGCATCAACTCAACCTTGGTCGATTACAAGCTGGCTTGGAGTATCAATAACAAACTCTCTCTTGACTTGGCTCGCTACGACGACCTCATCTTCGAAGGTGCACCATTTTCCTTCTTCTACTACACAGCAGGCGAGAACTACAACGTCTACAACCTCGTGTCGCTGGTGTGCAAGGACAAGGTGCTGTTTCCCTTCAAGCCTCATTTGGACTATCTCTTCCTCATCCAAAACACCCTCAGCCCCGAGCGGCAAATCAACATCATGCGCAGCTTGCGCGAGGTCGAGGGCATCGTACATGCCTTCGTGTTGGAGAAAGACAAGAACCTGCGTCAGGTGCTGGAAACCATCGCCGATTGCGAGCGACTGATGATTGACAAGAAGAAACAGCAAAATGATGTTACCGCTATCCGTGAGAAGATGCACGAACAAGAGGCTCAACAGGCTGCGCTCAGGGCTCAATTCTGATTTTCACGTTGCTTTCCTCGGTGACGAATGACGAAATGCGGTCGCCGATGCCGAGGTTGAAATGATATTCGCCAGGGCCGATAGCATCGTTCACGATGGTATAGAGTTGTCCTTGATAAGTGTTTTGAGGCTCGATTTCCGTAATTCTTTTGTAGAAACAATAGCTAAAGGCATCGCCGGGCAGGTAATGTGCCTTGATGACCATGTTGAAATCCTTGTTCTGGAAATCGATAGGCGCCTTACAAGGATTGTAGATGGAGAAATCTACTTGAATGGTGTCTCCGTGATGGAACACGGGTGTCTTTTCGCTACCTGAATTGGTGATTTTAAAGGTGGTCACCAATCGGTTAGCCGTGGAGAAATCATCACAAAGGAAGCCTTCAATTTCCACCTTGCCCACCTGATACAACTTCGAGCGTTCATTGACCGGACCACAGATAAAGACGGGCTTGCCAATCCAGGCTTTGTCAAATTGCCAGAGGTCGTATTGTGTTATACGGTCGAAATAGCTTTGCAATGTAGAGCTTTCCTTGCCCGTGAAATAATGGTAGAGCGCAGGCTGTTGGAAGGAGCCACGGAATGCCACGGGACGGTTGCCTGCCACTTGCTCAATGGCACGGTAATAGGGTTCTTTGCCATGGTAGCCAAAACGGCCAGCCAAAGGTGTCAACAAGAGGATTCTTAAAGTCAAAACCAATAGGAGAGAAGGCAGGATAACGAACTTGGTGTATTTCCTTAACTTCTCGTCAACCAATGCTTTACGGTAGACTAAAACCACTATTGGGATGACGCAAACGATAGTCCAATGTGGCTCCACATGCCCACGAAAGGCCATCAGCCAGAAGAAGAAAAAGAACCCAATAAGGATAAACTTTAGGCTCCGCTCAAAGACCAGCTTGCCGTGCATGTCATTCCTAGGAAGGCTCGTGCGTTGGAAGGAATCTATGGGCGGCGAGCTGGTCTTCTTACTTTTGATCAACACATACACCACCGCCCCAAACGTAAACGGATTAAAAATCAACAGCTGGTTAGGCAGATATTCAAAAAAATAACTCCATTTGAACGCCTCGTTGCGCCCAGCAAGATGATACCTAAAACTCGGTAAACCATTGTTGACTTGCCAAAGAATATGTGGCGTCAACAAGGTCAAAGCCAAGAGGCAGGCCACCCAGAACTTGCCGTCTTTCAGCAGTTTGAGGTTGGATAGCACAATCAAGCCCAAAAACAGGAAAGCGTGGTATTTACTGTAAATCATGCAGGCCATCAGTAAACCCATTAAGAAGGCTCTTGGCCAAGTGCTTTCAACCAAATAACGCTGATATACTAACAAAAACAGGGCAGAAAACAGAATCAAACTCGCATCGGGCGTGGTGACGAAGCCGTAGATGTTGAACATCACGATGGAGAAGGTGATAGTGAAGAAGAGAAGTGTAGAGTTGAGAGTTGAGAGTTTAGAGTCAGTTGGGAGTTTAGAGTTGTTTAGTTGATGCTTTGCATCTCCCCCTTTTAAGGGGGGCAGGGGGGATTCAAACAAACCCAATTTGAAGCACTCTGGATTTGCAATTAACCACATTACCCACAGCGACAAACACGACGCAATGATGGTAAAGAACCTTACACCCAAGCTGCCCGAGAAGAAAATGCTGCTCAAAAAAGTCATCAGCCCCACCATGGGCGGGTGGTCGAAATAACCCCAGGCGAGGTGTTCGCCATAAAGGGCATAATAGGCCTCGTCTTCCTGGATTTCGGTGAAGATGCCTTGCAGCAGGTTGATGAGAAACCAAATGAAAATGCCACAACAAAGGCAAAATCTCCAATTGAATATCTTGTCCTTTGTCATGGCATGATAGTTTTCGGTCGGTTTGTAGAGACGTAGCGCGCTACGTCTCTACCAGACAAACCGTTGAATTATCCAACATGAATATTATCCTTCACCAGTTTCAGGATCTTCTTCGTGTCGTTGCCCAAATCCTTGCGCAAATGGGCATCGTTGAAGTCGGTGAGGAATTTGATCATGTAATCGATGATGGCATCGGAGAACACGCCCTTGGCGGTGTAGATCTCACGGTCTTTCTCCAATTCCTTGGCGGCGGCCACGCAGCTGTCGGGCAGTTGCTCGAGGCTCTCCTGCAGTTGCTTGTTCTTGTCGTCGTGGATGTTCACGCCGAGGCCGACATAGGTCTTCTCGGCCACTTCGAGGGCGTTGGGCATCTCGAAGCCGTGACGGGCAGCAGCGCAGAGTGCGGCCATCAGCAGGTACATGTCGGCGCAGCCGTCGGAAGCACGCCATTCGAAGGTCTGCTTCTCGCTGAAGTCCTTGTTCGACTTCTTTTCCAGCGGGTTGGCATTGGCAGCCATGTCCTTGCCGTTGTTGATCCAGCCCAGCGGCACGCGCACCAAGGCGCTGCGGTTGGAGTAAGACCAGCACAGTGAAGTCGGGGCTTCCTGATGAGGCACCAGGCGGAGGAACGACAGCGGGTTGGGGTTGCCGAAGGCAGGCAGTGAGGTACCGGCGTCCATGTAACCAGCGATGGCTTTCTTGCCATAGTCGCTGAGCTCGCCCTTGTTGACCATCACGCTCCTGCCATCTTTGGTGAACTTGCAGTGCACATGCATGCCCGAACCGGCTTTACCCACAGTGATCTTCGGGGCGAAGGTCAAGGTGACGCCATATTCGTAGGCCAGCTGACGCATGATCCACTTGGCGACCACGAGTTGGTCGGCAGCGTCTTCGATGTTGGTGGGCAGGAACTCGATTTCGTTCTGCTCGTAAATCTTGCCGTCGAGGGTGAAGTTACCCACTTCGGAGTGACCGTATTTGATCAAGCCGCCAGCCTGTGCGATAAGGCGCATGGCCTCGACGCGGTATTCGGTGAACTTATTGAACGGGGCGCTCTCGTGGTAGCCACGTTGGTCGGGCACCTCGTAGATTTCTTCGTCATCGGCGATGATATAGTATTCCAACTCGCCCATGGTTTCCATTTGCAAACCAGTGGTCTTTTTGAACACTTCGTGGGCTTTGTGGAGGATGTGCTCAGGTGAGCTTTCGAAAGGTTCGCCGTCACGGTTGTAGAACGAACAGAGGATGTCCAAGGTCGGGATCTCTGAGAAGGGGTTGAGGAAGGCCGTACGGTACTTCGGCACCACATAGAGGTCGCTCTTACCGGCTTCGATGAAGGGGAAGAGGCTCGAACCATCGACGCGCTCAC
>JAEEGJ010005737.1_pt1 | contig 38444 bp, 22 predicted proteins | sample 8958761 | NCBI WGS metagenome assembly JAEEGJ01 (sample SAMN16246546, study PRJNA631951) | gut metagenome | biome: gut microbiome; feature: rumen; material: RS-attached | host: Bos | place: Iran: Karaj | collected 2018-10
ATCCACTCTACATCCTTCATGAAGGGCTCCTCGGAGACCACCCATGCACCGGAGATAGAGGGGAAGTAACCCCATTGATTGCCGGGGGCGAACATCGTAGAGCCGTCAGCACGGAATGTAGCTGACAGCAGATAGCGGTGCTTGAAGTTATAGTTGGCCTGTCCGAAGAACGAGGCTGTGCGGTCGGATGTGCTCAGTTCGCTGGTGCTCTGGTAAGGTGTACCGAACGACATGTTGTTCCAAGCATCGCGAGCTGTGAAGTTACGCGGGAAATAGCGGTTCATCATGTAGGTCGAGTTCGTCTGCGAGTGCTGGATTTCCTGACCCAGCAGGAACGACCAGTTGTGGGTGTCCTTCACCGAGAAGTTATAGGCTGCGGTGTTGGTCCATACATAGCTCAGTCTGCGGGTGTCGGTAATCTGGGCAACCGGCAGGTTGTTGTTACTCTTACCGGTATTTGTCAGCGCACCGTAGAAACGGTTGTTGTCGGTCCAGCCGAGTCCGATAGTAGCCTCCGTGCGCAGGGTGAGACCCTTGATGGGCTTCCAGTCGAACGAGATACCGTTGGTATAGGTATAACTGTGCTTGATGAGCTGGTTGATGGCGATATCGCTCTTCGGGTTGGTATAGGTGAAGAGTTCCTCCTCGTTGGGGTCGGCATAAGAGGGGTCGATGTAACCGAACTCACGCAGACCGTTGGTTGGACGGTATTTCAGCACGTCGATGATACCACCCGTACCGATGTTGTCACCACCGGCGCCGTTGTCGCGACGGAAGGTGAACTTCGGGTTGAACTGCATCGAGAGCTTATCGCTGATCTGTATGTTAGTCTTCACGTTCAGGTTGGTGCGGCGAACGCCGGAACCGAGGATGATACCCTTGTCCTCACTGTTGGTGAGCGACAGGTTGAACTTCACTTTCTCAGAACCGCCGCCGATGGTGACGTTGGCTGAGTAGTTCACCGGTGTCTCACCCATCACCTCGTCCTGCCAGTCGTGAGAGGGCAGGGTGGAGTACATGTCGAGGTCGTAGGGGTTACCGAAGTTAGAACGGAAGAACTTGGCGTTGGAATTACGCGTACCGGCGGCAGCGTGCCACTGGTACTGGTAGTTCACGAAGTCCTGGGCGTCCATGATGTCCAGCTTCTTGGCCAAGTGGCTGATATTCAGGTTGGCATTGAATGAAACCTGTACCTTACCTTCCTTTGCACTCTTGGTGGTCACCACGACTACACCATTACCACCCTTCGCACCATAGATGGCGGTCAGGGAGGCGTCCTTCAGAATATCGATTGAGGCGATATCCGTCGGGGGAATATCGTTGATGTTGTCCACCTGGAAACCGTCCACGATATAGAGCGGTTCGTTGGACTGGGTTACTGACGTACCTCCACGTACACGGATGTTGACGTCGGCACCGGGCTGACCGTCGACGGTTGTTACCTGTACACCGGAAACCTTACCCTGCAGGGCGACGGCAGCCGAGGTAACGGGTACTACTGCCAGTTTGGCACCGCTGACGGATCCTACTGATCCCGTCAGGTCCTTACGGGCCTTGCTGGTGTAACCAACGACGACCACTTCCTCGAGCGAGGCGTTGTCGTCCTGAAGGGTTACGTTCATGTTCTGCGAGGCAGCCACTTCCTGGGTTACCATACCGATGTAGGAGATAACCACGGCTTTCGCTTTCTTAAGCGTTAGTGAGAAGTTTCCGTCGAAGTCGGTCACGGCGGCATTCTTGGGATCTCCCTTCTCTACGACCGTCGCACCGATGACTGGCTCACCTGTTGAGTCGAAAACCTGACCCTTCGCAATCGTCTGCGCCAGCACCTCGGGCGGTGCGAGCACAAAGAATGCTGCTAAGAGGCAAAGTCTGCACAATAGTCTCATTGCTTGATTCATACCTTGTTTTTTAAAGTTATTATTTAATTAGTAAATTGATATTTAGCAAATTAGCATTTAATTCGCGACAAAGTTAATAATTTTTTTTAATATTGCCAAATTATTAACCTAATTTTTGTTGCCAATCATCCGTAAACGTTTTCAAAAAAGGTGTAGTCCGCAGTGGAACTACACCTTCAGTGTTCAATTTTCAATCTGCTAATTGGCGGGTTGATCCGTCACCACATCCTGAGGATGGTCCATTTGCGTCGTATCCACAGGATTATCATCTGCGGAGCAGGCCATGAATACCTGTGTGGCAAGGACCATGCAAAGCATAATCAGAAATTTCTTCATATTTTTTTTATTTAATGATTACTTTTTTGTTATTACGGATATACAATCCAGGAGCCTTTACTCGCATTCCCGACCTGCGGTCGCCTACCCGTAGCCTTTGACCATTCAAGTTGTAGATGTCATCCGATGCATTATCATCGGCTGCCGGCAACTCAATAGCGGTAGCATCCTTGCCGTTGAAGATGGCATACATACGGGCTGCTGCTGTCTTCGGGATGGCGAGCCAAGCATGGCGACCTTCGATCTCAAAGGCTTCACCCTCTTCGGCACCCCAGTACCAACCGAAGGTATGGGCATACTTTGTGTTAGAGGGTCCGTAGGCGAGCTTATAGAAGAGGCATGGCATCTTAATCAGCGAGTAGGTGAGGGTGTTCACGTCGCTACCCACCAACAGGTTCTGGCCGATGTAGAGGGCGGCCTCGGTGGGGGCCAGCTCATACTTCTTGCCATGATTCTTCTCACCCTTCAGCAGAACGGCTGTTCCTGCGGGAATCGCATCGGTCAGTTCTGTATAGGTCAGTTGGTCGTCTGTGTTTGAAGTCACTACATAAGCCTTCAGACCCTTCGGCAGAGCGTAGCTGTTCTCTGAGTCGTAGAAGGTGCCATAATATGAGTCGGCCAATACAACGAAAGTCGGGGTAGAGGTGGCCTCGCTCAGTCCGCCCATCTTATTGGCTGCTCGTACAGCATAGGTGGCGTTGGCATCATCAACGGTGAATCCCGGTGTGTTAGCAATGCCGAAAATCTGACCATTCTTGAAGATAACCCATGTTTCCACATCCTTGGCAGCACTCCAGGTAAGCTTTGTTCCTGCGAGTTTGACATTCGTCGGTGCTGCTACCTGAGCGGTCAGGGCAGCGGGATCCCAAGGCTTCTCGATATTGTTCTTGAACATCATGTCGTAGCTGTAACCAGCGGCCTGATCAGCCGTGAGGATGGTTTCGAAACTACCGCCAAACGAGGCAATCTTGTTGCTCTTCGGGGTGATGTCAGTACCGTTGATATCCTTTGTACCATACTCACCGAATACCTTCGGGTCGGTGTTATTCATACCCTTCTGTGTCCAGCGCGAACCGACGAGTGTCTTCTGGGCATTCTCATCGAGCGTGGTGTTGAGCCAGATACAGATTGGTTCCTTCTGCCAGGTACGGCCGAAGTTCCAGTCGCCCTTACCCTCGGCGAGATCAACCACCTTACAGTTGTCGAACACGTAACCGAAGTTGGTTACGGTGGTGGGAGCGGTAACGGTACGACCGCCCTTGCCGTCGAGGGCACGTGGCTCGAGTGAGATAGTGGTATTCTGGAAGCGGATATCACCACCGCCGCAGATGAAGTCTACGGTACCGTGGATGTCGCAATCCTCCCAGTATGCTTGCTGACTGCTGTTCGAGGGATAGTAGGTGTCTTGATAAGAGAGCATGCGCACACGCTTACCGATGGTGCGGTTACCGCTGTCCTGCAGCACGGCAGCACGTCCGGCAGAGCCAGCCTGGTAGTAGTCGAGGGCGTTCTGCAACGTCAGATCCTGCAGATAGAGGTTTGAACCGCTGTTCTGGAACATGTCGGCCTTACCCAGACCCTCGATGCTCTTGTCGGGAGCGGTCACGATGATGGTCTTGTCCATCGACTGTCCGATGATTGAGATGTTATGTCCGCTGATAAGGGTCTTCACGGTCTCGTTGAGGTCGTAGACGCCGTTGGGCAGATAGATGAACGAGCGTTCTGCATCCTTGGCGGCATTGGTGCCATTGACGATGTCGAGCACGTCGAGCAGACTTTCTGCATTGCCGGGCTTCACGAAGTACCAGCGACCCTGACTCTCGTAGTTGGTCTCAGCAGTATTCACGATCTTCACACCATGCAAATACATCTCACCAGAGGTGTTCAGCTTCAGGGTGATGGTGCCAGGCTCGCCCTCGTAGTTGAAGGCAACAATCTCGCCGTCTGCTTCTTCCTTGTTCATACCGGGGAGTGTACCGAGTTTCTGACCCTTAGCGTCGAGAATCTCGATGTCGTCGGCGCTACCGTAACGGCAGAGAATCACGGAAACAGTGGCCTTCGGACCTACGAGCAGGTCGATCTTGTTGTTGTCATCCTTCTTGAATGCCCAACCGTGCTGACCGTCGTGCCAGTAGTAGTTGCCCGAGGGATTGAAGGCCTCGTGGTCGGCAGCGTCGAAGAGTTTGTCGGTCAGGTCGAAGACATACTTCTTATGGGTGCTAGTGGTCTCGATCTCAGTAGAGACAGCATAAAGAGTGATGTTGCCAGTCACGATGGTCTCTGCGGTGTATTTCTCACCACCGGCGGTCATCTTGAACCAGCCGCGTACCTTCGTACCTTCCTCAGCAGTAGCCTTTGAAGGATCGATGTCGAACTTGCCGATGGCCTCGTCCTTCTCACGCTTGAATTCGCCGAGAACGGTCTTCTTGTCGGTGTCGATATAGGTCAGCGTGAAGTCGGGCTTCTGCACGATGTTGAGCACATAGTCAACCTGGGTGCTACCCTGTGTCATCGGGATGGTGACGGTACACTTGGTCTCGTCGCCCACATAGCTGATGATACCGATCTCACCCTTGGTGGCAGTGGCCTCGATGGGGTTGGTCTCGCTGACCATCTTGTCTTTCTTAGAGAGTTCCATTTCTGCCTCGTAGGCATCACCGAACACCTTCTCTACGTTGTACTCAGTGCCGTTGATGGTGATGGTTGCCAGCACGGGCACTTCCTTCTCCTGTCCGCTGAGCGTTCCTTCGATTACGATATCGCGGAAGCCGATCTGTTTGGCGCTCTGCAGGTGATAGAGGTTGATCAGCAGGCCGCAAGTTCCCTCAGCAGGTGTAGCACCTGTGATGTCGTAAGAGAGCTCCGAGTAGCTGGGGCTTGCGTTGTTACGAGTGGGCTTCACACCTACGGCCAACGATACGGTGGTCTTATCGGGATTCTCCCAAGAGACATCGATCAGACCGTTGTCGGTACCGAAACGGGTGGTCTTCAGCGACACCTTCTTCGGAGTGAAGGTCAGTCCGAAGTTGGGCTGGATGAGGAACTTGATGGCGTTCGTCTCATCGGCAGCAGTGCCGCTCTCGCCTTCGTTCTGCTGAGTATATGGCTCAAAGCGTGTCATGTTCGAATTGGCATCCTTGATCCACAGGTTGCTACCGTAGGTCACCTTGCTGGTCACAAAGTACTTGTTGGCATTGCCAAACTCAGCCTGCTGGCCGTCTTCTCCTGCACCGAAGGCGAAGGTTGCTGTCACAGGCTCGTTGTCGAGTTTAGCCAGTTCCTGGCTCTTGCTGTGGTTGGCGATAGCCACGCTGTGAATATAATCACGACCGCCGAAGGTCAGTGTCAGCTTGGCAGCAGGACCTAAATACTCGAAAGTGTTCTGTCCGCCGTCAGAGTCGTTCTTGCCACTTATGGAGCCAACGTTGTTGCCTGCTTCATCAGTAATAATGATGGGCTCGCCGCTCGAATAAGCGCAACCACCGATGGTAATGGTGGCATTGCCGCCTACCCAGAGGTTGATGGTCTGGCCAGGGCCGAAGGTCCAGCCGTGGTTGTTATAGTAGTAACCGCCGTCAGCAATCTCGATGCACTCATGGTCAGCGGGATCGAAGGCGTCGGTTGTCATGTCGTAAGCATAAGCCGACTGATTGTCAGGAATCTCCATAGGTGTGACAACAGCATAGAGGCTCATGTCGCTCTCCACCTTGTCGGTCACCTTGATCTTCTTACCACCCTTAAGAGCGGTAAACCAGCCGCGGAACATAACACCATCCAACTGGGTGATGTCATCCGCGCCAAAGGCAAACTCGCCGATGGCCGTCTGGCCCTTTACCTTCTGGATGCCGAGGCTTGTCTTACCGTCGGTATCGAAATAGGTCAGCGTGAACTCGGTGTTCAGCTGGGCAATCTCTTCCTCGGTCATGGCACTTACGGCCACGTAGGGACAATAGCTCATTCCGGTGATAGTGAGCGTTGTAGCCTCGCCGGTATAGTAGAGCACGTCGACGTTGTTGCGGTCGTTCTTCCAACAGCCGGGTGACGATGGGGCCTTGGTGGCCACTTCCTCGCCATTGGCGTTGGTCACCTTAATGGCCTTGCTGCTGTAGGTACATTGTCCCACAGCGATTTTCACGTTAGTCACATTGGGTACCACCACTTTCAGGGCCGTGCAGCCATGATCGCTGTGATACTTACCACTCACGGTTGCGACGGCGCTGGCATCGTCAGCAGCCACACGGCTCACTTTGCCGTCGGCAGCTACTGCCACACCGAACTCAACGGCTGTGCCCTGGCTCTGCTCTTCGGCGGTCAGCAGGGTACCATCCTGATTGTTGACAATCACGCTGAAGTCCTTGAAGTCAGCAGCCGTAGCGACTTGTGACATTCCCAGCATGGCCAGGAACATCACGAGCATTTGCTTCATCTGTTGTGTTAGCATAAAAAGATATTATTAGTGTTAATGTATGGTTATATTCGTTTCTTGAGCGCAAAGATACACATTATTATTTATAATGCATGTGTTATGGTAAGCTATTGTTGTCGTAATCGTTTACGTAAGATGGTAAAAAATAGGGACGTGCCATCAACGTCCCTATTATTAATCATTTTTGAACCAACCTGATGCCATTGCGGATAACGATCCCTTTATAGTGCGCATCGGCACGTTGACCAACAAGGTTGTATGTGGTATCTTCTGTGACATTAACCTTGATATTCTTGATGGCAGTGTTGGTGCCTTCGTGGACTTCGACGAGGAGAATACCACTCTCGCCGCTACCACGCTCAATCTGATGGTTGCCAGCAGCGACATTAGACAGAGAATAGACACGAACGCCTTCGCTGTTGTCAGGTGTATTGGCCGTGGTAAGGGGCAACTCGGAGCCATCGAATTTAAGGGTGTGCTCGCTCCAGGTGGATTGGACAATGGTAACCGTGGCCTTGGCTGTGGTGGTGAACTTGACAAGGGTGGTCCCCTCCATCTTCAGACCCTGCGAAAACGCCTGACCATTGTAATTACCGGCAAACTTGGTATTGAAATTGTGCTTGCCGTCACCATAGGTGAAATAGCCCGATTCCGACTCTATATCGCTGCCGTTGAAGGTTACTGTGACAGTCTTGGCCTCTATGCCCGGCTCATCGCCACCACCGCCACTGAGGTCGGCGCCGAGGGTGTTGATGGCCTCGACTATTGTGCCGTCTTCCTGTTTATAGGCAGGGTAGTACTCTTTCGCGGCATCCTTGGCGTCTTCGTTACCGGCCAACATTATGTGTTGTACCAGCGAGTTGGCATACACTTCGATGTTCGTGTAGAAACCTGCAGGATCGAGGGTCGTAGCAATGGCATCGGTGGGGTTGTTGGGGTCGAGACCATTGGCACTCTCCCACGCATCGGGGATGCCGTCCTTGTCGGTATCGAAACCGGCCTCACGACTGCCAGTGCCAAAATTTTCCTCTGTGTAGCCGTTGACATCGGATACGAGATCGATACGTCCTTTCTTCTTCGTGACCGATCCGGCGTAAGTGGCAGTGCCGTTACGGACTTCAGAGAAATAGCGCGCATCGACATTGTCCATATTGAGCGAGGCTCCGCTATAGGTCAGCACCTTCTCGAATGCAACGGCAGCTGAATGGGTGGTTACCTCGCCTGCGGGGGCAGGCTCGTCGAGTTGCATGCAGATATAGTCTTTGCCATCGACGCTCAGATACGTTTCATCGTTTCCGTTGTAGTGATTGGGGTCCAGAGAGTAGCGTTTCCCGTCGTGCTCAATTGTGCCACTGTCATATTTAAACTGATCCCATCCGGCCGAATGATCGTCAATCACATTATCGTCCACATAATATCGGCTGGTCATGTCCCAGTAGATAGGGTAGCCTTCGGCATTTCCCGAAGCCCCGACGGTGACCTGCGTCAGTTTGGTGATATTGGCGGCAGGTCCACTCTTCAAATAATTGCCCACCATGTTTATTTGGCCACCACCAGGACCTCCATAACAGCCGTCGGCATTATAGACCACGCAGTTGCGGTAGTCCACGTTCTCGGCCTGAACGGCATTCTCCCATTTGTATTCGCTGTAGAGCTTGTTGCCTGTGTAACCGGTCCAGTTATAACGAGCGCCATTGAAACGGGGTGAGCGGTTGTTGACGTGGCAGATAAGGTTGTGATGCAGTGAGGCGAGCTTTCCGCCCCAAATGCCGCCATAGCCGTGAGCCCCTTTGCCGTGACCTGCATTGTTGAGGCTCTCACCGATGGTACACCACTGCATGGTGAAGTTGTTGTTGTCATAGAACGATGCCACCTCGTCGATGCTCCATGAGAAGGAACAATGGTCGAAGATGATGCCGGTGGAGTGGCGGCCTGTGGCTGCATCGGCCCCGTCGTTAGCATTCTTCTCTTGTCCGCGTCGGCACCGTATAAAGCGTACGATGATGTTATTGTTGCTTTCGGTAGATAGTGTGAAATAGCGCAGGGTGATACCTGGGGCTGGGGCAGTCTGACCAAGAATGGTCGTGTTAGCACCGATTTTGACATTACTCTTCAGGGCAATGACACCACCGACATCAAACACCACAATCTTTTTGTCGCTACCGTTGACGGCACTACGAAAAGATCCGGTCCCACTGTCGTTAAGGTTGGTGACATGACGGACCACACCACCGCGTCCGCCAGTGACATAACGTCCGTGTCCCTCGGCCCCAGGAAAAGCTGGAGCCTGTGTCTGTGCCTTCATCGACATAGCGATGACGATCAGGACTACTGTTGATAGAATTCTGTTCATATATAAGTCGTAGTTTGCAATTACGCTGCAAATTTAGGTATTTTATTCCTGCCTAGCGTCATTTACGCACGGAAAACAAACTAAAACGTTTACGTGTTGCTTTTCTTTGGTTGCAAAAGTGTTTGTATTTGTTTCATATTCTTCACTTTTCTCTAAAAGAGCCCCCAAATGTTTGCGAAAATGATAGGGAATGCGTAATTTTGCAGAAAAATTGGATTAAACTTATGATTGAAATGAAAAGAACAGTATTGATTTTTGCCTGCATGTTCATGGCAGGCATCGCTTGTGCCGATAATCATTGGGTAGGCACATGGGGCACAGCTCCACAATTGGTAGAGCCGCATAACAATCCTCCATCGCCAGGATTGGGTAATAATTCGCTGCGCCAGATTGTGCAGGTGTCCATCGGTGGAGAGAAGGTGCGCCTGAAACTGACTAACGAGTTCAGTACGGGTGCCACGGAGATCAAGGGCGTGGAGCTGGCATTGGCTAAGACGGCTGGCAGCAGCGCAGAGATTGATGAGGCCTCGACCGTCAGTCTGACCTTCGATGGTAAGGCCGGTGTGACCATGCCTGCTAAAGGCAAGGCCGTATCTGATCCTGTCAACTTCAAGATTGGCCCCCGAGAGAACGTGGCTATTACCATCCATTACGGTTCAGCATCATCGACAAGCGTGAGTGGACATCCGGGTTCGAGAACGACATCGTATCTGAAGAGTGGTAACACGACTGATTTCAGTAGTGCTGTGACGACCGACCATTGGTATAACATTTTGGCCTTAGAGGTGGAGGCACCTGAAAAGGCGGGGGCTGTGGCTATCCTGGGTAACTCGATTACCGACGGACGTGGATCGACCACTAACCAGCAGAACCGCTGGGCCGATGTGCTCTCACGCCGTCTGCTAGCTAATGAACCGACCCAGCAGGTGGGTGTACTGAACATGGGTATCGGCGGCAACTGTGTGCTGGGTGGCGGATTAGGCCCTACGGGTGCCAGTCGTTATCAGCGTGATTTGCTAGGTCAGGAAGGTGTGAAGTGGATCATCCTCTTTGAGGCTGTCAACGACTTGGGTGGTGCCCAGAACGGCGTGCAGACGGCCAACCGTATCAAGGAGGTGTATAAGCAGATTATCCGTGAGGCGCATGAGAAGGGCATCTATGTGTTCGGCGCCACCATCACCCCGTTTAAGGGCAACAATTATTATTCTGCCGATCATGAGAAGGGTCGCAGCACCCTGAACAACTGGATCCGCACGACGAAGATGCTCGACGGGGTAATCGATTTTGATGAAGCGGTGCGCGATCCTCAGAATCCCGAAGCCATGCAGTCGGAGTTCCTGTTTGAGAACGACTGGCTGCACCTGAATGCCAAAGGTTATGAGACCATGGGAGGCTGCATCGACCTGGATCTGTTTACCAAGACCGACCCTCTGGCTGACAATGAGGAGGAAGAACCAGGCTATGAAGATGCTGTATGGATTGAGGCAGAAGGTATGCGTACGAATAAGGTAGGCACAGCTTTCCAACTGGTTGAAGATGCTTCAGTCTCGGGAGGAAAGTTTCTGAAGACAGTGAAGCAGACCACTCCGGCTCCAACAGACAGTGCGTGCATGCTTAAAGCCGATTTTACGGTCAAGAATGCCGGCACCTATTATATTTATGCACGAGTGTTGTGTCCGACATGGGACGATGACAGTTACTTTGTTAGTATTGACGGACCTTTGAATGACTATTTCGCCAATGGCCTGCAGACAAACTCGTGGGACTGGAAGGAACTCTATAACAGTAGCCTTTCTACAGGTCAGCATCGGCTGACTATCGGCGGTCGTGAAGACGGTGCATGTATTGATAAGATCTGCATCACGACGAATGCTACACCTCCGGCAGGTATGGGTGGCACACCAACTGACATTGGTAGGCTGTTTGCCAAGCATCTCCCTGTAGCCTCTGTCGATACCTATTCGATGAGTGGTATCCGCCAAACTGCACACCGTCACGGACCCTATATCGAAGTGGAAAGGGCTGACGATGGTAGCGTCGTCTCGCGCAAACTGATTCTGAGATAATGATTGGGGGCTGCGAAATTTCGCAGCCCCCAATTATTTAGTTCTTGAAACCATAGCCATTGGTGAAACCACCGGTGGATAAGGTGTTCGGAGAGAACGGGAAGAGGTAGATGGGCGCCTTGTCGTAGTCGTACTCGAAGAAGAGGTACTTGTAGTACTCGTCGTCTTGCTCAACCAACACACTGCCCCATGCCGTTTTCTTATAGCCGTCGGCCTCGAGAGCGGCAATCTCGGCATCGCTCAGTTTGGTGAACAAACCCTGGATAGCCAGATTGGTATTGCTGTTGCCCTTGTAGTCGAGACCGTAATTGGTCCAGTCGTTGTTCACACCACGCCATCCGGGAGCCAATACGGGATCATTCTCGCTGCCGGCAGGTGTCTGCTCGGTAAGGCGCTTGCCGTAGGTGGCCTTCGCATCGACCAGCTTCGTCCAGATGTTGGCAGAGATGGTGTTGCCATTTTCGAAGGTGTAGAAACCATCGTTCTTCAGACCATCGAGCATCTTCCGGGTCAGGTCCTTCACAGCTTTGATCTTCTCGGCGATAAAGCCAGAGCGGATGAGGGTCCAGCGGCGGTCGCCCTCGCCGGCGAACTCAAAGCCACGCTCATCGATGATGGCCTCGGTCAGAGAACCCTTGCTTGCAATATAGGCATCGACATTACTGTTGCTGCCGAAGGCACGGTCGTGGATGGCTTTCAGATATTGCTTAGCCGTGGCATCGTCATTCAAACCTGCAGCGGCCTCTGCCAGTCCGAGGTAGACCTCTGACATACGCATATAAGGTGCATTGATGCCCGAACGGCGCTGGTTCTTGGTCCAGGTAGTGGTCTGACGGTTCTCGTCAAACTTGTTGCATGCGATACCGCCACCATTGGCCTGTGAACCTGGCGTGAAGGGAATGAGTTTCTCGGTACCTGCCTTACCATCGCTACCAGTTACCGTGCAACTCAAGTCGCGACGGGTATCCTTTGGGTCGAACATACCATAGTAGAATGCGGGATTGATACGGCCTTGGCCATAGTTCTTGCAGGGGTAGTTGTTGGAACTACCACCGGCAGAAGGACGTCCGAGCGAGTAGGGACGGGGGTCGTTGCCGCTGGCACCCTGCTGGAACGGCTCCTCGTAGATGCTCTCGTCGGCATAGCTGGCATCATCGCCATGTAGTTGTACGAAAAAGTCGTAATAGTTGGGAGAGAGTTTGGCCGTGCCCTGATGCTCGATGGCCTTCTGGAAATATTCCTTGGCAGTGGTGTAGAGGTTCTTCCAGTCACTGCGGCGGCCGTAACTGGCACCATTGTTCTGGGAGCCTTTGGTCTCGAAGGTCAGAGGATTGCCGATGCCGTCCTTGTAGTTGATGTCTCCACGACGGGTCTGATAGCCTCCTGCCTCTAGAGCCAGACGTCCGATGAGCGCATCGACGTAGGTCTGTGAGAAGAAACGCTTATCCTTGCCTACAGGATTCATCAGGGGCTCTACCTTCTTCAGGTCGGCGATGATGACATCATAGATGGAGTCGCGGGGAGAAAGACCGCCGGCGGCAGCGCCCATCTGACTCTGATAAGGCACGTCGCCATAGTACTTGATGAGCTCGCGGTAGCAGGTGGCACGCATGGCGATAGCCTCACCATAGAGCTGGCTCAGGTCGGTGGCCTTACCGCCTGCCATCATCTCTTCGAAATTGCTCTTGGCCTCGATGGCAGATGCCACGGCATTGGCCTTGCCAATCACGGCAAACAATACGCTGTAGGGGCTGTTGGGCGCTTCCTTACCATAACCCACGGCATCGTAGTCGGCACAGGCAGTACCATTGGTATAGAAACTTTCGGGAACATGGCGCAGGGGCTGTGCGGAGTACTTCTCCGGGTGACGCATGATGTCGGAACCAGCCACGTCGAGCGCGTAGAACAGACCATCGCCGAATATCTGTGAACTGATGGCACCGTGCCACTCACTGTAAGCACCATCCATAGCGGCACGTGCAGTGGTCATGTTGGAGAATACGAAGTCGCCGTCGGCGTTTGACTTTGAACTGGTTTCGAGATAGTCGCTGCAAGCAGTGAATAGTGAACAGTGAATAGTGAACAGTGATGCGCATACTACCCACCGGCCTATTTTGTTGATCTTGGTAATCATAACTCTTAACTCTTAATTCTTAATACTTGATTCTTAATTAAAATGTGACGTTGAGACCGAAAGTAAACGTACGTGACTTCGGATAGGAACGGAAGTCGTAGTTGGGTGTTGGGAATCCACTGTAGGAACTATCGGCAGAAGGACTGACGTTCACGTCGGGATCGAGTCCGCTGTATTTCTTCAGACAGAAGAGGTTGCCGGCTGTAGCATAGATGCGGAAACGGTTGACACCCACCTTCTTGGTGATCACTTTTGGCAGGGTGTAGCCAATGGTGAGGGTCTGCAGACGCAAGTAAGAAGCATCCTCGATGAACTGCGAACTGGCTATGCCATATTCAGAATAGGGCAGGGCATACTTGGCACCGGCATTCAGGGCAGCCAGAGCGGCAGGATCGGTCACAGCGTAAAGCTGGCCACTAGCATCGACATCGTACATGCGCCAGCAGTCGGCTACGTCGGCCAGACGACCTTGACCAAGACCAGTATCCTTATTTCCCATCATGGCATGCATCACATTGGCATTATACACCTCACCACCAATCTGGTAGGTGAAATTGGCGGCGAAGTCAAGTCCCTTATAACTACCGTTGAAGTTGAAACCACCAGTGAGGTCGGGCTGTGTGTGGCCGATGATGTCGACATCCTTCGTGGTGATCTCATTATCACCATCGAGATCCTCAAACTTGGCCATACCTGGGAAGGCCTTCTGACCCTCGGCCAGTTTATAGGCATCACCGCCAGCGTAACTCGTAGCGGTGTAGTCGGGGATGCCGGGCTTCAGCGTCCATACGCCATCCACTACGTTGAAGTCGTCGACCGTATAGATGCCTGTACTCTTCAGACCCTGGATCAGGCCGACGGGCTCGTCGACCTTCACGAGGTAGTCGTAGTAAGGTACACGCATGGTAGAGCCCCAATTGGTGTGGGCACTGGCGGTTACACCTTCCATCAATTCATCGACATTGTTCTTGTTGTGGTTGACGGTAGCACCGAAGCTAAGGTTGAAATCCTTGGAGCGGACAATTTCATAATTCAGGGTGAGTTCGATACCCTTGTTGGAGGTCTGGCCTACATTCTGGTACTGATAACTGAAACCGGTGGTGGCATCGCAAGGCACACGCATCAGGACATCCTTGGTGGTGTTCCAGTAGAAGTCGAGGGTTCCACGCAACTTACCGTTCCAGAAACCGAAGTCGAAACCGATGTTACGAGAGATGGTTGTCTCCCACTTAAGGTCGGGATTACCCAGACAGTCGGCGGGAACGTAGGTAGTGACTGTCTCACCATTGATAGTGGCTGTACCAGTCTTCCAGAGCGTATCGAACAGACCTGCATCGATGCCGTCATTACCAGAGGTGCCGTAAGAGATACGGAACTTCAAGTTGTCGAGCCACTCACGGGCTCCTTCCATAAACGGTTCATCGGAGATACGCCAGGCAGCAGCGGCTGCAGGGAAGTAACCCCACTTGTTGTCACCGCGGAACTTGGAAGAACCGTCGGCACGCAGGGTAGCTGTGAGGAGATAGCGGTCCATGAAGTTGTAGTTGGCACGACCGAACCAGGAAACGGTATGGGCAGGCGTGCCTACGTTGCTGCTGACAGCATCACCGGGAACACTACTGCTCGACATGGCGATATTGGCGAAGACATAGCTCATATCCCACTCTGCAGGATAACCGGTACCGATGATCTGACTGCTATTCGACTTGCTGCCAAGGATCTCGTTACCGAGCATGATGTTCAGTTTATGTTTATCGCCCAGACCAGCCACGTCGTAACTCAACGTGGTGTCCCAACGGGTGTTGTAGCCGTCGCCATTACTCAGACTGGCATAGTTGTAACTCTGACCGTTGGTCTTACCTCCATCCCAACGCTGACGCTTGCTCCAGTTGCGGCTCAGGTAGAGTTCGGTCTTACCCACCAGACCGGGGATGATCTGCCAGGTAAGGGCATTGTTCACACCGATGCGATAGCGGTTGTTGATATTCTCATAGTCGTTGAGGATGGCCACAGGGTTGTAGTCAGCCTCGGCATTGGCACTACCCATGCCAAGGTCACCGGCTACGCCCGAACCCAGGGGATGGTCGATGGGGTTGAAGGTGTAGGCCTGTGTGGCATAGCCATATTGACTGCCTTTGAAACGCATCTCACTATAGCGCAGGTCCATATCCCACTTCAGGTTCTTGGTGATATCCTGAGCGAGTTTGAAGTTACCGTTCCAACGACGGAAACCGGAATTGATCAGAATGCCCTCTTCGTCGCTGTAGTTCAGGGTGGCATAGTATTTGGTGTGCTGGGTACCACCGCTTACCGACACATCGTGGTTCCAGGAGTGACCGGTCTGCATCACATCGTCCATCCAGTTGTGGGCACTCTGGTTTTTATACTCAGCCATGTGGTTGCCATAGGCGCTGCCGAGACCATAGAACTTGGCAACATTGTCGGCATAGGTCGTACCGAGAGCAGTGGCATAGCTCCACTGGTGGAGCACATGACTGTAGGCATCCCAGATTTCGAGGTTCTCAGGATTCTTGCGAATCTGATAGTACATGTTGTATTTCACAGACGGCGTACCTTCCTTGGCTCCCTTGGTGGTGATAAGAATAACACCATTCGCACCACGGGCTCCATAGATAGCGGTAGAGGCAGCATCCTTCAGCACATCGATGCTCTCAATGTTGTCGGCAGGGATATCGTCGATAGAAGATACCTGGACACCGTCGACCACATAGAGCGGTTCATTGCTCTGTGTGATAGAACCACCACCACGAACGCGGATAGACATGGTGGCTCCGGGACGACCGTCCTGAGAGATGACGTTCACACCGGGCAACTGACCCTGCAGGGCCTCAGCGACGTTCGAAACGGGATTGGCGGCGAGTTTGTCACCAGAGACTGATGCTACGGCACCGGTCAGGTCCTTGCGTTTCATGGTTCCATAACCAATCACAACCACGTCTTCTAGCGTAGTGTTGTCCTCTTCGAGGATAATGTCAAACTGTGATTTACCAGCCACATTGATCGTTTGTGGCTTGTAGCCAACATAGGAGATCTTCAGCGTTGTATTGTCCGGAACACTGACGGTGAAGTTTCCGTCGAAATCGGTCACAGTACCTTGACCATTGCCATAGACGATACTAACTCCGATCAGTGGTTCGCCTGAAGCATCCTTGACCGTACCCTTCACAGATTTCTGGGCATAGGCAGCAAAGCACATCACTGACAAAAGCAAAGCCATTGCGGCTCTTTTGATTTGTAAGTTCATACACGTTAGTTTTAATGATACAAATATATAATAATTAGTTTAATTGACTCATTGATTTTAATTAGGCGCAAAGATACGAAATAAAAGAGATAATGACGCGACTTAGCCTCGAATAATCATGCGTAAACGTTTGCGTATTATTGCATCCGTTGTAGATCTTCCCAACGGACATTCCAAGTGCCGTCTTTGGGGAAGCCCGGATTGAGGGGGTCCTGACAACCATCCCAACCGGCACACATCATGGCGATGGCGGTCAATAAAGCACCATTGCCGGGCAGATAGATACGCAGCCGGTCGGAAGTCTGGAAATTATGGCCATTCTTCAGATAAGTGTTCTTCTGGGTGTCGATGAGCAGAGCCTTCAGGGCGGTTTCAGGATCACCCAAACGAGCAGCACACATGGCAATCATACCGTAGTCCCAGCCCCAGGTGGTCTGCCAGTTCCAATGCTTCATTACCCAGTCGAGAGTCTGCTTCATTTGCTCCTTATTATATAACAATGTATAAGGCGTGTGGGCGCTGGGCAGCATACCACAGGCTCCTAATACAGCAGGGTGGTCGTTACGGATCTTGTCGGCAAAAGTCTCTGATTGACGACTGGTGCTCACCATCGGACGACTGGTGCTCACCATCGTCTTGTCGGATGATTGGACGTTGCCATTCAGATCGACGGTATCGAAAGGATCAAAACTCTCCAGATGATCGGTCTTTCCCGATGGTAGACCGGCGGTGTAGATGCCCTGTACCTCAGGAAGTTTGGAAAGCCTTGTAATGATCTCGTCCCACTGGGCATGACGGACTTTCCCCTGACGCTCCCGCCATTGGTTGGCGACAGAGAGACCATATTGCCAGTAAGCGAGTTCGAAAGGCTGGTTGAAGGAGATGTCTTTCGTCATGCACTCTTGCATGGCGGTGGCACCTTTCAGATAGAACTGCTGCTTTGCGTCATAACTGACGAAATCGGCCATGAACTCGGCAGTGGCTTCCACCTGTTCACCATATTTCTGCAAGGTTTCTGGCGAAGGGTTCGCACGATACATCTCTTCAGCCAGATAGATATAATGGGGCTGTTGCCAGATAAGGAAAGAACCGGTATTCGAGGGTGCCTCACCAGCCCAGGGATCTGTCATTTTCATCCAACGCACGCCCTTGAACCCCTGACGCTCGGCAATCTTCCGGGCCATAGGATAAGCGGTGTTGTTATACCATTCTAATATCTGCTGGATCGTTTCAGGATGATTCCACAAGGCGAAGTCGACCATATGCCACCAAGCCATCTCAAGGTGAGGACGACCAAACCAGGAGTTATAGGTGAGACCTGTCTCCTGAGGGGGCATGTTATTGGCGCAGTTGATCTGGGTGAGATATTGTGACAGGATCACACGACGCTCGAGTTCTGGAGCCCTGGCGTCAGTACATTGCGAAAAATCAACCATCGCCCCTGACTGCCAGAAATCATGCCAAGCGCGCTGGGTAGTTTTGTGATAGCTGGCATAATCGAAGGGAGAACCGGACTTTCCAGAGGGAACCGGATTCTCTGGTTGATACTCTGCCGAGAAGGTGAGCTCATCATCAGTAGTCGTCAGCTCAAAATGATGGCGATCGCATTCTTGTAGACTGGCATTGCCTGACCAAGAAAGCAGTACATAGTACTTGGTGGCATCGAGGACGCGCTCAATCACAGCCGAATGGTTGTCTTGGGCGATGATGACCGACTGATGCTTTTCCGGCTTACGCCAGTCATTGGCATCATCGGCATGCTTGCCAGTAGGGTAGGAGAATCGCAGGGAAATCGTGGCGCGCTGGTCTTTCAACAAGTTGCTCTTGACACGGGCAAAAAGGGCGTTCTTCTGAGGGTGAACGCCTGTGGTGACCTCGACCATCTCGCCATCAGCCCTGAACGATGATTCAATCTCCCCGTCCCAAAGTTGGAGTGACTGTTGAGGCTGTTTGAGGGCAGTGAGCGGAATCGCTTCCCCTAAAGTGTTTTTGAGACTCAGACCGATTGTACCCAGGTTCAGACGATGGGGGTTGACGCGGAAATATTCTGTCGCCTGCTTGTGACGCCCATCCTCATTCTTTTTGTACTCCACAGCATACACTTCCGGGTGTCCATGACCGAAGTCATAGGACTTTTCCGACTCAGAGGGCTGCAGGTGGTTGGTGTTTTCGAACTGATGCCAGCCCCAGTCGGACATGGCGTTCAGGGGCACACCTGCCCCATAGTCAAAAGGGTAGCTTTGCAGACCAGTGATATCGACGGTCGTGGCAAAGTGGCCATTGCCCACACTAAGCGAAGCCAGAGGGTCGGCTTCTGTAATCAGGGGGTTATGACGATTCACGACGGCTTGCCTGTCGATGGCAGCCGTCGTGTTCTCGGTGTTATAGCCTAACTTCTCCATTTCGAGCGAAGCCCATATAAATGGCCCTATGCCCTTGGCATCGTTGTCGCGTATAGGCTCTGACAGATAGTATTGATACCCCCCGTCGCGCCGTTTGTTCTCTTTGACGCTTCCCTTGGGGTTAATCTTCTTCATGGCGGCTTCAACCTCAGGCGTGGCGGCCGGTCCCAAACCAGCTACCGAACAACAGTTGGTGAGTGAGATGGTCTTGTCTCCATTCACACGAATCATATGGTTAATGATTCCCTTGTAGGCCTTGATGCCTGCATCGCGGTATTTCGTGCCGAGATACCCCTTGTTATAGGCTTTCAACAATACATAGGCAAACATCGAGGTGGCTGTTGATTCCAGATAATTACCTGCCCGCTCTGGAGCGTCCATCACTTGATACCAAGTACCGGTCTTCTTGTCCTGCCACTTGATGATAGCATCAAGGTCCTTTTGCAACAGGTCGATTACCTCCTGACGGCGGGCGTAGTCCTCGGGTAGGGCATCGAGCACTTCAATCAGGGCCATCGAATACCAACCCTGGGCACGGCCCCAACAATGCTGCGAGAGACCTGTCTCCTTATCAGCCCAGAAGGTGTTGCGGGTCTCGTCATAGGCATGACGGTTCAGACCGGTCTTCGGGTCGAGGGTGCGATCGTAGGTGATCTTCAACTGATTCACAGCATCGTCGTAGATCTTCACAGCCTCCTTGGGCTTCAGCTGTGTGGAGGCTGTCAGACAACGGAAGGGCAATCCCATGAAGATACCATCGAGCCATACCTGATAGGCGTAGATGGCCTTGTGCCAGAACACCTTGTCTACCTTGGTACGAGGCTGTTCTTTCAACTGCTTCATCATGGTCTGTATGGCGATGAGATTTTTCTTCTCTGGATAAAGATTGTACATACGCGTCACGAAATGACCGGTGCGGATATTATCAAGGTTGTAGTCGAGGATGTTATAGCCCCGGATGTCACCTTTGGCATTGATCATCGTATCGGTATATTCCTGACAGTACTTGCGGATGTCCTCGCCGCCATAGGTAAGATAGGTATCTAACATTCCCTCGAGTTCGATGCCCATCACATAACTCCACTTAGGCTTGGTAGAGAAGTCGAGGAGGTAACTCTTCGGCACACGCTTCATCTCGCTGTAGGTGAGCCATTCGCTGTAGTGCTTGTAGGGCATCTCCGTCAGGGCCAAAGAACCGTTGACAAAGAGATCTTCAAACTTCACATTGCGGGTCTTGCCCGATGAGAAATTGCCCGACTGCACGCCATTGAACTTACAGTTCTTCACGAAGATGTCGTACACATAGGTGTCTTCCTCAAGACCAATGATCTGGACGCCGTATTTCGATTTCTCGCTAGTGACATTCTCCATGTAGACATTGCGCACTGTGGGATAGTTACCACGACAGCAGACCTCATTATGCTCGTAGTCGAGGTTGATTTTCAGCACACTCTCCTTGCAGACACCCACCTTAACATCTTTCATGTTAATATTCTCGATGATGCCACCGCGACAGGAGTTGGTCTTGATGCGCAGCACACGCTCCAGTTCGGGAGAGTCCATGACACAGTCGTGGGCGTAGACATTCTTACAGCCTCCACTGATCTCACTGCCGATGACCACACCACCGTGACCATTCTTCATCTCACAGTTACGGATAATGATATTCTGCGAAGGCATGTTACGCTCACGGCCATCACGGTTTCGTCCGCTCTTGATGGCAATACAGTCATCACCAGTATTGAAGTAACAGTCTTCAATCAGTACGCGGTTACAACACTCGGGATCGCAGCCGTCACCATTTGGTCCGTCGTTGATCATCTTCACCCGACGAACGGTGATATCTGTGGAGTGCAGGGGGTGGATTACCCAGAAAGGTGAACGTAAGAGGGTGATGTCCTCTAAAAGGATACCTTCGCACTTGTTGAAGTTGACGAGTTGGGGACGCAGACCGTCTTGAGGCCCGAAGACACGCTCAGGACTGCGCTCTCCTTTCTCATTATACATAGGGATACCGTCTTCACCATTCTTCAGGAGTCTTGCACGGGCACCTTTGTTCTGGGCAGGACCTTCCTTATAGCCGAAACGGGCATTGCCAACCCAGGGCCACCAGGTCTCTCTGGAACCACCTCCGTCGATGGTGCCCTTACCGGTGATGGCGATGTCCTTCGCCTTAAAGGCATAGACACAGGGCGAGAGATTGAAACACTCCAGACCTTCCCATGAGGTCTCTACAATGGGGTATAGCTCAGGCTCGAAGGCGAATTCCAGTACAGCACCTTCCTGCACTTCCAGGTTCACGCCACTCTTCAGTTGGATGGCGGCTGTCAGGAACTTGCAGCCGGCAGGTATCACCACCTTGCCACCACCTTTCTTGGAACATTGGTCGATGGCCTTCTGAATGGCCTTCTGGTTCTGGGCAGCGGTGGCGTCGGTCTTGGCACCATATTTGGTGATAAGATACACCTTGTCTGCAAACTGAGGCTCACGGATACTCTGTTCTATCTGCTTGTACTGGGCCTGGTCCCAATTCTGGGCATGAGCTATCGCTGGCATCAGCAGACAGAACATCAAAACTTGAAAAATTTTTCTCATCATTCGTATTTAGTAATTTAGTCGTAGTTTCACGATTCGTTTGCAAAGATACGAATAAAACGTGAAACTACGAACTAAAAAACCGAAAATAATAACGTAAACGTTATCTTTTCAATGCCTCGAGCAGGTCGTCGAGGGCTTTATCTGCATCGCCATTGGCCTCATCCAATAGGCTGACGAACTTCGAACCGATGATGGCACCGTTGGCATTGTCTTGTGCTGCTTTCAGCGTCTGGGCATTCGAGATACCAAAGCCGATCATACGAGGATTGCGCAGGTTCATGGCGTTGATCTTGCGGAAATAGGCCTGTTTCTGGTCGTCGAAACTCTTCTGTGTACCAGTGATCGAGGCCGACGAGACCATATAGATAAAGCCATCGGTGTGGTCGTCGATGAAACGGATACGCTCCTCGCTGGTCTCCGGGGTGATGAGCATGATGATACGCAGGTCGTACTTGTCGGCGATGGGTTTGACGAGGTTCAGATAGTCGTCGAATGGCAGGTCGGGGATGATGGCCCCACTGACACCTGCTTCAACACAACGTTTGCAGAAGGCTTCGATGCCATAATGCAGGATGGGGTTCAGATAGCCCATCAGCACCAAGGGTATGGTCACTTGATCCTTGATGGCCTCCAATTGTGCGAAAAGTTTAGTGAGGGTCATGCCATTTTTCAGAGCCTTGGTGGCTGCACTCTGGATGACAGGACCGTCGGCCAGGGGATCACTGAAGGGTATGCCCACTTCTACCATGGCAATGCCTTTGTGTTGCATAGCGAGAATCACATTGGCCGTGCCCTCTAACGTAGGACAACCGGCGCAGAAATAGAGCGAAAGGAGCTTTTGGTCCTTGCTATTGTCGAAAAGCTGATTAATCTTATTCATATACCTTATTATTTTGTTAATTGTTCCAGAAATGTCTTGAGTCGATGGCTGTCCTTGAGACCTGGGGCGATTTCGAAGCGGGAGTTCAGGTCGATACCGATGCACCGTGGATGGTGGAAGGTGCGGATACGCTCTGCATCTTCGGGACCGATGCCTCCACTCAGCAGGAAGGGGGTACGACCTTGGTAGGCGGTTAGCACCTCCCAGTCGAACTGAACCCCGTTGCCTCCCACGGAAGTCCCCTTGGTATCGAAAAGGAAATAGTCCACATGACCCTCGTAAGCCTTGGTCTGTTCCAAGTCACAGGCGTTGGAGATGTTGAAGGCCTTAATCAACTGCGGAGGGATGGTGGAAGCACCCTGATAGGCAATAATCTGACGCAGTCGGTTGATGTCGCTTGTCGACTCATGTCCATGCAATTGGATATAGTCGAGACCATAGCGCCGGCTGATGTTGACAATCTTCTCCGGAGCCTCATCGACAAAGACCCCCACACGTTTGGCATTACGGGGCAGATAGTCTGGTCGTTCACTGACATAACGGCTCGACTTGGGCCAGAAGATCAGTCCGAGCCAGTCGATGCCCAAGGCTTCGATGTCGCGGATGTTCGATGCCTCACGCATGCCACATACCTTGATTATTAATGCTTCACGCTTCATCCTTAAAGTTGTTGAATAAAAGCCTCCAGGGCAGCACCGGGATCGGCGTGCTTCATGAAATGCTCTCCCATCAGGAACCCGCGGTAACCGGCTGAGCGGAGCTGTTTCACTATTAACGGGTCGGAAAGACCGCTCTCACTGACTTTTACTGCCTCCTTGGGCAGGTCTTCTGCCAGCCGGAAGGAGGTCTCTACATCGGTCACAAACGAACCCAGATGGCGGTTGTTGATACCACAGAGGTCGGGCGTCTGCTCGGCATAGTCGAGCTCTTCGCGCGCATGCATCTCCAATAGCACTTCGAGTCCTAGTTCATGGGCTGTCAGCTGCAGTGACCGACATTCCTCTTTCGTCAGACAGGCGGCTATCAGCAATACTGCAGAGGCACCACAGAGACGGGCCTGGAATAGTTGGTACTCGTCGATGACGAAGTTTTTGTAGAGGATGGGAATCTGCACCCCCTGACGTCGGGCGATGCGGATAAACTCATCACATCCGCCGAAATAGTGTTCGTCGGTGAGGATAGAGAGAGCAGCTGCCCCATGGCGCTGATAACTCAGGGGAATCTCCTCGGCCTTGCCTTCTTCCTTGATCCAGCCTTTCGAGGGTGACTTGCGCTTGAACTCGGCGATGATGCCACTGTCTGACTCGCAGAGGGCCTTCGACAGCGAGGGGGTACTGAAGTCGAGGAGGGCTTCTACCTGACGGTGTAACTGCTGGGGTGGAAGCGCCAGTTTGAATTGTTCCACCTCCACACGTTTATGCGCCACAATCTCCTGTAAAATATCCAGCATATGATCTTATATTTTCCTTATGTTCTTGTGTTTTAACTATTCAGTTCCACGAATTTCTTGAAGGTCTTCAGGGCAGCGCCACTGTCGATGGATTCGCGGGCAATCTCGATACATTCCTCGATGCTCTTCTGACCCTTCTCCAATACCTGAATACCAAAACCTGCATTAGCCAGTACGATGTTCTTCTGGGCGGGCAGAGCGCGGTTCTCCAGAACGCTGTCAAAGATCTGTGCTGCCTCTTCCTCAGTGGCACCGCCTACCAGTTCCTCTGGCTTGGCGATGGCAAATCCTAAGTCCTGAGGCTTGAAGATACGCTCGTAGTTGTTGGTGGTGACCTTGAAATCTCCGGTCAGGGATATTTCGTCATAACCGTCGATGGAGTTCACAATACCATAGTCAATACCTATTTTTTGGTACACACTGTTGTAGAGACGCATCTGGTCGAGATTCGCCACGCCCAATAGCTGACACTTGGGTTGCGAGGGATTGACGATGGGGCCTAAGAGGTTGAAGATGGTGGGGAACTGCAGGGCTTTGCGGATTGGACCTACAAACTTCATGGCTTTGGCGAACAGCTGGGCGTGCAGATATACGATACCTGCCTGGTCGAGGGAGCGGTTCAGCTGGTCGATGTCATCAGTAAAATGGATACCGTGGTGCTGGATGACATTCGAGGCACCGCTGACACTGGTCGCAGCATAATTGCCATGCTTGGCCACTTTATAACCCGCACCTGCAATCACAAAACAAGCCGTAGTCGAGATGTTGAAGGTGTTCTTGCGGTCTCCACCCGTTCCTACCACGTCGATATAGCGGTCTGCCTTCAGGATGGCAGGGACGCCGGTCTCAAGGACTCCATCGCGAAAGCCCAGGAGCTCATCGACGGTGACACCTCTCATCTGCAGACAGGTGAGCAGGGCGGTAATCTGTTCGTTGGGGTACTCACTGTGGGTGATACCAATCAGAATCGTTTTCATCTCTTCACGAGTCAGTTCCTCGTGGTTCAGCATCCTATTCAGGATGTCTTTCATTGTCTGTGCCATATTTTTTAACTTTAAATACTAATCTATATATTAAAGAAACATCCAGTTCTGTATCATTTTCTTACCATCGGGGGTGAGCACGCTCTCAGGATGGAACTGGATACCCCGTACATTCAGGGTCTTATGCCGCAGGGCCATGATCTGTCCGTCGGTCTCTGCGGTGATCTCCAAACAGTCAGGGAAGGCTTCTTTCGATACTACCCAGGAGTGATAACGACCGATGGTGATGCTTCTCTCTAATCCGCTGAAAATGGGATCGTCGACCACAATATGACAGGGTGTGGCAACGCCATGGAACACCTCCGAGAGGTTCACCAATTTCCCGCCAAAGGCCTCGCCAATAGCCTGATGCCCCAAACAGACGCCTAGGATGGGCTTCTTTCCGGCGTAGGTGCGAATGACATCCAATAGCAGACCTGCCTCGGAAGGGATACCGGGACCTGGCGAAAGGACAATCTTATTGAAAGGCTCCAGGTCTTCCAACTTAAACTGATCGTTGCGCAGGACGGTCACTTCTGCGCCCAGTTCCTTGATCAAATGACTCAGGTTATAGGTAAACGAGTCGTAATTGTCTATAATCACTACTTTCATATTCTTACATTTTTTCAGCCATCAATATGGCGCGACGAAGCGCACCGAGTTTGTTGTTCACTTCCTGCAGTTCATATTCCACATCACTCTTGGCAACAATACCGCCACCAGCCTGGAACCACAATTCACCGTTTCTTGAGACAAAGGTACGAATGGTGATGGCCTGGTTCAGCGAACCGTCAAGACCGATCATACCGATGCAACCGCCATAGGCACCGCGGTTATGAGGCTCGTATTCCGAGATCAACTGCATGGCGCGGACCTTGGGGGCGCCTGAGAGGGTGCCGGCGGGGAAGGTGTCGATAAATGCTTTGATGGGATCGGCACCCTCGTCGAGTTCACCGCTGACGCGGGAGACAAGGTGGATCACATGACTATAGTACTGCAGGTCTTTGTAGAAGTCTACCTTCACATGATGACAGTTACGGCTCAGGTCATTTCGGGCCAGGTCTACCAGCATCACATGCTCGGCATTCTCCTTGGGATCATTACGCAGATATTCCGCACCTTGTTTGTCGGCTTCGGTGTCACCCGTACGCTTGGTGGTGCCGGCGATGGGGTCAATATACGCCACATATCTCTCCTGACTCTTGACAACACGACAGTGTGTCTCTGGTGAGGAACCGAAGATCCTAAAACCGCCGAAGTCGAAATAGAAAAGATAGGGTGAGGGATTGATGCTTCTCAGGGCGCGGTAGAGTTTGAAATCATCGCCTTCATATTTCTGGATGAAGCGTCGGCTGAGTACAATCTGGAAAACATCGCCACGCAGACAATGTTGGATTCCTTTACGGATATTTGCCTTGTGCTCTTCATCGGTCAAGGTACTGGATACCTCGCCTACGGGATGGAAGTCATAGGCTTTCACATTGGCTTTGTTCATGGTTTTTAATACCGTGTCAATCTCCTCGCTCTCACCCAGACTCACCACCTTTAAGGTGTTATTGTGATGGTCGAATACAATGACAGTCTTATAGAGGATGTATAACAGGTCGGGCGCATCGTTCTTGGCCTGGGTCTCATCCTTCACGGGGATGTTCTCAAAGTACCTGACGGCATTAAAAGATGTATAGCCGAATAGACCACAAAACTCTGAGTCCGAGCCTTTTATTTTAATACATTGAAGCAATGCGTTAATAGCCTTATCGGTCTGGTAGTCCGGACAGATGACCTGCTCTGAAACGGTGCCATCGGGGTAGTTGATGGTGGCGATGCCATGTCCTACAGCCACACTGGCGATGGGTTGAATGCCAATAAACGACCGGGCATTGCTCTTGTCGTGATAGTCGGAACTCTCCATCAGCGCACTCTGCGGATAGAGGTCTCTCAGTCGCATATAAACTCCCACTGGCGTATACAGATCTGCCAGAATGGTCCGACTGCTGGTATGATATTCAAATGTTTTCATAATTCGTTGTTTGTTAGAAATTTCCGAATGCGCCTGCCATGGCCTTGTTTTTCAGATAGGTCTCCACATCCTTGTCGCCTCGGCCGCTGACGGTAAGCACTACAACATCATCTTTCTTGAAACTGAGTTTCTTCAGGGCTGCAATGGCGTGGGCAGACTCAATGGCGGGGATGATGCCCTCCATACGGGTGAGTTCATAACCGCCATAGATGGCCTCGTCGTCATTGATGCTCAATACTTGCGTACGCCCCTGCTTGGCCATGTTACAATGCATAGGACCTACACCGGGGTAGTCCAGTCCGGCACTGATGGTGAAGGCTTCCTCAATCTGACCATCCTCATCCTGCATCACCAGCATCTTGGCACCATGCAGGATGCCGACGGTTCCTTTGTGGATGGTGGCCGCGGTGTGATTGGTCTCCCAACCATGTCCGCCGGCCTCTGCCAGGACGATTTTCACGCGCTCATCATCCATATAGTGATAGATGGTACCTGCCGCATTCGAACCGCCGCCGATGCAGGCGATGAGATAGTCGGGATAGTCGCGGCCTTCCTTCTCTTCCAACTGCCATTTGATCTCTTCGGAGATGACGCTCTGCATCCTGGCCACCAGGTCGGGGTAGGGGTGTGGACCCATGGTAGAACCGACGATATAGAAGGTGTCCTGGGGATGACAGCACCAGTCTCTGATGGCCTCACTACAGGCGTCACTCAAGGTCATGTTACCTGTTCTCACTGGATGCACTTGGGCTCCTAACATTTTCATGCGCTCTACATTGGTGTGCTGTCGCTCCACATCCGTAGCTCCCATAAATACCTCACATTTCAGGTTCATCAGCGCACAGACCGTCGCTGTAGCCACACCATGCTGACCAGCACCGGTCTCTGCGATGATACGGGTCTTGCCCATCTGCTTGGCCAACAAGATCTGTCCGATGGTGTTGTTGATTTTATGGGCACCGGTGTGGTTCAGGTCCTCACGCTTCAGATACAGTTTGCAGCCATACTGCTCACTCATCCGCTGGGCGTAGTACAAGGGGGAGGGACGACCCACATAGTCCTTCAACAGGGCATGATACTCGCGTTTGAAGGCCTCTGACTCGATGATTGGCAGATAGGCTTCCTGCAGATCATGCACGCATTTGTAAAGAATCTCCGGCACATACGCACCACCGAATTCTCCGTAAAAACCGTTTTCATCTACTTGATAACTTTTCATTTTAATACGTATTTATTGTTTGTATTCGTGTCGTTTTGATAAAAAAAGACTCACCGCTGTCGCGATGAGCCTTTTCTATTTTTGTTGTTGAATAACAGATATGGCAATTAGTCTCGCGACGTTTTTGATCTCGAGCACTGCCACCACCAAATGTTAAACAGACAATTCATCATTCTTTTTCGTTAAATCTGGGGGCAAAGGTATAGAGTTTCCCTCAAACATGCAAATTTTTGGCGCGTTTTTTTTAGAAAAACATACAAAAAGTTGGATTTTATCGACAAAAACATCGAAAAAAGTCACTTTTTTGCTAAAAAACTTGCAAGTTAGATAAATAAACCGTATATTTGCCGCCGATAAGATCCTTATCAGCCATTTGCTGATTCACCTTATCTTTTTATAGAGAGGTTGGTAGCGTCCTGCACCAACCTCCATTTTTTTCCATCTACTGAATCTCCCAGCCAATGGCACTGGCACCCAGCACAGCAGCAGAGGCACCGTCCAGACCGCTTACAAGGAACTGCGCCTTGTTCTTGAAGATTTTCAGTACGTGGGCGTTATAAGCCTCGCGGATGGGTTTCATGATCAGCTCTCCGGCTTTTACCATACCACCGAAGAAGATGAAGGCCTCAGGACTGCTGAAGGCAGCGAAGTCAGCACAGGCCTCACCAAGCATCTTACCGGTGAACTCGTAAATCTCCTTGGCCAGTTCGTCGCCCTTACCTGCTGCGATGGAGACATCCAGGCTGGTGATATCCTCTGGGTTCATTTCGCGAAGCAGACTCGGACGAGTGGTGGTTGAAAGGAGTTCGCGGGCTGTACGGGCAACGCCAGTAGCAGAGCAGTAGGCCTCCAGACACCCGGTTCTTCCACAGCCGCAGAGACGACCTTCTGCACCGCGAACCATCGTCACGTGACCGAGTTCTCCGGCGAAACCGTCATGGCCATAGAGCAACTGACCGTTGACCACGATACCTGATCCGACACCTGTGCCCAGGGTGATGACGATGAAATTCTTCATTCCTCTGGCTACACCATAGACCATCTCGCCGATGGCAGCAGCATTGGCATCGTTGGTCAGAGCCACGGGGATGTTGTTCAGACGTTCACTGAACAGTTTTGCCAGGGGCACTACACCATCGTGTGCCCACGGCAGGTTAGGTGCAAACTCAATGGTGCCGTTATAATAGTTGCCATTGGGTGCACCGATGCCCATGGCTTTGATTTTCTCAATGCCACCCACCTGGTCGATGATTACTTGCAGTGCTTCCACACAGGCGTCTACATAGTCTTCTACCTTCTCGTAGCCACCGGTCTTGATGGCTGTGGTGGCTTTGATGTCACCACGGGAATCGACAATACCAAAAACGGAGTTTGTACCTCCCAGATCCAAGCCGATGACATACGGCTTCATTACATTTTGTTGTTCCATTGTTGTTCGTTTTTATTGTAAATGGGTTGTTCTAAGTGCAAAATTACGCATTTTTTTCGGACAATAGTACATTGGAACATATTTTTTTTGATTTTTTTGTTCTTTTGTCTAAAAAAATAAGTAACTTTGCATACGCAAAGTGAATACACAGGCTGAATATGAAAATAAAACGCTATCTCTCGTGGCTGATTCTTTTGTTGGTGTCAATGGTGCTCGTCTCCTGTCATAAGGAGATGAGGCGCGACTTGAAGGCCAGCAGGGCCGATAGTATCCTGTTTGATGTGGGTGTCAGGATGGAATACGACAGTATGTTGTACCTGGCAAATCGTTACGAGGAACAGGGTCTCATCTCTGAATTGGATGCCAACCGTTGGCGCGGTGTGGCCTATTACCATCAGGGACATTATCTTATGTCGGAGATCTATTATCGTAAGGCCATGGATTGTGAGGTGGGGACCGACGAGGATCAGTTGAGTTACAACAAATGTGCCCGCAGACTCTCTGAACTCTTGCTTGTCAAGGGCGATTTCGAGGGCTCTTTGCAGGTGGCCATCCCGGCGGTGAAGAAGATGGATAAGTCGGGCATAGGCTCTGACATCGACTATGCCATCCTGCTCAATAATATCGGCTGTTGCCAGTTGAACCTCGGTCAGGACGAAGAGGCCAAGGAGAGTTTCCTGAATGCCCGTGAACACTATGCCAACCGTTGGCAGTCGGATACCACGAGCCGTGGCTTCCGGGAGGCGGTATTGGGCACGGTCTATACCAGTATGGCCTATATAAATACGCGTCGTTATCAGGAGTCCATCTATTGGATTGACCGTACGGAGATGTTACTCGACAAGTATCGTCAGAGGCGCGATGCCCGTAAGGATTATTTCGACGAGTATCAGGGGCGTATCGATATCATGCGGGCGGTGGCCAAGCAGGGACTGGGCAAGTCTGACGAGGCGCAGGAGGCTTATCGGGCCTTCCTGAAGACCGACTATGCAAAGACGGGGCAGGGGCATATCAATGCCAATGACTATCTGGTCATGGCCAAGCGTTACCAGGAGGCAGCCGATAACTATCGTTATCTGGATCAGACCATGGAAAACTGGGGCATGGAAGCCTCGCTCGATAACATCCAACTCTACATGTTGCCTAAGTTCTGGGCGAACAAAGAGGCGGGGCGCAGGGATTCGGCCAGAGTGGCTGCGGAGAAGGTTCTCATGGTGCTCGACTCTGCCATTACCAGTCAGAAGAACAGTGCTACGGCAGAACTGGCCACCATCTATGATACCCAGGGCAAGGAACAGGAGATCCTCCAGAAACAAGCTGATCTCTCGCGTCAGCGTATGTGGACTACAGCCATTGCACTCTTGCTCATCATTCTGTTCTTGATTATTTATAGTTTCCATAAGCGTAGGTCCACCCATCGTCTGCGTGTGGCCCATGAGAAACTGCAGGTGGCCTACGACCAGTTGGAGGAGGCGACGGCGCATAGGGAGCGTATTGAGAGTGAACTGCGCATCGCCAGGGATATCCAGATGTCGATGGTGCCGAATATCTTCCCTGATCGTGAGGGACTGGATATCTATGCGAAGATCGAACCCGCCAAGGAGGTGGGTGGCGACCTTTATGGTTATCTCCTCATGGGCGATGAGCTTTATTTCTGCTTAGGCGACGTGAGTGGCAAGGGTGTGCCCGCCTCACTCTTCATGGCACAGGCCACGCGTCTGTTCCGTACGTTGGCCACGCAGCACATGATGCCTGCAGAGATTGCCACGCGTATGAATGCGGCTCTCTCTGAGGATAACGACCAGGGTATGTTTGTGACGATGTTCATCGGCCGCATCGACCTGGCGAGTGGCGCGATGGACTTCTGTAATGCGGGTCATAACCCGCCATTCCTCACGGATGCTGGTGGAGGCCAGTTCCTGGAGATGTTGCCCAACGCCCCCATTGGTCTCTGGCCGGGACTGGAATATGATGGTGAGCGCCTCGAGGATATCAGCGGTCGGATGCTGGTGGTCTATACCGATGGTCTCAATGAGGCGGAGAACAGACAACAGGAGCAGTTGGGCGATGATCGTCTGTTGGATATTCTGGAGACGATGCCGCGTTGTAGTGCCAAGGAGGTCATCAACCTCCTCTATGAGGCAGTCCAGCAGCATCGTGATGGGGCTGAGCCGAATGATGACTTGACGATCATGAGCATTCTGGTCGATACACGGAAAAAAGAGACCGAAAAATAGGTCATCTCAATTTTTTTTTGTAACTTTGCAGCCGCAATGCCGTTTCATGTACCGATAAATATCCTGGATTTCATCTTCAAGGGAATGATGATAGGTGTGATTGCCAGTGCCCCGATGGGGCCTGTGGGCATCCTCTGTGTCCAGCGCACGCTGAACAAAGGTCGCTGGTATGGCTTTGCCACAGGTATCGGTGCGGCAGCCAGTGATATTATCTATGCGGGCTTTGCCGGTTTCGGTATGTCGTTTGTCATGGATCTCATCAACAATGATCAGAACAGGTTCTATCTCCAGATAGCGGGTAGTATCATGCTGCTCTGCTTTGGTCTGTATACCTATCGTACAGACCCGACGAAGAAGATGCACCAATCGGGACAACAGAAGGGTACACTCTGGTATAACAGTTGGACGGCCTTCCTGGTCACCTTCTCCAACCCGCTGATAATCTTCCTGTTCCTGGCCACCTTTGCCCAGTTTGCCTTTGTGCTGCCCAACCATCCTTTCGAGATGCTCGTGGGCTTTGCCAGTATCGTGGGCGGCGCGCTGCTCTGGTGGTGGGGACTCACCTGGCTGGTCGATAAGATCCGGACGAAGTTCGATAACAATGGTATCCGACTCATCAACCAGGTCATTGGCGGAGCTGTGATCGTCGGTTCTGTCATCATGCTCCTTGGCACCACGACCAACTTGTTAAGATTTTAGTCAATAGGTATTCGTTTATTATAAATAGTTTATTATTTAGTCAATTGTGTTTGTTTCTCAGGATTTAAGAAAATCAAATATCGCCGAGTACCTGCTTTATATGTGGCAGGTCGAGGATACCATCAGGGCGTTCGACTGCTCGCTGCGTCGCATTCGCGATGAGTGGGTGGCGCGTTTTGACTATACCGACGAACAGAAGGAGGAGGAGCTCGACTGGTTCGGGAATCTCATCCGGATGATGAACCAGGAGGGCTGTCGTGAGAAAGGTCATCTCCAGATCAACAAGGTGACGATGCAGATGCTCATCGAACTGCACAACCAGCTCCTTCAGTCCAGTAAGTTCCCTTTCTACAGTGCGGAATACTATAAGGTGCTCCCTTACATCGTGGAACTCCGGAACCGGGGTGCCAATAAGGACGAGAACGAGATAGAGACCTGTTTCAATTCGCTCTATGGAGTGATGCTCCTGCGCCTGCAGCATAAGGACATCTCTCCCGACACCCAGCATGCGGTGAAGGAGATCACCACTTTCATCGGGATGCTCTCCGACTATTACAAGAAAGACAAGGAAGAAGGTTTAAAATTTGAATAATGAAGATTTTGATCACCGGCTGTAATGGCCAATTGGGAAACGAGATGCAGTTGCTGGAGAAGGAGAATCCCCAGCATACCTATTTTAATACGGATGTGGCAGAGTTGGACATCACCGACCAGCAGGCCATTGAGACCTTCGTCAATGAGAACCAGATTGACGGCATTGTCAACTGTGCGGCTTATACGGCTGTCGATAAGGCTGAGGACAACGAGGACCTCTGTACGCTTCTGAATGCCGAGGCGCCGGCCTATCTGGCTGCTGCCATTGGCAAACGGGGCGGTTGGATGATCCAGATCTCCACCGACTATGTGTTTGATGGTACCCAGCATACGCCTTATACCGAGGATGCCGACACCTGTCCGAACAGTGTCTATGGTAAGACGAAGCTGGTGGGTGAACTGAATGTGCAGAAGTTCTGTGCACAGGCGATGATCATCCGTACGGCGTGGCTCTATTCCACCTTTGGCAATAACTTCGTCAAGACGATGATCCGTCTGGGTAAGGAGAAGCCCGAACTGGGTGTCATCTTCGATCAGATAGGCACGCCGACCTATGCCCGTGACCTGGCAGTGGCCATTTTTGCAGCCATCAACCAGGGTATAGTACCGGGTATCTATCATTTCTCCAACGAGGGGGTTATCTCCTGGTACGACTTTACCAAGGCCATCCATCGCATAGCAGGCATCACCACCTGTCATGTGCGGCCTTTGCATACCGCTGAGTATCCCACCCCTGCCAACCGTCCTCATTATTCCGTCCTTGACAAGACAAAGATCAAACAGACTTATCACCTCGAGGTGCCCTATTGGGAGGAAAGCCTCGCGGCGTGTATTGCGAAATTATGATAGAAGAGATAAGTAGAAGAAGAACATTTGCGATTATATCGCATCCTGATGCGGGTAAGACCACGCTGACGGAGAAATTCCTCCTCTTTGGAGGACAGATCCAGGTGGCTGGTGCCGTGAAGAATAACAAGATCAAGAAGACCGCCACCTCCGACTGGATGGACATCGAGAAACAACGTGGTATCTCTGTGTCAACCTCGGTAATGGAGTTTGACTATACGCCTGAAAGGCTACGGGTAGGCGAGCAAAGCTCGGGAATGGGCAAGGATATTGAATATAAGGTGAATATCCTCGATACCCCGGGTCACCAGGACTTTGCCGAGGATACCTTCCGAACGCTGACAGCAGTCGACTCTGCCATCATCGTGGTCGATGGGGCCAAGGGTGTGGAGACGCAGACGCGTAAGCTGATGACGGTCTGTCGTATGCGTAAGACGCCTGTGATCATCTTTATCAATAAGATGGACCGTGAGGGTCGCGATCCCTTTGACCTGCTCGATGAACTGGAACAGGAACTCGAGATCAAGGTCCGTCCGTTGTCCTGGCCCATCAACCAGGGGGCGAAGTTCAAGGGTGTGTATAACATCTATGAACAGAAGCTCGACCTCTTTACGCCTGATAAACAGCGTGTGACGGATAAGGTGGAGATTGATATCAACAGTTCCGACCTTGACAACAGGGTGGGAGAGGACAATGCGGCAAAGTTGCGTGAGGACCTTGAACTGGTTGATGGTGTCTATCCCGAATTTGAGGTGGATACCTACCGTTCTGCCGAGGTGGCACCGGTGTTCTTTGGCTCGGCCCTGAACAATTTCGGTGTACAGGAGCTGTTGAACTGTTTCGTGGAGATAGCCCCCAGTCCCCGTCCGACGAAGGCTGAGGAGCGTGAGGTGGAACCCGAGGAGAAGAAGTTCACGGGTTTTATCTTCAAGATCACCGCGAATATCGACCCGAACCATCGTTCGTGTATTGCGTTCTGTAAGGTGTGCAGTGGAAAGTTCCAGCGCAACCAGCCTTATCTGCATGTGCGTCAGGGTAAGACGATGCGTTTCACCTCGCCTACGCAGTTCATGGCGCAGCGTAAGTCCACCATAGATGAGGCCTGGCCGGGTGATATCGTCGGTTTGCCGGATACGGGAGGTATCTTTAAGATCGGCGACACGTTGACAGAGGGTGAACAACTCCATTTCCGGGGTTTGCCTTCCTTCTCGCCCGAGCTTTTCAAATACATTGAGAATGACGATCCCATGCGTTCGAAACAGTTGCAGAAGGGTATCGACCAGTTGATGGACGAGGGTGTGGCGCAGCTCTTTGTCAACCAGTTCAACAACCGTAAGATTATCGGAACCGTGGGTCAGCTGCAGTTTGAGGTCATCCAGTATCGTCTGGAGAACGAGTACAATGCGAAGTGCCGTTGGGAACCGGTTCATCTCTACAAGGCCTGTTGGATTGAGAGTGACGATGATGGGGAGCTCGAGAACTTCAAGAAGCGCAAGTACCAGTATATGGCGAAGGATAAGGAGGGCCGTGATGTCTTCCTTGCTGACTCCGGTTATGTTCTCTCCATGGCGCAGGAGGATTTTAAACACATTAAGTTCCATTTTACCAGTGAGTTTTAGATGACACGAGAAGAAGATATCAGAAATGCAGTTGAGACGATGCGGCGGGGCGGGGTGATCCTTTACCCGACGGATACGGTCTGGGGCATTGGTTGTGATGCCACGAATGTAGAGGCGGTGAAGCGTGTCTATGCCATCAAACAGCGTGACGACTCCAAAGCCCTCATCTGTCTGGTCGACAGTGATGCCCGTCTCCAGCGTTATTTCCGCCACGTCCCCGGGTGTTTGACGAAGTGAAGCCGACGACGTTGGTGCTGGATGGGGCGATAAACCTGGCAGAGAACCTCATTGCGGAGGATGGCAGTATTGGGATACGGATTACCAATGAGCCCTTCTCGAAAGAACTCTGTTACCGTTTTCAGAAGGCGATCGTCTCCACCTCTGCGAATATCAGTGGCGAGCCCGCAGCTCAGAACTACTGTGACATTGATCCGCGTATCCTGGAGGCCGTCGACTATGTCTGTTGGTCGCGTCGTCAGGAGCATAAGCCCCATACGCCCTCCAGTATCATCAAACTGAAAGAAAACGGCGAAGTGAAGGTTATAAGGAGATGAGGAGTAAGGAGAGAAGGCAATGGCTCCAGCGCCTGCATGAGTGGCGGGTGGCGCATGTCAGCGACCGAATGTTCGTTCTGGTCCTGGCGCTCTTAGTGGGTTTCTTTGCCGCAGTGGCAGCCTTCTCCTTGCATTGGATTATCAACCAGATTGTGATGCTCCTGACCAGTTCTTTCGAGAAGTCGCGGGCCAACTGGCTCTACCTGGTCTATCCCGTGGTGGGTATCTATCTCACCTCCCTCTTTGTGCGTTACATTGTCAAGGACAATATCTCCCATGGTATAACGCGCATCCTCTATGCCATCTCCTCCAACAAGTCGCGCATCCGTTCGCATAACACCTGGTCGTCGGTCATTGCCTCTGCCATAACCATCGGCTTTGGTGGCTCTGTGGGAGCCGAGGCGCCGATTGTGTTGACTGGCTCCGCCATTGGTTCTAACCTCGGTAAGATCTTCCATCTCGACCGTAAGACGCTGATGACCCTTGTCGGTTGTGGTGCGGCCGGTGCCATTGCCGGTATTTTCAAGGCCCCGATAGCAGGCCTGGTGTTCACCCTTGAGGTGCTGATGATCGACATGACCATGTCGTCGCTTCTGCCCATACTGGTGTCGTGTGTCACGGCGACGTGTTTCACCTATATCTTCAGTGGCGATGCAGCCCTGTTTACCTTCCATCTCGACAGTGAGTGGTCTGTTCAGCGCATCCCCGCCTGTGTGCTCTTGGGCATCTCCTGTGGACTCATCTCCCTGTATTTCATCCGTATGATGGGCTTCTGCGAGGGGATCTTCGCCCGTTACAAGGAACATCCGTATATCCGTCTGGCCATTGGCGGTTCCGTTCTGAGTCTGCTCATCTTCCTGTTCCCGGCGCTCTATGGTGAGGGTTACAGCAGCATCAACCTGTTGCTCAATGGCCGTACTGAGGCCGACTGGAACCAGATCCTCAACAACTCCTTGTTCTCGGGTCAGGGTAGTCTGGTCCTGGGCTATATCGCTTTGGTCTTGTTGACGAAGGTCATTGCCAGTTCTGCCACGAATGGCGGTGGCGGTTGTGGTGGAACCTTCGCGCCGAGTCTGTTTGTGGGCTGTTTCACGGGTTTCCTGTTCTCTCGTCTGTGGAACATCAACCAGATCGGTGTGTATATCCCCGAGAAGAACTTTGCTTTGATGGGCATGGCCGGTGTCATGTCGGGTGTGATGCATGCCCCGTTGACCGGTATGTTTCTCATTGCCGAACTCACGGGCGGTTATAGTCTTCTTGTGCCGTTGATGATTGTGTCCGTATGCGCGTACCTTACTATTATTATCTTCGAGCCGCATAGCATCTATGGTGCGCGTCTGGCCAAGGAAGGTAAGCTCATTACCCATCATACAGACCATGCCGTGTTGACGTTGATGAATCTGGATTCTGTCATCGAGCGCGATTATCAGAGTGTGTCGCCCGATACCGAACTGGGTCAGATTGTCCATCGTATCAGTCGTAGCAACTCGTCTGTGCTCCCGGTGCTGGACCCTTCCGGAGTGCTTTTGGGCGAGGTGGAGATCATGAAGATCCGTAATGTGATGTTCCGTACGGAGCTCTACCATCATTTTACCTCCAGTCAACTGATGGTTGAGCCCAAGGCGACGCTATCCGAGTCCACGCCCATGGCTGAGGTGATGCAGACGTTTGACCGCACCCGTGCCGACTGGTTGCCGGTGGTCGATCCCGATACCAGACTCCTGGGTTATATCTCCCGTCAGCGCGTCTATACCATGTATCGCAAAATGGTCGCAGACATCTCCATGGATTAATCAAACATCCGGGGACGGTTCTTTTTTGTTTGACCCGCAGACGCGGGAAAGTTGTCAAACAAAAAAGAACCGTCCCCGAGTGTTTGACAACAACCCCGCTTACCGGGGGTCAAACAAGAACCATCCCCTTTTATTTTTTTCTGTTATGGCATAATAAAAAAAAGTTTTCTGCGTTTAATAAGTGTAATCATAAAAAAAGCGTTTGCCTATGAAGCATTTTACTCCCGAAGAATTCAAGCCCAGTGCTTTGTCCTTAGAAATTATTCGCCAGGTGGCCTACAGCTACCGCCCAGCTAGTAACCAGACTCCCAGTATAAGTCTGAATTAGTGATTTGTTCACCAGTCATTTAATCATTTATTCGTATAGCATTTATAAAAAATGTCACTTGTTTCCCCATCTTTGCTTGCAGCTGATTTTCTGCATCTCGACCGTGACATTGCCATGATCAACCAGAGTGAGGCCGACTGGCTTCACTTGGACATCATGGACGGGTCGTTTGTTCCCAATATCTCTTTTGGTTTCCCAGTGATTGAGGCCGTGGCCGAAGTCTGTCAGAAGCCCCTTGACGTACATTATCTGATCAACGCCCCCGAGCGTTAT
>JAEEGJ010005738.1_pt1 | contig 38442 bp, 27 predicted proteins | sample 8958761 | NCBI WGS metagenome assembly JAEEGJ01 (sample SAMN16246546, study PRJNA631951) | gut metagenome | biome: gut microbiome; feature: rumen; material: RS-attached | host: Bos | place: Iran: Karaj | collected 2018-10
GCGCTGTTCACTGACGACCTATACATGAAACTCTCAGAGCATGCCATCAAGATGGCCATGCGGATGAAAGAGATCTTCACTCGCAAGGGCTTTAAGTTCTATGTAGATTCTCCCACCAACCAGCAGTTTGTCATCATCGACAATGAACAAGTGGGAAAACTGGAGCAGCGTATAGGATTCAGCCACTTCGGCCAGACAGACCGTCATCATACCATCTGCCGCTTTGTCACCAGCTGGGCCACAACGGAAGAAGAGATCGACGAGTTGGAACGTATCCTGGGATGAGGACCTTCACTAGAAGATATTACGCTGTTGCGGCAATCGTTCTCTGGACTATTGCGTGCTGGACATTCTTCCAGTTCTGGTATCCTTACCATTTCTTCTTCCAGGAGCAAAACCAACTGTTTCTCTGGTCCCCAGACTACATTGCCAGCTATTTCGAGACAGGAGGGCTGGCACTGCTCATCGGTGACTTCCTGACCCAGTTCTACTATTATCTCTACGTCGGTGCCATTATCCAAACGCTCTGTATTGCCGCCATCGGGCTGATGACCTATCGGACTTTACGGAATTTCCATGCTGCCCGTCCTCTCGCCCTCGTCATAGCCATATCATTGATGACCTTTGTAGCCGTCTGCCACTTCAGCACGAGCTATCGGCTGGGCAGCACCGTATCCATCATGGGCTGGACACTGGCATTGTGGCTGCTGTCATCGGCAAACAGCAACTGGCTAAGGCTTACGCTCTCCGCCTGCTGCCTCCTGCTGCCGACATACCTGCTCTTCGGACTCCCGCAAATCAAGCGCATCCAGAAGCCAGACTTCATCCTGGAGAAGGACTTTGCCGCAGATTGTGAATATTATTTCGGCAACTACGACAAGGTTATCCGCCTCGTGGAAAGCGCAGACGAGCTGACGGCACAGATGCTCTTCTTCTACAATCTGGTACAGGCGCAGCACGGACAACTGCCAGACAACCTACTGAAATATACGTCCACCGACCTCGGCACATTCCATAAGATCGGCCCAGATACCCCGATGCTTACCATCCGCAACATGAATGAGCTTTACTGGGTGCTGGGCGACATGACCTTCACAGAGCGGGCTGCCATGATGACCAACGTCTTCTCCCATAACAACCGCAATGTGCGTATGATGCGCCGTCTAGCAGAATGCAACATCGTCAGTGGCGACTCGCTGGCTGCCGAGAAGTATCTCCGCATCCTTGACAAGACGCTGGTCTATCACAGATGGGCAGAAAACCTCCGTCAGCACGGCAAGGATATCTACCGTGAGAAGATGAAGATGGTGCCCCAGCGCGACACGATAACCGTCAGCGACAATGCCCACTTCCTGATGATGCAGTTGCTCGACACCAACGCAGACAATCTGGTAGCCCTCGACTACATTCTCTGCAGCACCCTGCTCCTGAAGGATATCACCAATTTCAAGCGTGACTACGACCGCTACTGCACGGAACGAGGGAAACCCCGTCTGAAGACGCTCTATCAGGAAGCCCTCTGCATCTGGCTCGCAGGCACCAACGCCTCACCAGAGGAATGGCAGAAGTATATCCAGCGACAGGACGTGCTGCAACGGTTCCAGCAATACAACAGCCAGCGTGGCAACCCTGCCTTCAAGGATACCTACTGGTACTATTTCGACAAGATTAAAGCACCGGAAGTATGAAGAAACTAGTCTATCTCCTGACGATACTGACCCTTTGCGTCGCCTGTGCCCCTACCCCGAAGGATGTGCAACAGAGCGACCAACTGCCACCTATCTACCCAGACTACTGCGAGGTGACCATCCCAGAGAACATCGCCCCGCTGAACTTCCTGCTGCGTGCCAACTGCGAGGCCATCGAGGTTAAGGCAGGGAGTCTCACCATCCATGCCCGTGGCAACGAAGCCGTCTTTGACATCGACGACTGGGAGACGCTGATGGAACAATCGGCAGGAAAGGAGATTGACGTCACGATAACGGCCCTCATCGACGGACGGTGGATACAATACAAGACCTTCCATTGGCAGGTCGTCACAGACCAAGTAGATCCCTATCTCACCTATCGCCTCATCGAACCCGACTATGAGATCTGGAACAATGTGCAGATACAACAGCGATGCGTGGAGAATTTCGAGACGAATGCACTCGGACATTACGAGGAGTTGGACAACCGATGCATGAACTGTCACACTTTTGCCAATCAGGATCCGAACCTCTCGATGATGTACGTTCGCGGTGAGAACGGTGGTGCCATTCTCAATCAAAATGGCAAGCTCAGCAAACTTAGCATCCCAGGCAGCGTCTATTTTGGTTTCAGTCCCAGTGGGCGCTATATCACCTACTCCACCCAGCAGATTATTCCCGCCTTCCACAGTCTTGCCAGCAAACGGCTGGAGGTCTTCGACGCGAAGTCTAATGTCTTTGTGGCGGATATGGAACAGCACCGCATCATTTCCTCGCCCCTGCTGAGTGACAGTCTGAAGTTGGAGACCTTCCCAACCTTCTCACCTGACGGTAAGTACATCTACTACTGCGTCTCCGACAGCGTCTCGCTGCCAATGGAAATCAAACGACTGCAATATAGTCTGGTGCGCATTCCCTTTGACGAGCAGACAGGCACCATCGGTAATCAAGTGGATACCCTACTGCGGGCCTCAGCTTTGCCTCAATCCAAGACCAGTGTCTGCCATCCTCGCATCTCACCAGACGGCCGCTATCTGCTCTACACCGTTGCCGACTACGGCACATTCCCCATTTGGCACCCTGAGGCTGATCTACAGATGATGGACCTGAAGACTGGACGTATCGATAGCCTCGCCATCGTCAACAGCGAGAAGAGCGACACCTACCACTCATGGAGCAGCAACAGCCGTTGGTTTGTCTTTGCCTCCAAGCGCGATGACGGACTGTATGGCAAACCCTATTTCTGCTATGTTGATAAGGAGGGGAAGGCACACAAGCCTTTCTGTCTGCCTCAGGAGCATCCTACATTCTACGACAATAACCTGAAATCCTTCAATGCCCCAGAGCTGGGTAAGGGCAAAGTGCCTTTCGATGTCGATGACGTCGCGGAGGCCATACGACAAGAGGCGCTTATCTTCAAATAAACTTATGGTCGCACCTTTGTTTCGACACGCTTATCAGAGATGATTTCAAGACCAGCATGATAGGCGTCGAATTCTACTTTCGTCTTCGTAAAGTCGGGCGTATTGAAGGAATAGATGCTCTCCTCGTAGTATTCCTTTGGATTCCTTTGGGGCAACATGAAGGGCTTGGAGAAATGCCCCTTGTCATCGATGCAGGCCAGATACAGGCGACTGTAATAGCCATCATCCCTACGGCTGGTGAAGACTATCCAACGTGAGTTCGTCGTCCAGTTATGATAGCTATCCGCCTTCGGACTATTAATCTCCGTCAGTTCACGGGCCTCTCCCGTCTTCAGGTCGAGTAGCCATTGCTGACTCTCTTCATGCCAGATAGAGAAGTACCCATAGTCCATCAGTGTAAAAAGCATATACTTCCCGTCATAAGAAGGACGCGGCCACGTCAGACTCTTACCCATCGCAACGGCGTTAAAGATGGTATCTACCCGCTCGCCGTATTGGCCTGTCTCAGGGTCAAAGGAAATCTTGCAGAGGTTGTATTTCTCGTCCTTGTAATAAAGTGGGTACTCCTGTTGTTTGCAGGTCATGTAATAGAGCGTCTTGCCATCGGGAGAGAAGACGGGCGAGTTCTCACTCCAGTCCTTGGTAGAGAGCAGCGAGTCCATCAGTAACTCATGCGTAGCAGGATCATAGACAAAGACGTCACTCGACAAGTCGAACACCTCGATGCGCTCATTGGGCACCACATGGAATCCCTGCTTCGTCTGGTTCGTAGAGAAAGCACAATACTTACCGCTGGGATGCCAATAGGGATATACCATAGAACCGCCGAGCTGGTTGTTACCCGCCTTCAGCCATTCGCGCTGCCCATCTATCTGGAACATCGTTGCCCCATGCTCGCCTCGCACATGGAAGACGAATTTCGAAGGATCAGTCTGATGAGCCGAGTGGCAGTTGACACACATGCCTGGCACTTGCGTATTCTCGATGATGGCATACTCGTCGAACGAAGACAGGTCGCGCTGATAGAGTCCCATCTTGCTGAACACCTCATAGCCTGGAGCGATACGGCGATACGTCAGTCCCCACTCATCCAACGGATAGATGCTGACATCGACGGTAAAGTCTTTGTACTGCAACCACTGACCATCCTTCCGTTCACAGACGGTAAAGACGAGTTGTCCTCCTATGTTCTGTGCCGTCAGCTGGTGCCACTCATCCACGTCGAAATCGGCGAAATCACCCTGGGCATGTAGTTCACCACCCTTGGAACCCTTCACCACGACGTCCATACAATCGACAGCCTCATCCGTGCTATTGAAGTTGAGCGGAGCCATCTCAGCAGGAACCGTCACCCCGACATAGCCAGGATAGATAGCAGGCAGTTGATCAACCATTGTGGGATTCTCAGGGCCAGAACTGCATGACAACAACTGGAACACAGAGGCACAAAGGCACAGGGATATTATTAGCTTCTTCATTTTCCAACCATTAAGTAATACCATACAGAGTTCCTGAACTGTTCCAAGCCAGGAGCGCCCTTGCCTCCTGCAGAATAGATGCGCGAAAAGTCATTCAGCTGTTGAAGAATCAGTGGACTGACAAGCCCCTGTGGAGGTTGCTGACGCTGCTGCATGAAACCAAAGGAGATAGCCTCCTGACAACTACGGGGATTATACCGAACCTGACTCTGCACATACTGGGCATACTGCATGAAACGAGGCACATCCCTGTCGAGCAACGGCAAGAGCAGCAGATACTGCGCTGCCATCTGATTCTGATGGTTATGCATGAAGAGCTGACCACAAATCTTATCCAGTTCTGTGTCGCTGAACAAGAAATCCTCCTGCAGACGATATTGGCGCAACGTACCATATAGCGGATGCGCGTTGATAGCCTTTTCGTCGCCCAACATGGCTCGCATACGTTCTGCCCAACGCCGATAGAAGATCGTTTTCTCAAGCATCTTCAGATACTTATCTGCCACCTTGTACTGTCCATTGATGACGTTAGTCTCCACCAGTCGCTTCAGTGCGCGACCACTCTTATTATAATTCGAAATCGCCTCCATCGCCTCGAAAGCCAGACGCTGAGCGGTATTGACTAATCCAAGGTGGAAATAGATCTCGCCCGTCAGTTGGGTCGTGGCGTAGTTACGCTCAAATGGCGGCAGCAGACCTTGAGAGCCATGCTGATAGAACTCGAAGGCACGCTCTCCCAGTTGATTGGTCATTGCCAATGCCAGATTCGTAGCACTCACACTCATCGGTTTGTCGGGTGTCTGCTGCTCAGCTTTGGCGATGATGCCATTCCAATCCTTGATGCGCACGAGATAGTCGTATTCCATCAACTCATACTTCTTCGCATCGAAGCCGTAATGCTGCGGAACGAATAGAAGAGCAGTGATAGCAAGGATTAACGCATATTTTACCCCCTGCTTGGGTTTCGGCAGATGACGACAGCCATAATACATCATGGCAATCAGCACTGGGATCAATATCAGGAGATAAGGAATCGTCACTGGGAAGCGATAGTAGCCGATACCTACCGCCAGACGCACCAACGGATACGGTAATAGCCAGGCACTAACCAAGACGAGTGCTACCACATAGATAACGGCCAAGCCTGCCAGCCACGTGGGCACCATACATACAGCCACCAGCAAGGCCAGAGGTCCGATAAGCCAATATAACAAGGGCAGAGCCACCAGAGCGATGATGACCCTTCCTATCAGGTTGAGCCTTTCCAATGGTCTCAGACCTAAGATACATCCCATCGCCATGATGAGTGCAACGACATACGCCAGCATCACGTTTTCGTCGCCCATCGCAAACCAAAGCACCAATGCCGGGATGAGACTCAGATAATAATAGCCCTCGCAACGCATCAGTCGCCAAGTAAGGCGCTGCACCATCATGAAGAGTATGGCGAGAATCAGCGCCCCAATAACGGTAGCATTATAGAACTGCACCAGGAACTCACCTACATAACGGGCGAGACCACCTGGCTCCGCCATCCGCTCACAGAAATAGTCTGCATCGAACAAGAAAAGCTGCAACTGCTCCTGAAAAGTCAGCGCAAAGGGATAGCGGCACTCCCAGAACAGGAATACCACCAGCCCGAAGAAGAGCGTCAGCAGCCAGTCTGCATATTTACTCAGGAATTTCTTCATTCGTTATTTAACTTCCACCATATGAAATAATTGGTGCAAAATTACAACATTATTCCAATATCACCAAACAATTCTAAAGAAAGTCAATTCTTTTCGGCATAGACCTTTAGATATGCAGGCTTTAAACCATCAGACACACACGACAAAGTAAGGGCTGAAGGGATCTGGCTGCTCTGAATTATCATCTGTGCCAAACCGTTAAAGGCTGGTATGCCGAACTCGTGGCAGTCCTTTTCTTTCGGATGATCCTCACCCAAATAGGCAGGATCACCATTGCCCACGCCAATGATACGGCCCTCGCCCTCTAAACGGAACGTCAACATCGGACAAGCATCAGGGACGATACGCCCCTTATTATCTTGCACTTCGACAGTAATGACAGACACATCACGTCCATCAGCCTTAATCGTCTGACGATCTGCTTTCAGCACAATCTTTGAAGCAGGACGCGTGGTCTCAACCGTTTCTGTCAGAATGCGTTTACCATTCTTATAACCAATAGCAACAACCTTTCCTGGCTGATAGACAGCTTTCCATTTCAAGTGACCATTACGGGGCATCGTCTGACGACCAAGTTTCTTTCCATTGACTGTCAGTTCCACCTCGTCACAGTTACTATAGGCCCAAACCTCTATCTCCTCACCCTCATGACCTTGCAGGTTCCAATGGGGGAAAATATGGAGCGTTGGCTCGTCTGTCCACCACGATTTCAGATAGTAGGCTTCATCTTTGGGGAACCCGCAGTAGTCCAGAATGCCGAATTCCGAGTCGGTAGCAGGATACTTCAGAGGATTAGGCTCACCGCGATAGTCGAAGCCTGTCCAGTAGAAGAGACCTGCGCCCCAAGGACGCTCAGCATAGAATTTCCACCCACGCTCGATGCGGTTCTCCGTACCATCTTTGTCTGGTGCCAGATTCATGGAACGCATGTGTCCAGGCTGTTCTGGAGTATCGAAATAGACGCCGCGCGTTCCGCAGCCTGTGGTCTCTTCCGTACCCACAATCCTCCAAGAAGGATTAGCCTTCTTGCGGTTATCCACATCGTTCTGAAGGATATAGTTGAAGCCCACGACATCGAGGCCCTTAATCATCTCTGAGCCACCTGCATTAGCTATCGTAGAAGGACGTGTAGGGTCGAGCAAACGGGTGTATTCACGCATGGCGGCAGCGATACGGGTGCCCTGGATGGTGTTCTCCATACCCCATTCTTCGTTACCATCGCTCCAAAGAATAATACTGGGATGATTGCGATCGCGCTTAATCATCTTTTCTAATAATCGTTGGTGCTCAGTATCGATGCCTGCCAGACGATTCTCGTCAATGACGAGGATGCCCTCACGGTCACAGATATCAAGCAATGCCGGCGTCATTGGGTTATGTGATGAGCGGTAGGCATTGCAACCTATCTTCTTCAGTTGTTTGATGCGCCATGCCATCAGAGCCTCAGGCATAGCAGCACCCACACCTGCATGATCCTGATGAAGATTGACGCCCTTCAGTTTCAGTTGCTTACCATTCAGGAGGAAACCCTTATCAGCATCAAATGTAATATCGCGGATACCAGTTGTCGTCTCATAGACATCAATCACCTTTCCCTCCACTTTTACCATTGTCTCCACCTTATATAGATAGGGATCTGCTGTACTCCACAGATGCGGGTTTTCTAGTGTCATCTGCTGCTTGCAGCCAAGTGTTTCCTTAGGTTGCAGCGAGATGCTCGTTCCACTACATTTGGCCACCTCATTGCCATTGGCATCCAGCAGCCGCTGACTCACCTCACAGGTCTGAGATTCTAATGACTGGTTGTTCACTTCCGTCTCCACATGGACGACAACAGAGGCATAAGGCTCCTTTAAGTCTGCATAGACAAAGGTGCCAAAGGGCGCTACGCTGACCGCGGCCGTCTTCACAAGCCAGGCATCACGATAGATACCTGCCCCTTCGTAGAACCAGCCTTCTTCAAACGTGGCATCAGCACGCACACAGATCAGGTTGTCCCCTCCATAGTTCACATACTCCGTTACATCATACACCTGAGTAGCATAGCCACTGGGCTCAACTCCCATCCAGAAACCATTGAACCACACCTGCGCATTGCGGAAGATGCCATCGAACTGCAAGGAAATATGCTTGCCAAGATCCTCTGACGGGATGTTTATCATCTTCCGATACCATCCAACACTGGTTTCAGGATACTTATAGCCTACGGTCTTATAGCCATGTGAATGACTGGCCTCAGAAGCGTACGGAAGCGTTGTCACCCAGTCGTGAGGCACGCGAACCGCCTGCCAGTCTTTATCATCAAACTTAGGCGAATAAGGTCCTTCATTATGAATCGAGTTTGCCTTCGTCAGATAGTTAAAATACTCCGTGCCGCACCCAAAGTCCTTCTGAGGGTCTGCCGCATGACCTAAGGCAAATTTCCACCCTTCATCCAGTCGGATTTTCTCTCGAGCACAGGTCTGAGCCTTGCCCGCAAAAGTCAGCATCAGAAATGCAATTAATAGTAGTAGTCTCGTTTTCATCATCATCAATTATTTAGAGTGTATCAATATTTCCATTTAATATATCCCTGTCACCTCTATATTTGGCTGCTGTCCACGAGCATCTTCTTTCCGCCATTGAATGGTTACAGTCTTCTGCTCACCCGGCATCAAGGTGATGTAGTTATCGCTATAGACCACAGGAAGAATCTGTTCTCCGTCTCCTCCTTTCAGATTCAGGCGCAGGAAAGGTGCGGGCACTTTGCTCTTATTATGGAACGTGACGCTGGCAGTATAGTCGTTGCCATTGCTGCTAACTGCCATCTGCTGTGTCACTTCTGCCTTGGGCAGAGCTTGAAGCGCCTGATAATTTCCCTCTTCACTGCCCATGATGTAGGTGTTTTCAGAGATCACTTCCTTCTTGTCGGCCAGCGTCAGACGCAGGAAATAGACTGCCGAAGGAGACTTAGACATCAGCTTCGACAATTTCTGCCAAGCGATGGTGGTGTCTTCGCTGCTATTAATACGAGTCTTCTGCTGATAAGCACGTCTGCCATTGATGTCATAGATGGTAGCGGTAGCTGTCACCGCCTGACGGTTGCCAGCAGAGTGATTTACGATTTCAATGCTATCGGTGAGAGCATTGTATTGAATGTGCAAGGGCTCACAGGCTTTCTTGCAGCCGAAGTAGGCAGCAGTAGGATCGAAGTAATAGTCATAAGTCTGCCAAACCATCGACGGCCAGCAGGGATGACTCATCCAAAGCAACAAGCCTGCACGGCTCTTGCTGGTAGATTCGAACATCGCGCGATAGCCGTTGTAGTTGATGAGTTGTGCCCATCGGCAGAATTCCTCTGCACTCTTGGCTTGTCCGAAGCCTTCCTCTACCATCTTATTGAATGAGGCAGCTCGCTGAGCTCCCTGTAGGGTGAAGTCGTGCTGTCCCCACTGGAGTGACTGCGGCCAAAGAGCATCTGGCGAGAATGTGCGCTGCATACTCTCAATATTCATCACGTTAGGCATACCGCGCTCAGAGTGTATCTTACCAGTCTGTTTTTCAAAATACTCCTTCATCGACAAAGCCCTGTATGGGCCACCACCGCTCACACCTTCTGATGACGAATGTGAAATGTACTCCATACCAGGAGCCAATGTGTGGACATATTCTCGAAGTTTTCGATCGAGCGCCTCTGGTGGAAACCCTTCGTTGCGCCCACAGTAAAGTCCGATGCTTGCATGCGAACGCATGCGACGGGTATAGTCCTTAGCATTCTGCAGGAAAAGCACATTGTCATAAGGATCAGGTCCATCAGCGGGATTAGCCAACCAGAAATCCTGCCAGATCATGATACCATGACGGTCACAGGCTTCATAGAAAGCCTCATCGCCCACCTGACCTACCCAGTTGCGTATCATCGTGAAGTTCATATCCCGATGATACCCCACGGCGATGTCGTATTCACGAGAACGATAAAGCAGATTGTGTTCGTCGAAGCCCCAGTTGCCACCTAAGGGAATAAAACGGCGACCATTGATATAGATGCGCAACGAGTCTTTGGCATCCACATATGTCATCTGACGCATGCCAGCCTTATAGCTGAGCGAGGAAGATTTCGCTCCTTGAGGCGTAAAGGTGAAACCAGCATCATAGAGATACGGCTCGCCGTAGCCGTTAGGCCACCACAGACGGAAGTCACTGCTTGACAATTGTGGGAACTGCTTTGCGCAAAATGAAATCTCCTGCTCCGTATTGGCTGGGATAGTAATAGTCTTTTCAAACTTGACATCACCTATGTAGCCACTCAGTACACCTGTCACAGACTTCGCCTCGTAATTATATACAAAGACAGAAGGTGTGACAGTCTTCCTGTCAGCAGATAGAGTAGTCTGCACATAAGGGTCGCTCACGGTTACCATACCTGTTGTAGTCAGATAGACCTCGTTCCAGATGCCAGCCTCGCGTCCACGAGTCGTCGTAATCCAGTCCCAGCCTACAGTAGCGTGGAAAGTGGGATTATCTGCTCCAAGGATACCACCATTAAACTGTGTCGTATTCTCGTCTTTCTCCTTAATGGCTGCAAAATGCTCATTGCAGATGATTTCTACAGCCAGATAATTCTTGCCTTTCTGCAAAATTCCTGTCACATTAAATTTACCTCGCATAAAGGCTCCCTCAATGCGACCAAGGCACTGCCCATTCAAAAAGACATTCGCCTTCCAGTTGATACCATCGAAATTCAACCACTGCTGCCCATCTTCGATGGTCCGCACCTCAAACTCATCACGATACCAGAAGTTGCTACGGAAATACGACTCAGAGATCTGGTCGATATCGTCGGCATAATTCGGATTCGGCACAGCACCTATATTAATATAGGAAGCCAGCACAGTACCAGGCACTGTGGCACATATCCACTCATGGCTGTCAAAGTCAGCACTAGCAATCTCCTCACCTCTGGCAGTCACCTCCGAGGCTCGTTGCAAACACCAATTACCACCACTCAGTTCATAACGTCCATTTCGATTGCCAGCCACAGCATGCGGTGTCACCACCTGCTTCTCTCTTGACAGCACTTGCATCTCTCTTAGGGCATAATAGCTTGCCTCACCTGGTTCCTGCATCAAGATGCGGACATAACGGGCAGAAACTTGATTCCATTGGGCAACCGTCTGCCATGTTTTGGCATCATCCGACACCTGTACACATGACTTCTTTGGCGCCTGATACCAGTCAAGTAATACCTGCTCAATAGGCAGTCGCTTGCCAAGGTCTGTATAAAGCCACTGCTCACCACCGCCATCACTTATCCACATACTACTGAACTCCCGTGAGGGCATCACCTCCACATCGTTGTCTTCGGAGTCCTTAAACTGCAGTTCGTGAATATCCCAATGGGCTGCGCCATCCATATCAACCTCTATACGGAAATGGCTTGTGGCAATAGGGGCAATGAAACGGATTTCCTCATTCAACACACGAGCTGGCAGATAGTTTTGCTCTTCCTGTTTGTTGGGGTCAGAGTGTAACTTGTAGTGCAACAGCGTTCCTGGCAATTTTTCACCTTTTATTTCCCCTACTGTCTGCCACTGCTTACCGTCTGCCGACACTTGGCATCGTATCGTATAACCCTTAGTGGCAACCTTGTCATCGTATATCACCATGCCCTGTAGTTTAAGCTTAGTAGCAGCGACAGACAAGGCACCGCTGTAATCAAACTGGAGCCAACTGCTACTGCCCATGAGTATGGTTCTTGAGAACGGACCTCCGTCGATGGCCCACTCAGCCTCACGTCTTGGCAATGTTCCACTGGGAGTAGATACCTTCAGAGTGGCAGGTTCCGTCGAGTCGCAGATGCCATCAGTCACCAGATGCGCCGTATGGTTATAGTCATAGGAAGACGAGGCCCATGCAGCTCTATGCAAAGCCACATTTGTCAACTTTTCGCCATCTGCCCAACTGACGGTGGGTGCAAAATATTCAGTAGTGGCTCCTGGATATTGTCCAATGCCTCTTGTCTGGTTCTCTGCCCCTTGAGCAACATTTGCAAAAAGGATACTAGTGATAAATAAGAAGTTCTTCATACAATAGCAGTTTTTAGTTTCTTCCGCAAAGATACACTATTTTTATTAATTATCTTTATCTATCGGAACAGAATCACGAAAAACAGCAGATTGATACAATGAATGAACAAAATAATATAATCATCATAAGGCTCGTTGGGAATGACTTGTTCTCAAGGCTGGGAATTTTTGTTACCTAACTAGGGAACAAATTTTTCATAGGCAGGGCGCAAAAACTTGATGTAGATGTCGGGGGAAAGACAAAACAAGAAGACCTCCCATCCTCCCTTAAAGGAGGTGAAAGGCCGATGGATAAAGGAAATGTGAGACGGGAGGTGTTTTCCAGACACCTCCCATTGACCTCCCATAAGACCTCCTGCTGCTAGGATTCATTATAACTTAGAATGGAGATGTGACGGGAGGTGTTAGGGAGGTGTTGAATCGTATCCTCCTGTCTTAAAACCCTTTTGTACAGAGGGTTTGCCGCTCATCAAGGGAGGAGAGGAGGTGTTTAAGCTCAATATCTCTCACAAAACGTAAACCGTTTAGTTTTTTTCGCAAAGATACACTATTTTTATTAATCTATTGAAACAGAATCACGAAAACAGCTGATTGATACAATGAATGAACAAAATAATGTAATCATCATAAGGCTAACATATATACATAATTCATTTGATGAGCCGAGTTAACTCGATTTGTCGTTTGAGTTAACTCAATGGATGGTTACATCGTTTTGCATTAATAGTAGCAATTTTTACTATTAATGGAGAGATTTCTAGAGATTCTCGTATTTCTCTGGCAAAAGCAAATCGCCCCGCAGCGTGATGGCTGCGGGGCGGTTAATGTAGTAGGGATGAATATGCTATTCCTTTACAGCTTGGAATACCCAGAAGCAACCTTCCCATGTAGCGTCATTTGTATGCTGAGCTCTCAACACGAGTTCATTTTCCGAGATGACAGTTACGTCGTAGATGGTCGGATGGTAGTCACCCTGATTAATCATAATCGGATAGATGATGTTACCAGGCTCTGTCGTCTTCAGTGTGAAGAGGATGCTCTTCGACTCATCTGCAGTCGAGAAGTCGAGAGAGAATGCACCCGAACCTGACTTATCACCAGCTTGGTTGTTCTCATTGACGAGCTTCTTGGTCAATATACCGTTGGGGAAGTCGAAGGTGATAGTTCCATTTGATCCACCCTGTCCTTCAACGGTTGTCGTCCACCAAGAAGGCTTCTTGTCATTATTACCACCATTACCCCAGTTATTTGCAGGTGTCAGCTCCCATGTCTTAGTAGCAGTCGGTGCAGATACAGGGTCATAGCCCGTCAGCAGTTTAATACCTTCTGGCAGATCTGAGTATGCTTCTGCAGTGAATTTACCAAGACTGATAGTCTCACTCTTTCCTGTTGCATCGAGGAACTCAACAGTTAGTTCCTGCTCAACATCAAGTGCATAGGTAACGATTTTACCTACATTGGTATTGATAGAACTCGAACCCCACTTGAAAGTGCAAAGAGCCGGATTCGGATTACTCTTAATAGTAATACTGTTGCCAAGTTTACCTGTCAACTTATCAATCGTCTGTTCTAGCACAATCTTACTGGCACTATAACCTTTGCCAAAATACTTTGGAGCTCCCTCCTTGCCAATGCAAAGACGGTCACTGATAGTCTGAGTGATATAAGAGATGGTATCCACTTGGACAGTAATTTCCTTTGCCGTCGGAGCACCACCTACATTCGTTGTCAGGCAACGAATGACATTGGTACCAATCTTGGTTACATAAATCTCGCCCTCAGTCGTAACAGTATGAGTGGTATTTTCCACCAACTGATCAGCTTCCCAAGCTGAGACAACAGGCGAAGTGCATGCTACATGAATTCGGTTGCCGCTCTTACCATCCACCTGTACAGGTGTAGCTGTAGCCTGAACCTGGTCTGCACTAATGGCACCCCACTCCGATGCGCCTTCAATCTCCGAAGGATCGCAGGCGGTCATAGCCATTGCCAGAAAAGGAATTGCAAATAATATCTTTTTCATATAAATTCTGCTTTGTTTAAATTAAACTTCTGATGAATTACCAACCTTGATACTCGGAATCAGCGGTTGTCCATCCTTCATTTTGGGCCACCTTGCCCTGAAGCACCTGATTCTCTGGCATCTTCTGGAAACCGGCGGTAGCATTGTAACGGGCAGCATAGCCACCATTATGTGCGAAATTGGTATCTTCCTTACCACGTGAATAAGTAGGCTGGCCTGTCTGCTTTTCAAGGGCAGATGCTGCGATATGCCAGCGACGGATATCATTCCAGCGGGTTCCTTCAAAGGCTAACTCCCAACGGCGTTCGTTCTGAAGGGCCTGAAGAGAGTAGCTTGCGATAGGATCGAGACCAGCGCGAGCACGCACCTTATTAATACCATCAACACTCTCTTTCAGCTCTGACTGCATCAGCAGAACATCAGCGAAACGAAGCAATACAAGATCGTGGATATTTGAGGTTTGGAAGTTTACACCATTACTCCAACCAGTATCACCATACATCAGCACCTCGAAACATGGCTGATACTTGCCTGTTGAAGCATCAAAACCTGCAATAGCACTCTGTTTCTTCTCATACCAGTTAGTCTCTTGAATGAAGTCTGCCCATGTAGCACCACCAAACGAGTATGCTGGCAGCTCGCGAACATCCTGAATAGAGGCTTCGAGACGCATGTCAGAAGGCTCAGCAGCCTTCCAGTCGCTTACGAGGTTCGGAGCAACAGGACCGGCACCCCATCCCTGTCCGAATGGGAAAGTTTTGTCAACATCCTGACCGCCGCGGATACCAAAGTGCAAGGCATAGCCGTTGCCATAACCAATGGTAGTACTCCATGAAGCCAGCTTGTTGAATTTAATAGCAAACATCGATTCGGGGTTGATGGCATTATCGTCCTCTACCCACTGCAGACCCTGATCTTTGGTGTAATCATACTGATCACGAGAATACTTATTGGTATAAGCCCAGAGGTTGCGATAGTCTGGTACGAGTGAGTAACCCGAATTGTTCACGCAGTCATCAATATACCCAATCACTTCCTGCTTGGTCAGTGTGCTGCCGTCGGGCAGAGCAACGCTTTCAAGTGGATTGTAGGTTGTGCTGGTCAGCGAAGCAATGTCGGAGCCGTTTCCATAGAAGCCTGTATAGAACAACCATACACGGGCAAGCATGGCCTCGGCAGTATATTTGTCAACATGACCGTTGGTCAGTCTCTGAGCAGGCATATCTTTAGCTGCATCGCGCAAGTCCTGCAAGATTTGCCCCCAAAGAACTGTCACATCACCCTGCTCAGGATTCTGACCAGGCTCGGTAACAAGGGGCACATTGCCATACTGAGAAGCCAATTCATAATAGTAGAAGCCGCGTAGGAACTTGGCCTCACCGATATTCTGTGCCTTAACGGCGTCGCTCATATCGGTGTTGGGCAGAGCTTGGAGCAAAGCATTTGCACGACCAATGCCCTCATAACGATCCTTATAGAACTGCTCAGTCATGTTTGCATTATAGTTGCAGAGCAAGTCCAGAGCCTGCATCAGTTTATCATTTGCGCCACCACCGCCGAGATTGTCGTCAGAGGCAAGCATTGACAGATAATAGAACGATGCCTGTGGTGTTGCATTGACGGCATTCAGGTTTTCATAGATGGCAGCCAGTGAAGCCGTAGCATCTTTTTCCGTCTTCGGAAAGTTTTCCGATGTGCTGTCAGTCAGGTTCTCAGTGTCGAGTGAGCATGAATTTAGGCCCAGACTCACTAATGCTGCAGCAACAATATATGATATTTTTTTCATTGTCATTATTCCTTATTTATAATTAGAACTTGATGTTAACACCCACCATATAGGTACGAGGTTGTGGATAGTTACCTACATCAACACCTGTTACCCATGGCTCGTTACCATTGAGTGCCATACCGTTCTCAGGATCCATACCTTTGTACTTAGTAATGGTGAAGAGGTTTTGGGCGGCGAAGTAAAGACGTAACTGAGAGAATGGAGAAGACTTCCAAAGTTTCTTGAAGTCGTAACCGACTGTCAAGTTCTGCAGACGGAAGTAACCAGCATTTTCAACATAGAGGTCAGAAACCTGCTGCCAGTTAGGACCACTGTTACCAGGAGCAAGAAGAGGATACTTGTTTGATGTGCCCTCACCGTGCCAATAGTCATACACTTCTGTAGTGTAGTTCTCATACTGACCATCGGTGAACTTACGCCAAGAACGTGCTACCTGCTGACCAAGAGCTGCATAGCCAGTAACACTGAAGTCGAAGCCCATGTAGTCGAAACCAAGATTCATACCCATAGTTACATTGGGGTGAGGATCGCCGAGGTTTGTCTTATCATCAGAGTTAACGATACCATCTCCATTTGTATCAACGAACTTCAAATCGCCTGGTTTGATACCTGCACCTTGTAGAGAGTTAGCAGCATCTCCACCGCAGTTCTTAGCCAGGTAGTCCTTGACATCAGCCTCATTCTGCATGACTCCGTCAGTCTTGTAACCATAGAAATAGCCAATAGGTTCACCAACCTTCATACGAGCCATGTTACCAGTATTCTGAGCAAGAAGGTCATTACCTCCCTCAATGTAGTCGGCTGCGCCAATAATCTCAGTTACTTCATTCTTGTTGAGAGCGATGTTCCAACCTACATTATAATTGAAGTTGCTACCAATATTGTCACGCCAGTTCAGAGCCAACTCAATACCTGTGTTTTTGACAGTACCGGCATTACGCCACTGATTTGCAAAACCAGTAGAAGCAGGAATCTGTACATAAAGCAGCAGGTCCTTAGTCTTCTTATTATACCAGTCAAATGTTACACCAAGCTTGCCACCCAGGAAGCGAGCATCGAAACCAAGGTCGATCTGTTCTGAAGTCTCCCAAGTCAGGTCTTCGTTTGGCAGACGGGTTGAATAGGCACCCTGTGTAGAAGCATTCTTGTCATTATTGAAAGAATAGTTACCGAAGTCACCATAGCTGAAAGTAGTCATATAGGCAAAAGAGTCACCAATATTCTTATTACCGTTCTGACCCCAACCAGCGCGAAGTTTCAAGAATGAAAGCCAGTTGCTGGTGCTTTGCATGAACTTTTCATTAGAGACTACCCAACCAGCTGATACAGAGGGGAAGTAACCCCAACGGTGTCCTTTCGCAAACTTAGAAGAGCCGTCAGCACGAATGACCAGACTCAGCATATAGGTCTCGTTGAAGTCGTAATTGATACGGCCGAAATAAGATAAAGATGTCTCATAACCGTAAGGCAAACCGTTAACAATGGCCTGACCTGTACGATTATTAGTAAGACCTACATAAGCTTGTTTCATTGTGCCGAAGATACTGCCTGTAGAGGTCGCGTTAAGGGTTTCACCGAAATCAGGACGAGTCTGACCATACTCGGTTCCAGCCAGCACATCAAAGTTGTGCTTGTCAAGGGCGAACTTGTAATTCAGTGTGTGAGTCATACCCCAGCCCCAGCCAAGGCCTGTCTGCTGGGTCACCTGATCAAGATCACGCTTTCCACCCTGATCGTTGCTGTAGTATTCGGGAAGGAACGAACGCCAGCTCCAACTGCTTTGGTTGTAGTTTACCTGACCGCGGTAAATCAGATTTTTGATTGGCTGGAATTCAATATAAGCAACAGCATTGATGTTGAAACTCTTGCTCTTGTTGTTGGCACTTTGATTGTTTAGCATGTTATAGACTGGGTTAGCCATATAACTGTTAAAGCCGAACCAACCAGACTGACTAAGATAATCATGAGAAGAATAGTTTCCTGTACCATCGTACATCGGTAAAAGTGGATTGGCGCGGAGCATATTTGAAAGCTCGTTGCTATACTGGTTACCAATCTGGAGACCCTGATTCTGCTTGTGCTGGTAGTAGAGGTTCTCACCGAATTTGATAACATCATAGTCACCTTTGCTACTCTTCAAAATAATGTGTTCTGAGTTCAGACGCAATGTGAAGCGACGGAAATCAGACTTGGCCATATTACCAAACACACCATCCTGATATTGATAACCAAGACCTGTAGAGAACTTTGACATCTCATTACCACCAGAGATGTTCAGGGCATGAGAGGTCGTGATGGCATTCTTGTTACGGATAGCATCAAGCCAGTTTGTACCTGCATTAGAACCATTCCTGTACGCCTCTAGAAGTCCTTGGTTAACACTCGTTATAGCAGAACCTTCTACAACTTGCATGAATGATGCCCAGTCATAGGCTGAACCACCATTGTTCTGGTTCACCATGTCTTGTACCTCCATGAACTGACGTGCATTTAGTAGTTGAGGCATCTTGGCAACGTTTTGCCATCCGATGTTACCATCATAGCTCACCTGCAATTTGCCTGCTTTACCCTGTTTGGTAGTAATAAGGATTACACCATTGGCACCGTTAGCACCATAGATAGCAGCTGAGGCTGCATCCTTTAACACGTCGATACGTTCGATATCAGCAGGATTCAGATTGTTAATGTCACCGCCTGTAACACCATCGATGACGTAGATAGGCTTGGTGTCACTGTTAGTACCAGCACCGCGGATGGCTACTTTAAATCCATCTCCAGGCTGTCCAGATACTGCCTGAATGCTCACACCAGGACTTTGACTCTGCAAGGCGCCCAGTACTTGAGTTGTATTAAGTTTGGTGATGTCTTCACCCTTAACCTCAACAGTAGCACCTGTGACCAACTTCTTCTTTTGGACACCATAACCAACGACAACCACTTCCTCCAATACAGCGTTGTCATCTTCCATCGTGATGTTGAAGTTGTCCTGATTGCCAACGACAATCTCCTGTGTCTTGAAACCGATAAACGACACAACGATCGTTGCGCCAGGCTTCACATTAAGTGAAAAGTTACCATCGAAATCGGTAACAGTACCGTTCGTAGTACCTTTCTCCATAATACTGGCTCCGATAACCGGACCCATAGCATCGACTACAGTACCTGTAATCTTTTTCGTTGCCTGCTGAACGTTTTGTACGTCTCCAGCGGCATAGGCGTTTGAAGAGTAACCCAGACCCAAGAGAGCCATGGCACTCATCAGCAGCGCTGTCTTTCTAAATTTTCGATTCATACTTAAGTATTTACTATAGATTAATTGGTTTATATTAAACACAGTTAGGTTCGTGGAAGCAGGCAAAGCTTCCGCATGTCCGCAGTCCTCGGGAGAACCGCACAACATCATCAAGAAGAATTGTTTTGGTTCATACGTTTAATTTCTTTTTTTAGTTATATTAATAGTTATAGTTACGTTCCCACGCAATGATTCGATTGCAAAGATAAACCATTTTTTTATAAAATTACGATTTTATTTTGTCGAAAATTGATACTATTTTGCCAAACCGGCTTTTTTAACAGAAAAAGTGATTAGAAACAGCAAGAAAATACCATTTTCTGCAAATAGAATATAACAGAATAGGCACTATGCGTGAAGAAATGTAAAAAATACACTTCTAAAATAACAGGCTTTTGTCCTATATATTATTAATAAGGTGTAATAGAAAGTGTCTTCTCGACGATACCGGAATACGTATTAATCTTAAAGCTAACAGAATCGGCGTCGAGTGTAGAAGCTGGGACACTCATATATACCTGAGTGGAATAATACTCAGGGACTTTACCTTGATCATGATTCAGGAATACATGAAGGGTGCGCTTCCCGTTAGGATTAACGATCAGCGTATCTGAGAGTAAGCCAAGCTGATGAATGGCTGTTGTATCGTCTGTCTGCCCAATCATCAATTGCAGGCTCAAGTTAAGATACTTACCTGTCTTGCTCATCCAGATACTTTCAAATTTCACAGGATCAGTATGAACCTCCCCTTCAAACTTTTTCAGAGGTTTAACTTGTACACAAGGTACTTGTCCTGCCGAAATAATCTCCGCCAACATCTTACCGTCAGTTCCTTTCACCTTATTATAATATAATATACAACGATAAGTAGTGTCAGCAGTAGAAATCCATTGGGAAGAAAAAAGCTCCTTCAGTGGCAACAGATCACCGTCATCGGTCGTTATGGCATTTGCTTTTTTGTCTGAATCAATATGCATCTCAGCAAAATCGCCACGCATCTGCGAATACTTGCCCTCGCCTTTCTCATAGCTATCCCGAGTACAAGACAGAATAGTGCAGAATAGGGTTATCGCAGAATAGTAAAAACACCTCTTTGCGGTCAATCTCAAACTCATTCAGCGGCAATTTTGTTTCTTAAGGGATTGGCATACATATTAAGCATACAACTACGCAAGAAGACCTCATCCTTATTCGGAATTGTAATCTTTGCCAGTTGCCTATCCAGATAGTTTTCAAATCGTTTCTTCTCTGCTTCCGTATAATGGGAAGCATTGGCTGTATTACCATTAAGTTCATCCAGAGCAATATAATTGCAGGGGAACAGCTGATAACCACGATGAATATCGCGATCCATGCGCTGAGCAAGTACAGAGAAGAATTCCGTCTTGGGCAGATTGGCAAGTTCATCAATCCAGGAATTCACAGCAGCAGCACAATGGTATTTCACACGACCTTTATAGCCGAAAATGCCCGTTTTCATGTTGTCAAGGTCATCCTGACGACTTTTCTTAAAGCCTGCAATATCGCGTTTCTCCTGCATCTCCTGAGCTTTCAGGTAGTCGCAGGGGTCAAACTCATAGCTGATGGTTAGCGGCACAATATTCAAGTCGCGCAGGCGGTCAGCCGGATTCTTGATCTCATCAGGTGCCCCCATGGCAAGCATCTTCAGGACCGAGTCTTGTGTGCGATCATTGGAGTCTTTCGCTCTACCTTCTCTCTGAGCAATCCAGATATTTTCCTTTTTCTGGGTGACAGCAAAATGAATATATCGACTCATTAATTGACTAGAACGCAACATCTCTTTAGGAGAAAGGCTACGACGAACCGTAAAGGCCTTGTTCATACGGACCAGCCGCTTAATCCAAGGATAAATCAGCAGATTATCACCAATACCGATCTCAACCGTAGTTGGATAGCCGCTATCAATAAGCATCACATCAAGGAATGCAGAATCGAGTACGATGTCGCGATGATTGGAGATAAACGTAAATCGTGCGTCAGGACCTGCATGGAGTTCGCTATCATCAAAAGTACATCCATCCGTATGCTTGCGAATGATATATTTGACAACAGGTTTCATGAAGCGCAGCTGAAAGTCGAGTGGTGTCTTGATACCTGCATAAGCCAATTTCAAAAGGCCATTACGTAAACCTTTTGGCAACCATGGTACAAAGCCTTTCAAAATCAACTGGAACTGACGATCATTGATCAGTTCATCAAACGCCTGCCGCATCTCACCCGGCTCATAGGGTCTGATTTCATCGAACTCTCTTATCGCAGGATTATCCATAACGGTTATTACTTATGAGAACCTTACTAGTCTAACTGATTTTCTACAATATCCGTCAACACATCTTTCATTTCCAGACCTGCAGCGCGAACCTGTTGAGGAATGAAACTCGTGGCTGTCATGCCTGGTGTGGTATTGACTTCGAGCATAGAAATCTTGCCTTCCTTCGAGATGATATAATCAATACGAATGATGCCGTTGCAGTGGAGAATGTCATAAATATGACTGGTAACCTTTCCCACACGCTCTGCGATATCCGCAGGAATACGCGCTGGTGTAATCTCCTGTACCTGTCCATTATACTTGGCGTCGTAATCAAAGAATTCATTACTGGTCACCACTTCCGTGATGGGGAACAATACTGATTTCTCACGAGTCTTATAGATACCCTGTGTAATTTCGGTTCCTTCGAGATAGCTCTCCACCATGACCTCCGGACTCTCCATGATTGCTTTACGGATGGCAGGAGCCAACTGGTCCTTATTCTTAACCTTGGAGACACCAAAAGACGAACCGTCGGCAGCTGGTTTCACAAAACAAGGCATTCCTATACGCTCCTCAATTTCATCATCACTTACCAACTCCTCATATCCCTTGCGGATTAGCAGGGAGTCAGCCACACTCACACCATAGCCGCGGAGGTACTGATTCAGCACAAACTTATCAAAAGTCATAGCCTCCACAAGCAGGCTACTGGTAGAATAAGGCATGCCAATCAGGTCGAAATATCCTTGCAAACGCCCGTTCTCACCAGGGGTTCCGTGAATGGTGATATAAGCATAGTCAAAAGTCCTCTTCTGCCCGTTCTCCTGGAACGAGAAATCATTGCGGTCAATTTTCGCTGTTGTGCCATCAGGCAGTTCAACATGCCAATCTAACCCTTTCATATCAACAATAAACACATTGTACCGCTCTTTATCAAAAAAAGAGTAGAGTCCCTGTGCAGAACGCAGTGATACGTCGTGCTCAGATGAGTCGCCACCACAGACGATGGCAATTGTTCGCTTCTGATTTTTCATTTTATCTTTTACTTTTTAACCTTTTTACTTTTTTACCTTTATATAATTCCTCCATTTCTCTATCAAGGCCGCCATATCCTCAGGCCACTCGGACGAGAAGTCCATCTGCTGCCCCGTCGTAGGATGCACAAATCCTAATGTCTTCGCATGAAGCACCTGACGAGGACATAGCTTGAAACAATTCTGGATAAAAGCCTTATAGCTGGCTGTACGTTCTCCTCTTAATATCTCGGTGCCTCCATAACGCTCATCAGAGAACAGCGGGTGACCAATATGCCGCATGTGAGCCCTAATCTGGTGCGTACGTCCCGTCTCAAGTATACATTCCACCAACGTTACATAGCCATAGCGCTCCATCACCTTGTAGTGAGTCACCGCTGGCTTACCTATCTCCGAATCTGGTGGAAAGACTTCCATTCGCAGACGATCTTTCGGATCACGACCGATGTTGCCTTCTATCCTGCCTTCATCCTCTGCAAAATTCCCCCATACCAATGCATTGTAACTCCTATGTGTCGTCTTATTAAAGAACTGCTTACCTAATGAGGTCTTTGCATCAGGGGTCTTCGCCACAACGAGTAACCCGCTTGTATCTTTATCGATACGATGTACAAGACCGACTTCAGGATCATTCGGATCGTAGCTCTTAAGATCCTTCAGATGCCAGGCAATTGCATTTACCAATGTGCCACTGAAATTACCACAGCCTGGGTGCACAACCATTCCTGCAGGTTTGTTAATGACCATCAGATCGTCGTCTTCATAAACGACATCAAGTGGTATATCCTCTGGTTCGATGGTTGTATCATAATGCGGACGGTCGAGCATCAGCGTGATCACATCGCCTGGACGAACTTTGTAGTTACTTTTAACAGGACGATCATTCACATGGATAAAACCTGCATCGGCAGCCTTCTGGATACGATTACGACTCGAATGCGGTTGATGCTCGGCAATATACTTATCAATACGTACGGAGACTTGCCCTTTGTCCACTTCCATACGGAAATGTTCATAAAGCTGTCCGTCACCGTCTTGTTCGGCACTATCACCATCAGCCATCAGTTCCAGTTCATCGTCTTCCAGAAACTCCATCATTCTACGATTTCCTCAAACTCATCAACATTATTGTCAAGCATCAGTTTGTATTCCGGCTCTATATACTCGATTTCACCGTCGGTATCATACTGTCCATTTCCAATCATAAGTGTAAGTGGTGCATCGATAGAAACTCTGTCCCCTGTAGAAACTCTTCGTCCACGACAGAGAATACCATAAACCCAGTCTTTCTCACCTGAGACGAGCTGCGGCGGAAGAAGTTTGAAACCCAACGCCATCAACTTCGCCTCGGCCTCCCTATAACTGCTATTATCCACTACATCTGGAATGGCAAATGAAGGTGAAGACGGAGAATTTATAGTTACATAGACCGTATGTCCCTCCTTCACCTGTGTACCAGGACCAGGATTTTGAGCCAATACGCAATCTGCTGCAAGTCGCTTATTATACCCAGAGTCACTCACTATAATGCGCAAACCACCTTCCTCAACTAGAGTACGGGCATTAGCATAGAGCATACCTTCAATTTTGGGCACCACAATACCTTCTCCATGATGAGTGTAGATTTCCAGTCCATATTTTACGCCCAGAGCTAATAGAAATATGACTATTACCATTGCCAGTAGATTCCCCCATAGGAATCCGCTTACAAACTTACCGAAGAATTCCTTTGCTTTCATCTCTTTTTGCATTTCTTCGGCAAAGGTAGTGTAAATCGGCCGAAAAACCAAAAAAAGACCTTAAAAAAACAGAAAGAAGCAAAGATTATTCCTTACTTCTTTCTGTTTTAACCATTTTTTCCTTATGAACAACGGAATTTACTTTCCGTGATGCTCATCAGAAACCGTTAACTTCTTACGACCCTTTGCACGACGTGCGGCCAATACGCGGCGACCATTCTTGGTAGCCATTCTCTCACGGAAGCCGTGCTTGTTTACGCGACGGCGATTGTGGGGTTGAAATGTTCTTTTCATTGCTTTCTATTTAATTTATTTGTTATATTTCCATCGATTTGGGGTGCAAAAGTACTCATTTCTTTTGAATTACGCAAGAAATATGCGAAATTTAGTGCAACTTTTTGTGTTTTTTCAAGATTTTGCACTAACTTTGCACCCGAAAACGATACAAAAGTAACATTTTTAAGGTATATGATTAATTCACAAGACATTAAGAAAGGCACCGCCATTCGCATGGACGGTGGCATTTGGGTGTGCATCGATTTCCAGCACCGCAAGCCAGGCAAGGGTAACACTATTATGATTATCAAGGTAAAGAACGTTTCTGACGGCCGCGTGCTGGAGCGCCGCTTTAACATCGGTGAGAAACTGGAAGACGTAGTCATCGAGCGCCGTCCTTACCAGTATCTCTACGAAGATCAGTCTGGCCGCATCTTCATGAATCAGGAGACATTCGAGCAAATCCCCATTGACAACGAGCTCGTTATCGGTCACGAATACATGAAGGAGAGCGATATTGTGGAAGTGGTTTCTGATACTACTGATGGTACTATCCTCTATGCTGAAATGCCTGTGAAGACTGTGCTCCGCGTGACCCACTCCGAGCCAGGCATAAAGGGTGATACTGCAACTAACACACTGAAACCCGCAACGCTGGAGACTGGTGTAGAGGTTCGCGTTCCTTTGTTCATCAACGAGGGCGACCTGATTCAGGTAGATACCCGCGACGGTTCTTATCTCCAGAGAGTTAAGGAATAAGTAATCTATTGTATTGGCGGCTAGTTCCGCCAATACATATTTTTAAATGTAACACTATGAAATACTCTATTATCATCCCTGTTTTTAACCGTCCTGACGAGGTCGATGAGTTGTTAGTAAGTCTTTGTCAACAGACGGTAAAGGATTTCGAGGTACTCATTGTCGAAGATGGTTCCCAGTACGATTGTAAGGCTGTTATAGGGAAATACACCGACAGACTTGATATAAAGTATTTCATGAAAGCAAATAGCGGTCCTGGGCAGAGCCGCAACTACGGTGCCGAACGCGCTCAAGGTGACTACCTTATTATATTAGATAGCGACGTGGTGCTTCCCGACGATTATCTGCAAGCTGTGAATCAGGAACTGACCCAAAATCCCACCGCAGCCTTTGGCGGGCCCGACGCCTCTCATCCCTCATTTACTCCGGTACAGAAAGCTATCAGCTATTCGATGACCTCATTTTTCACAACGGGGGGCATCCGAGGCGGAAAGGCGAAGCTCGACAAGTTTTATCCCCGCTCTTTTAATATGGGTATCCGCCGAGATGTCTATCAGAAACTTGGTGGATTCTCAAAGATGCGCTTTGGCGAAGACATTGACTTCTCTTACCGTATCGTAGAAGCAGGCTATCAGCCAAGACTATTCCAGAAAGCATGGGTGTGGCACAAGCGACGCACAGATTTCCGCAAATTCTTCCGACAAGTATATAATAGTGGGATTGCTCGAATCAATTTAGAAAAGCGCCATCCCGGCACTTTAAAAATCGTCCATCTACTGCCAACCCTCTTCACTATTGGTGTCATCGGATTAATATTGCTTTTTGTTAGTGGTCTAATGATCAGCAGCTTCGGTTCTGTTCAGGCCAAGCCGCAAGGACAACTGCTCTGCCAGATGGCGTTACTCCCACTAGCGCTCTACGCCCTAATCATCTTCATTGACTCAAGTATCAAGAATAGAGATCTCTACGTAGGCCTGCTCTCTATTCCTGCTGCATTTGTACAACTGATGGGGTATGGACTAGGATTTATCGAGAGTTGGTGGAAACGATGTGTCCGAGGGCAAGACGAATTTCAAGCTTTCGAACAATCATTCTACAAATAAAAAAACACTTCAAACTTAAATCTCTATGGAAAAACTAAACATCAATCAATGGGCTGAAGAGGACCGCCCACGCGAAAAAATGGAAAGCCAAGGTGCCGAGTCATTAACCAATGCCGAACTTTTGGCAATTCTCATTGGCTCAGGTTCCACCAAGGAAAGTGCCGTGGAATTGATGAAACGGTTATTATCCGACTGCAAAAACAACCTGAACACGCTCGGGAAAATGACAATTCATGAACTCTGCCAATACAATGGGATTGGCAAAGCGAAAGCTATCAGCATCCTTGCTGCATGCGAACTGGGCAAACGCCGACAGATGGAGAATCCCGAGGAGAGACCTGACCTCGGCACTGCAACAAGAATATACAACCATATGCATCCGATCATGCAGGATCTCGACGTGGAGGAGTTCTGGATACTGCTTCTCAATCAGCACTACCGCCTCATCAAAAAAGTCAAGATTTCACATGGAGGCATCACAGAGACAGCTGTCGATATTCGTATTATCATTCGCGAGGCCGTCATGGCCAATTGCACCATTCTCGCCGTCTGCCACAACCATCCTTCAGGAAACCTTTCTCCCAGCCGTCAGGATGAAGAACTGACATTGAGCATCAAACGAGCCTGTGAACTGATGCACATTCATTTCCTCGACCACATCATTGTCACTGACGGGCTATACTACTCTTTCCACGAACAGGGTAAGTGCTAACAAAATACAAATAACCGACTTTACTGAAAAATAGGGGCAATTCGTTGAATGGATTTGCTTAAGCCAGCTTTTAGCCGTACCTTTGCATCGTCAAACAGAAGAAGTTCATGACTAGTTCTGAAGACGACAAATAAGGTTAGTAGTTTTTTCATACATAAATTAGGTTATTGTTAGTTTTAATTGGTTAGTAAGCATTTGGGGCGCAGTGATGCGCCCCAAATGCTTTAAAAACTTCTATTTTTCTTGGACATATCGGGATTTATCCGTATCTTTGCAGCGATTATGACACAGGAAGAAAAGTCTCAGATTGAACAACGGATCGTAGATATACTTAAAACTGTCTATGACCCAGAAATTCCCGTTAACATCTACGATTTGGGAATGATCTACAAGATTGATGTGCATGAAGATGCCACCGTAGAACTTGACATGACCTTTACGGCCCCAAACTGCCCTGCCGCTGATTACATCCTGGAAGATGTGCGCACAAAGGTAGAAAGTTTAGACGGTGTAAAGTCCACGAATGTGAATCTCGTATTTGAACCCGCATGGGATCAAAGTATGATGTCTGAAGAAGCCCGAGTAGAATTAGGATTTGATTAGGATGAAGAACGTATATTTCCTCTCTGATGCTCATCTCGGGTCACTGGCCATTCCGCATGGTCGGATGCAAGAACGAAGGTTAGTGCGATTCCTTGACTCCATCAAGGAAAAGGCAGCAGCCATCTACCTATTAGGCGACATGTTTGACTTCTGGTACGAATACAGGTATGTAGTGCCCAAAGGTTATACACGTTTCCTCGGTAAGATTTCCGAATTGACTGACATTGGGGTGGAAGTACACTACTTCACAGGCAATCATGATATCTGGGCCTATGACTATCTGGAGAAAGAATGCGGCGTAATACTACACAAACAGCCAGAAACGACAGAGATCTATGGCAAGATGTTCTTCTTGGCTCATGGCGACGGACTTGGCGATCCTGACAAGAAATTCAAAGTAATCCGTGCCGTTTTTCACTCCAAATTCTGCCAATGGGCATTTTCTAACCTGCATCCCCGTTGGGCAATGTGGTTTGGTCTGAACTGGGCAAAGCATTCGCGAATGAAACGGCCAGATGGTGAAGAGCCACCATATATGGGGGAGAATCGTGAGCACCTAGTGTTATATACAAAGAGCTATATTCAAGAGCATCCCAACGTCGATTATTTCATCTATGGGCACAGGCATATTGAAGTGGATCTGCAACTGACTAAAAAAGCTCGTATGATCATCTTAGGAGACTGGATTACACATTTCACCTATGTAGTCTATGATGGCGACCACTTGCTGATGTCTCAGTATATTGAAGGTGAAAGCAAACTGTAAATAATCACAAAAACAGATATGGACAAACATAAGATCGTTACTTTCGGAGAACTGCTGTTAAGATTTTCTAAACTTGACCACTTGAGGCTGACTCAAGGAGATATGTTCACCAGCAAATATGGCGGCAGTGAAGCTAATGTCGCAGTGTCTCTTGCCACACAAGGAGAAAATGTAACCTATATTACACGACTCCCAGATACACCTGTTGGTCATGCAGGTGCTATGAACCTCGCACAATTAGGTGTTGACACCTGTCAAGTACTTTACGGTGGACAGCGCATCGGCACTTACTATTTCGAACCTGCTGCAGGCATGAGGCCACCAAAAGTCATTTATGACCGTTCCAATTCCGCCTATTATGATCTGAAACCAGGTATGATTCCATGGCAAAAGATACTCAAAGACTGTTCATATTTCCATGTATCAGGTATCACAGCAGCAATTTCACAACAGGCTGCCGATGCCACCTTCGAGGCACTTGATATCGCTGACGAGCTGGGCGTTACAGTCTGTTTTGATATTAATTACCGAAAGAACCTGTGGAAATACGAAGGTGCCAATCCTCGTGAGACGCTCAGTAAGATGTTGTCTCGCTGTGATATGATGTTTGGCGATGCTGTAGAATTCGATTGGCTAAGTCAGCATCCGCAACCACCATTTACTGCAACCGATTCAACTTTCAAAATGCAAATGGATGAGTATCGCGAATGGTTTGACGAGCTACATGAGAAATATCCTAGAGTTAAAAATTGGATGATGGGTATGCGCAATGAGGTATCATCGAAACATCACACCCTAACAGGACTGCTTTGGACAGAAGGAGAGCTACTTCAAGCGCCCATTATGGATATTCCTGACGTTGTCGATCCTGTCGGTGTAGGAGATGCCTTCATGGGAGGCTGGCTACATGCCATTAGATTGTTTCCCGACAATATGCAAAAACAATTGAACTACTCCTTAGCTGCCGCAGCCTTAAAAAACACCATCCCAGGCGATTTCAATCTATCTACAGAAGAAGAGATCATGGAAGTATTGCACACCCGTTTCTAATCAAGACCATTTTGTAAGAAAGCTTAAAAGAATGATTATGAGAATTAAAACAATCCTATTATTACTTGCTACCTTCATTTGTGTCTCACTACAAGCACAACAGAGCATTCCAGATGCAAAAAAATTCCTTCCAGGTCCGCCAGAAGAAACTTCTGTTGAATATCTGAAAGATTATTCCCAATATGTATGGGGAAAATCTCAACGCACTTCAGCGGACTGGCAGCAACAGGCCTCGGGAGACATGAACTACCAGTTGAGTACTTTTATCAATGCCTTTTCTCCTTTAGTAGGACTGACAATCTCAAAAGGTAATACACCAAATATACATTTGGTATTAGACTACATCATGACATATGGTCAGAATACGATAGATGCAGCCAAAAACGCCTATACCTTTTCTTTACGGCCTTATGCAAAATTTAAGGAAAACAGCCTTGTACCTATATATGAAAGAGAATATGCCGATATCAGTACTTATCCGTCATCCTATTCCTTTATGGGTTGGTTAATGGCTTTGACACTAATTGAGATTTGTCCTGACAAACAGGATCCCATACTTGCACGCGGTTATAGTTTCGGTACGAGTTCAATCATTGCTGGTTATAATTGGGATAGTGACGCCATATCCGGCCGTCTCTTAGCTTGTGCAATGACAGCTATACTCCACAATCATTCAAACTTTAATGTTATGATAAAGGCTGCTAGGCAGGAGTACGAACAAAAGACAAAAATCAGCAATACTATAATTACCACAGACCCGAATGCCGCCTTCTTTCCTATCGACTATATCCCCGATGCCGCCAAATATTTACCAGATCCACCTGTTATAGGAACGGTCTCATTTGCATATGATGTAAATCAACACATAACCAATAGTAAAAAAAGATCAACAAATGAGGGGAAATCTGCCATTGAGGATATAGAATTAAGTATAGAACGAATGTGCACAATCTATTCACCAGCTTTTGGCAAAACCATTTCTCCAACCGCTACTCCTCAAATTTATAAACTAATTAATCGTACCTTCTTAACAGGAAAGCCAGCATATAGCCTGGCGAAAGCCAAATACGTTCGCCTTCGCCCATTCTATTTGTTAAATGAACATACTGCATACATACCAGGTGAGAATCAAACGAATTTCGAACAGTTTGTCAGTACCTCATATCCGTCAGGCCATTCAAGTCAGGCATGGTTGATTGCAATGTTGTTAGCAGAGATTAATTCCTCCAATGCAGAAGCCGTACTTGCTCGTGGATACAAGTATGGTCAAAGCCGTGTTATTACAGGCTACCATTGGCAAAGTGACGTTGAATCAGGACGACTTCTTGCTAGTGCTATTTACGCGCATCTGCATGCTAGCGATGAGTTTATGAAAATGATGGATCTCGCCAAAGAAGAATTCGACAAAACATCTGGCAAATAAACCTACTAATCATATTTGCCGGTTTTGTTATTCCGGCAAATATGATTATTTCATTTTATCAAACTCTGCCTTCAACCAGTCCATACGGACATTTAACCACTCCTTTACAGACTGTACTTCATTATAGTAACTTCCCCAGACCTCATAATTGGGCAGGACATAGTCGTAGAATGTATGCCATCTGTTTTCATTCTCATAAGCAGAGCGTTTAAGATATACAGCTGTTTTATCTATCTCATGCATAATATCCGACTTACGACTATAGAAATAAGCATAACGTTCTTTTACTCTTGCAACAAAAACAGGATCACTGAACATCCTACTAATCCAGTCAGACTGCTTGATCCAGAATCCATTAGGACCGCGGTTCAACTCATCAGTATTGCCAAAAGCCAAATCAAAGTCCCATATAGGTCCCATAGTTATCTTGCCCCCCCGCTTGAAATGCATAAAACAACTATACTTCATATTCGCATCGGTATTATGCGTAATCTCATTGATTAAATACCAGTCTACGAAAGAGTCCATATCAAAATAGGCTCTCCACCCCTTATCAGGATCCTTATAATTATCAGAATAAAGCACTGCATCAGCGTTTGCTACATACGCTTTAGCATAATTATAATTTGCATCTCCAACTTCAACATCGGGATCCTCAACACAAATAGGGTTAGTCATATGGTCTACATAAAAATAAATTGAGCCATCAGTTCGAGGAGCTCGCTGACTAACTTCTAATAAAAAACCATCATCTCCAACTGCTACACGATGGTTAGAAATCTTCATCTTTTCACAAACCTGATATGTACCATCATATTTACCATTAAGAAACAAATCTACGAAATGTGAACTTGAGGTATATTCAAGATTGCTAATTTTACCTAAATAAAGAGCTGTATGATTACGAAGGGCAGACTTATCGGCATAATTTGCTATCAGTACCCACGATTTGTCTTTATGCTCTCCCATCAAAGAAACTTTATCCAAAAATTTAAGGCGATAGGGTTTTTTAGGCCATTTCTTCCAAGATGAGTTTCCTCGGCCCTTAATCTGCAAATCCGCCTCCAACACATCCCCAGGAGCCCTTGTCCGAACATCCTCCTTTAATTTCATGTGGGCATTAATATAATAATCACGGGAAATGATAGGTGCACCACCTGCGGTGTTAATCCACATCACGGGCAGGCCTGTAAATGCATGTACATACATAATGTAATTTTTTGTTTTTGCAGATGTATGTATCGTCAGATTAACCGGTTCCTTGAAATCAAACATAGAAACACTACTACGTGCTTCCATACCATTGATTGTAACTAAAGTACCATCAAAAGTAAAATGAGGAATCAGATTCTTTTCTATGGAAAGAGAAGGAATCCAACATTCAATAAGGCTGTCACCTATAATCTCACATGACAAGTTTTCTGAAAGGACTATATTGTCAGTAGCCAAGAACTCTATTTTTTGCAATTTTGGCTCAGAAGGAGCTGAAATCTCCTCCTCAAGAATACGCAACCTATCTGCTAGTTCTTCGGACTCAAGTTCTAAACGAGCATACATTTCAGCAATAGCAGCATTCCACCTCGCTTGAGCATCGTTTTGCTTTTCCAACTCAGCATTCTCTTTCCTCAATGATTCATTGGCGGCTTCTCGACTATCCACTCGGTTTAAATAGTCTGTAAGGTCTTCCTTACATCCCGAAAGAAATAATAACAGCAATATGGGTAAAAAGTACTTTTTCATTCAATTAAACTCCTGTAATCAAGACATCGCATCAAATTCCTTCTTCATCCAATTCATACGGGTTGCAAGCCATGTCTTCATATTTGTGACCATAGAACCATAAACAGTCCATGTGTCCTTTGAAGATGAGGTATAACCTGCAAAAGTATGCCATCGGTTATCATTCTCTCTAACAGCATACTTCAAATACGAAGCATTCGCATTAATTTCCGAGATAATATCCTGTTGATGATCATAGAAAAAGCCAAAACGTTCCTTCACTTTAGCAACAAAAGCAGGATCCTGAAAAAGACGTGCAAACCAAGTGGCATTTTTCACTACAAAGCCTGTCGCTCCTATTTTTGAGTTATTGTCAAATGCTTCCTCAAAGTTCCACAAAGGCCCCATTTTCAATTTCTCACCCCTTTTCAGATTCATTACACAATTAGCCACAAAAGCACCATTTCTATTTTTTGCAATTTCATTGATAAGATACCAATCAACAAAGGAATCTATATCCATATATCTCTGCCATCCTAAAGATACATTTTTAAAATCTGAAGAAAACAATGCTGCTTCCGCCTGTGTAATATAGTTCTTGATGTATGATATCGCTTCTGCGGAGGGATTTGTTGGAGCAACAATGGTCACAGCACAATCGAGGTAATTTGTGTTAAATGTAGAACCTTGCTCGTCAGAACCAGCATTCAGAATAAATCCATCATTTCCTACATTAACCTTGTTTGCAGATATCTCCAGTCGTTCAGTCAATAAATAGGTACCAAAAAAACGACTATTAAAAAACATTTCAACAAAATGCGCCCTAGGCGTATAATCGAGGTTACTTATCCTACCTAAATAAAAAGCCGTCTGGTTATGAAGAAATGTCAAATCATCGTTATTTGGATAAAGCTCCCACATAAAACCTTTGGAGTCATCAAGCAAAGAGAGACTACTACTAAACTTCAGAGCAAAAGTATTCTTGGCTAGCAGCCTATCCGAACTACTCGATTTGGCATAATCAGGATAATACCACTTAATAGATCCTAAACCCATTATTTTCACCTTAGCCTGGGTTATGTTATTTGCAGCCCTGGTCGCTGCGCCTTTTACGACCTTGATAGATCCATCATAATACCTATTTGCATAAGCTACATTAACATGACCATTTGTGTCAAGCCATACGGTCGGAAGACCAGTATATGAATTAACATAAACCTTATAATCTTTAATTTCTTTGGCTGTAATAACACTCAGCACTACAGGACTACCAAAGTCAAATTGGGTAACACCACTTTCAGCCTCCTTGCCGTTTATAGTCACAACCGAGCCCTGGAAAGTAAAACGAGGAATAAGGATTCTTTCGTTTGTCACATTTAAAATCCTACATTCCACAATACTATCACCTACAATATTACAAGGCGTATTTTCTATAACTTGAAAAGGATTGTCTGCAGCGAGAAACTCCATAGAAAGCAATCGTGGTCCCGCAGCATCTATCTCATCCTCTAACTCTTGCAACCGTTTTTGGATTCTTTCGTTCTCCTCTTGACGCTTACGAGCCGCAGCCTCCAAATCCTCGCCTTGCCTTTTAAGATTCTCACTGTCCTCCTTCAATTTACGATTTGCTTCCTCCAGCTCCTTGCCCTGCTTTTCTACATCTGCAATACGCTTCTCTATATCACCCAAATCGGTGCTACATGCTGACATGGCTAAAAGTGCCATTAAAAGTATTATAGACCTCTTCATAAGTACTAAGGTTTTAATTTGTCATAATCATTTTTCATCCAATCCAATCGGGAATTTAACCACTCCTTCAAATCTTGTACCTCATTGAAGTAAGATCCCCAAATATTGTAATTTTTAAACGTGTAATGATACAGTGTCCCCCACTTGGCCTCATTTTCTTCAACAGAATAGCGCAAGTACTGTGCCGACTCATTCAGATAGGTAAGGAACTCGTTCTTATGACTATAGAAATAATTAAAGCGCTCTTTTAATTTTGCGACAAAAGCAGGATCTTTCATGAGTCTCGAATACCACTTAGTCACAGAAAGAAGATTCCCTGATGGGAAGACCCACTTCAAGTAACCACTATCACTCTGCTTAATATTACCATACGCTATATCAAAATCCCATATAGGTCCCATTCTCAGCTTACCACCCCTTGGGAGATTCATATATGTACTAAAATTAAACATGCAATCCACATTCTTGGACATTTCGTGTATCAGATACCAATCTACAAAAGAGTCCATGTCCATATATTTCTGCCAGCCCACATTCGGATCTGCAAAATTCGCAGAGAAAAGAACTTGTTCCGCTGTTAACATATAATTCCGAACATACTCAAAGTTGGCATCACCAGCCATCACATCAGGTTCTTTTACCACGATAGCCGGAGTTAAATTAGGCGTATAGAAATATACATTCCCATCTTCTTGGTCTGCCCATCGATTACACTCGAGAAGGAATCCATCATCACCGACATTGACACGATGCTTAGCCACCTTTACTTTCTCACAAAGCAAGTATGTCCCCCTATGCTGTCCATTGATAAACAATTCCACGAAATGAGAACTTGGAGTCCACTCCAGATTGCTAACCTTACCCATATAGTATGATAACGAATTACGTAGCATACTCTTATCAGAGTAGTTTGCAACCAGCACCCAGGATTTGTCCTTATGTTCTCCCAATAAAGCGATTTTTTCATCAAACTTCAAACGATAAGGCTTCTTTGGCTGCGTCCATGAACTGTTTCCACGCCCCTTGATATGGACAGGAGCAGACACCACATCGCCTGCGGCCCTAGTCTTGACATCCTCAACCAACCTCAGAGTCGCATCCAGATAGTAATCTTTTGAAGTGACTTCCTGCTTTCCTGCAATATCAATATAGAGAAGCGGCAATCCTGTATAAGCATGAACATACATCTTATAGCTTACCGATTTTGCAGACGTATGGACAGTCAGTACAACTGGTTTGGTAAAATCAAACATCGATACTCCACTCTCGGCTTCTTTTTCATCTATGGTAACAAGCGTACCATCAAAAGTAAAGCGCGGAATCAGATATTTATTCTTCATGATTGAAGGCAACCAACAATCAATAATACTATCACCAACTATTTCACCAGTGATATTGTTTTTCAGCTGCTGGGAATTGTCGGCAGCAACAAATTCTATAGAAAGCAACTTAGGCTCAGCCACTTGTCTTGTAGAAGCTTCAAGGCTCAACAATTTATTGAGCAACTCATCCCCTTCTAATTTCAGACGGGCATTCATGGCTGCGATGTCTGCATTCTGTTTTGCCAAAGCATCGTTAGCATTAGACATATCGTCATTTTTCTTTTTCAATACTTCATTGGCTGCTTGTCTTTCATCAAGCCGCGCGTAGTAGTCAGAAAGATCTTCGCTGCATGATACTATGCAAAACGTCATTAATAAAAAAAGAGTCTTTTTCATCTTTTCCACAATTTAGCATCTATACCATTGCATCAAACTCGGTCTTCAACCAATCCATCCGAGAATTCAGCCATTTCTCCATTGAGAAGACAGTATTTTGATAGAGAGCCCATGCCTGACTGCTGGAATTTGCTGTCGAGGTGAAGGTATTCCATTTGTTATTATCCTCCAGAATAGCATATTTTAGATATTCTGCATTTGCACTTATACCATTAATAATATCATTCTTATGGTTATAAAAATATCCATAACGTTCCTTTACCTTGGAAACGAAAACAGGATCCTTGAATAAGCGAGCATACCAAGTACTATTTTTAACGACAAAACCATTATAACTTGAATTGGTATTAAATGCATTTTCGAAGTCCCATATAGGTCCCATCTTTAATTTGCCACCACGCATCAGATTCATCATACAATTCTTTTGAAACGCACCATTTGTGTTTTTTGCAATCTCATTAATCAAATACCAATCTACAAAAGAATCAATATCCATGTATTTTTGCCAACCAGATGAAACATTAGTAAAATCTGAAGAAAACAAAGCACTTTCAGCAGAAGAAACAAAACTACTTAAATAAGCAAGAGATTCTTGTGTTTGCGATGCTTTAGGAGCGATAATACTCACTGGTTGTTCTAGATGCCTCGTATTGAAAGATGTGCCAGCGATATCAGAACCTACACCAAGCAGGAAGCCATCTTCTCCGACATTGACCCTACCTTTAGAAACCTCCAGATCCTCACCAAGAAGATAAGTCCCATAATATCTGCCATTAAGCATAAAGTTCACATGATTGAAACGAGGCGTATATTCCAAAGAGCTCATCTCACTTAAATCAAATGCTATCCTGTTATGAAGCATAGTACGGTCCCCTTTATTGGTATAAAGACTCCACGTCTTCCCCACAGGAGAGTCCAATAGCGACAAATCACTGCTAAAGAGAAGGTCGAATTCATTCTTGCCAAGTTGGAGAGAGGTATGAATACGTGATTGATACCAGGATAATGAACCTACAGCTTTAAATTTAACGCTTGATTCTGTCAAGATACCATTCATGCTCGTTAACGTATTACCTACGACCTTAATCTTACCGCTATAAGTAGTGCTTGCCGTAACCACATCGCTATGGTTCGTCGTCTCAAGCCATACGGTTGGTAAACCGGTATAAGCTCCTACATATACGGTATAGTCTTTCACAGACTTAGCAGTAATGACACTCAGTACAACCGGCTTGCTAAAATCAAACGCAGTAACCCCACTCTCTGCTTCAACGCCATTAATAGTAACAACAGATCCCTGGAAAGTAAAACGTGGGATTAGAACCTTACTGTTAGTGACATTCAGAATTCTGCATTCAACGACACTATCACCAATAATAGTACATTTCACATTCTCAATGAGATGCAAGGGATTGTCTGCAGCTACAAACTCCATAGAAAGCAACTTGGGAATAACTGTATTCAGACTATCTTCGAGCTCCCCCAATCTCTTTCGAATCTTTTCATTTTCTTCCTGACGTTTTCTAACCTCTTCTGTTAACTTTGAACTTTCCTCTTGGAGTTTCTTATTCTCGTCTTCAAGTTCTTTGTGTTGATTTTCAAGGTTTTTCCCTTGATTCTCAACATTCTTCAAGCGATCCTCAATGTCAGTAAGATCCGTACTACAGGCTGATATACCGATTAAAACGGTAAAAACAAAAAAAAGTTTTTTCATCTTGCTCAAAATAATAATTTCTGAATAACAACGCTGCAAAATTAGCTCTTTTTTTATTCTTTAACGAATATTTCACTATAAATTTCTCTAAAGTTATTCATTTTACGATAAATATACCGTTAACATGCATAAAAAAGGGTAACCATTTTGTGGCTACCCTTAAATAACAGAGACTAAATATCTTATAACAAGTTCATCGTATCTGTTGCAATCATCAACTCCTCGTCGGTAGGGATGACAACAACCTTTACCTTAGAATCATCTGCAGAAATGACGGCTTCCTCGCCACGGATATTGTTCTTCTGATCGTCGAACTTAACACCCAAGAATTCCAAGCCTTTGCAGACCTCTG
>JAEEGJ010005741.1_pt1 | contig 38410 bp, 34 predicted proteins | sample 8958761 | NCBI WGS metagenome assembly JAEEGJ01 (sample SAMN16246546, study PRJNA631951) | gut metagenome | biome: gut microbiome; feature: rumen; material: RS-attached | host: Bos | place: Iran: Karaj | collected 2018-10
ACAGGTTAACATCAAATGTTCTCTTGGTTCTGCGCTTTGAGTGAGACACATTGTTGCCAACCATTGCCTTCTTTCCGGTGATCTGACAAATTCTTGACATATCTATCTGTTTTTATTCGTTTTTTGCTGTATTCTCAAAACAGGGTGCAAAATAACACATATTTTTTCATTCTGCCAAACAAAACATCCTTTTTTTATGTTAAAGGCGCGTGTTGGAATAGATTTGAACGTCTATTCCGCAGAAATCCTTATCCAAATACTTGAAATAGCCCGTGCAGGCTATCATGGCGGCGTTATCGGTGGTGTATGAGAAAGGCGGAATATAGACCTTCCAGCGATAGCGTCGCGCATGGTCCTGGAAAGCCTCACGCAGTCCTGTATTGGCCGATACCCCACCCGCCACTGCAATGCGGTTTATGCCGGTATCCTTGGCTGCCTGACGCAGTTTCTTCATGAGTATCTCAACTATCGTACGCTCAAGTGAAGCGCACAAATCCTCCTTGTGATGCTCGATGAAATCGGGATCCTCCTTCACCCAGTCACGCAGATTGTACAGGAACGATGTCTTGAGTCCGCTGAAACTGTAGTTGTATCCGGGAATATTGGGTTTGCTGAAGGTGTATGCCTTGGGATTTCCCTGGCGTGCCAGACGGTCGATTATCGGACCTCCGGGATAACCGAACCCCATAACCTTGGAGCACTTGTCCATGGCCTCGCCTGCGGCATCGTCGATGGTCTGCCCCAGAATCTCCATCTTGTTGTATGATTCCACCTTGACTATCTGCGAGTTACCGCCAGAAACCAGCAAACACAGGAACGGGAACTCCGGAGCATTGGACTCCTCGCCTGGTTTGCGGATGAAATGGGCCAGAATGTGTCCCTGCAGATGGTTCACCTCAATCATGGGTATATTCAGCGAACGGGCAAAGCCTTTGGCAAACGATACACCTACCAGGAGTGAGCCCATCAGGCCCGGACCACGTGTGAAAGCAACCGCACTGAGCTGTCCGGCATCAATTCCGGCCCTTTTCAACGCAGTATCCACCACAGGAACGATGTTCTGCTGGTGAGCGCGACTGGCAAGTTCCGGAACCACTCCGCCGTACTCCTCATGAACCTTCTGGCTGGCCACCACATTTGACAGAAGCTGGCCGTTGCAGATCACTGCAGCCGACGTATCATCGCATGATGACTCAATACCTAAAATGTAAACTGGCTTCTCCATTTGCTTATCGGACTTTAGCGGGTGCAAAAGTATTAAAAATATAGGTATCAAGACCGAAATATTAGGCCAAAACGCGGAATTTCATTTATTTTGCCGACTATTAACACAACCAATCAAAAACAAAGAAATGAAGAAGGCCCTTTTGTTCAATGCAGTTGTCCTTTCCTGCATGTTCCTTGCCCCGGCATTTTTCTGTGCATGTGACAGGAATGAAGAAGAAATCACACAGAAAAAAGATCCCAAGAAAGAAGATCCCGTGCCCGTCAAAGCATCATTGTCAATCACACTGGAGATATCTCAGGACGTCCTGAATTTATGCGACGTTGTCATCAAATACGATGACAGTACCGGCCAAAAGACCAGAGAGATGACAGAGGTCAGCAACTCCGTAAACATCATAGCCGGACTTCCCGCAACATTCAATGTAAAAGTTGAAGCCACTCTCAAGGAGGGAGCATCACTTGAAGGAATCGATCACGTCTCCATAACCAGAAACATCAGATACTCCTATCATTTGCTCACAGCCGATGAAAAGCAGATTGAAGGCAGAGGCGGTTCTAAGACCAGCGAAACTCAACTGGCTGTTGGCGGTGACAGATTCGCAGAATACATCACTGATGGACGTTACAACAAGGAATTTTCAGTCCGCATAGATTCAAAAGGCAATCTCATAAACGAATAATGCTTTTTATTATATTTGCATCCAATTGCTAAAACACATCACTAAACACCAATTAACCCATGATCTGGAACAAAAAGATCGAATGTATGTCGCGTGACGAGATGCGCGAATTACAGAGTGAAAAACTGAAAAAGATAGTAGCACACGCGTACAACAACTCGCCTTTTTACAAAAGAAGATTCGATGAACACGGTGTTCGTCCCGAGGACATCAAAAGTATTGACGACATTGTAAAACTGCCGTTTACAGTCAAGCAGGACCTTCGTGACAACTACCCCTTCGGTATGATGTGCGTTCCTATGACTGATATTCTGAGACTGCACGCCTCATCAGGTACAACCGGAAAGCCTATCGTTGTAGGTTATACCGCAAAGGACCTTGACAACTGGTCAGAGGCTGTAGCCCGCTGCCTTTCAGCCTTTGGGCTCGGCAGTGAAGACATGGTGCAGATCTCATACGGATACGGCCTTTTCACCGGCGGTCTGGGTGCCCATGACGGCGTTACCAAGATTGGCGGTACCGTTATTCCCACAAGTAGCGGAAACACTCAGAAACAGCTCCAGCTCATGCAGGATTTCGGTGCTACAGCAGTAGCCTGCACCCCCTCCTACGCCCTCTATATGGCCGAGGAGATACGCAAGCAGGGACTCGATATAAAGAACTTCAAACTCAAGGTAGGTATTTTCGGTGCAGAACCCTGGACCGAGGCAATGCGTAAGGAACTTGAGGACAAGCTCCATATCCGCGCATACGATATATACGGACTTACCGAGATAAGCGGACCCGGCGTAGGCGGCGAGTGCGAGTGCCAGAACGGTACTCACCTCTGGGAGGATCTCTACTACCCCGAGATCATCGATCCGGTTACACTGCAGCCCGTTGAGCCCGGCCAGAAGGGTGAACTTGTATTCACCACCCTTGACAAGTGGGGCATGCCTATGATCCGTTACCGCACACGTGACCTCACCTACCTCAACTATGACAAGTGCGAGTGCGGCCGTACTGCAGTCCGCATGGGTAAGATTCTGGGCCGCAGCGACGACATGATGATTATCCGCGGTGTCAACGTATTCCCGTCACAGGTTGAATCCATCCTGCTTGAATTCCCCGAGTACGAGCCCTACTTCCTCATTGAGGTTGACCGTGTCAACAACACTGATACATTCGACATCCAGGTTGAGGTCAAGCCGGAGTTCTACACTGACCAGGTTAACGAACTGGTACGTCTGCGCCAGCGCCTGACTTCACGCATCCAGAGTGTCATCGGCATCCAGCCGGCCATCAAGATCGTACAGCCCGGTACAATCGAGCGTTCAACCGGCAAGGCTAAACGCGCCATTGACCACCGTAAATTCGAGTAATAACCTTAAACATCACTCATATGCTTATCAGACAGATCTCTGTATTCCTTGAGAATGAAAAGGGCAAGTTTGCCGAGATAGCAAGACTCCTTGGCAACAACGGTATCAACATGAAGGCTTTTACCGTTTCTGAGACACAGGATTTCGGTATTGCACGTATAATTGTCGAGCGCGACCAGATTGAGCGTGCCTTCAACCTTATAAAGGCAAATTCATACGCCGTTACAATGACTCATGTGGTATATCTGGAGTGCGCTCACAAGCCCGGCGCCATGGCTGAGGCTATGGAACGCCTGTCGGCCGCAGGTATTTCAGTGGAGTACATGTACGCTTTCGCAGACTCTTCATCAGAGTTCTCACGCGTCATCATCCGCCCCGACAATACCGAACTCGCCAACCAGATTATACAGGAATTATAAAAATTGTTTCGGGTGCTTGGGATACATGTTTTTTGTGTAATTTCGCACCCGAATTAAGGAAAGATGCCAGAGTGATCGAATGGACCGGACTCGAAATCCGGCGTACGGCCTAGCCGTACCGTGGGTTTGAATCCCACTCTTTCCGCAAAAGCCAGGTTTCAGCCTGGCTTTTTGCGTAAAGAGTGGGATTCGGTAAACCTTCTTTTTTTGTTTTTCAACTATTTTGTTAGATTTGTACATCGTTATAAACCTAATTGTTATGAAGAGGCTAACTGCAATTATTGCTTTGTTTATGAGCATTACCGCTTTTGCTCAACAGAACCTTTCTTTCGGACAAGGCCCTCAGCCTGTATCACCGGAGATCAACAGCGACAACACTGTAACATTCCGCATGGCAGCTCCCGATGCCGCCAAAGTCCAGATTACCGGCGATTTTCTTCCCTCTCAGTCCATAGAGACAGAGTACGGTAAATTTGATATCCAGGGTACAGTCGATATGGTCAAGGGCGCCGACGGCATATGGACTTATACATCGGATGTCCTCAAGCCGGAACTCTACATCTACAACATGATTGTTGACGGTGTCAAGATTACAGACCCCCTGAATGTCTACACTATCCGTGACATCAACAATCTGTTCAACGTATTCATCATCGGCGGAGACCGGGCCGATCTGTACAAGGTCAACAAGGTTGAGCATGGTACGGTCAGCAAAGTATGGTATGACTGCCCTACCGAAGGCATCAAACGCCGCTGCACGGTATATACTCCTGCCGGATATGAGTCCAGTAAGAAGAAGTACCCCGTATTCTACCTGCTTCATGGTATAGGCGGTGATGAGAATGCCTGGAGCGAGCTTGGAAGAGCTGCCCAGATTCTGGACAATCTCATTGCACAGGGCAAGGCAGAGCCCATGATTGTGGTTATGACCAACGGAAACATCTCAGAAGAGGCTGCTCCCGGTGAGACATCCAAAGGATTCACCGTTCCGACAATGGACTTGCCCAAAACCATGGACGGATACTTTGAGAATGCATTTCCTGATGTAATCAAGTTTGTAGAGAGCACATACAGGGTTAAGGCCGACAAAGCTCATCGGGCCATAGCAGGTCTTTCAATGGGAGGATTCCATACCCTGTTCATCTCCATAAACAATCCCGACACTTTTGATTACATCGGCCTTTTCTCAGCCGCAGTTGACCGTGAACAGTATAACGGTCTTAAGACCATTTATGAAAACCGCGACCAGAAGATTGACAGGCTGTTTTCAAAGAACCCAAAACTCTTTTGGATAGGAATAGGCAAGACGGATTTCCTGTATGAAAACAACACTGCCCTGCGCGGTGTCCTTGACAGCAGGAAATACAAGTATACATATCTGGAGACCGATGGCGGCCACATTTGGCGCAACTGGCGTATATATCTTTCTGAATTCGTTCCACTTCTTTTCAAGTAAACCCATATGAACAAGTACTTTTTATTTGCCGTCGGGTTCAGTCTGATTCTGACCGGATGCAACACCAATGACAGTTCAGTCAAAAAGATAGACCGCAAGCTGGTTTCCAAAATGACCATTGCAGAGAAAGCCCGTTTTGTTATCGGTACAGGTATGGCCGGCATGTCCGGTGATATGGCCGTGATAGGCTCTACCCAATCAATAGTTCCCGGAGCCGCAGGTACCACCTACCCTTTGGATACATATGGCATTCCGGCAATTGTTCTTGCTGACGGTCCTGCCGGATTGCGTATAGACGCCACACGTCAAGGAGATGAGAACACCTATTACTGCACTCATTTCCCGATAGGAACATTATTGGCATCCACCTGGAACACCCAACTAATTGAAGAGGTCGGCATAGCCATGGGACAGGAGGTCAAGGAGTATGGCGCCGATGTTCTTCTGGCTCCAGCGGTAAATATCATGCGTAATCCGCTTTGCGGACGTAATTTTGAGTATTACTCCGAAGATCCTGTAGTGGCCGGAAAAACAGCAGCCGCATATATCAATGGCATCCAGTCTAACGGCGTCGGCACAAGCATCAAGCACTTTGCCGGCAATAACCAGGAGACAAACCGCATGAACACTGACGCCCATATATCACAGCGCGCTTTGCGTGAAATCTACCTCAAGGGCTTTGAAATTGCAATCAAGGAAAGCAAGCCCTGGACCGTAATGACATCATACAACTACATAAACGGTGTCTATACATCCGAAAGCAAGGATCTTGTTACCACTATCCTGCGTGATGAATGGGGCTATGAAGGCACAGTCATGACCGACTGGTATGGCGGCAAGGACGGTTACAAACAGATGATTGCCGGCAATGATATGCTTCAGCCCGGCAAGGATGAGCAGTTCCATTCAATAGTTGATGCCGTAAACAATGGCCAGCTGTCAAAGGCTGACCTGGACCGTAATGTCAAACGTATTTTCAGTCTGATTGAAAAGACTCCGCGTTATCAGGGCTATCAGTATTCAAATAAGCCGGACCTGACCGCTCATGCCGCTGTCACCAGGCAATCGGCTGCCGAAGGTATGGTGCTGCTTAAGAATGACAACGCCCTTCCTTTCAGCACAGGCATAAAGAACGTCGCTCTGTACGGCTGCACATCATATGATTTCATTGCAGGCGGAACCGGATCCGGCAATGTTAACCATGCATATGTAGTTTCACTTCTGGACGGGCTCAAGAACGGTGGTTACAACGTATTTGAAGATCTTAAGGATGCATACACAAAGCATATTGCCAAAAGCAAGGAGGAGATAGATGCCCGACTTGCAGAGCAGGCCAAGAATGATCCCAAGAACGCCATGCTGATAAACTTCCTGCCCAAGCCACTGCCCCAGGAGATGCTGTTCAACACCAAGGATCTGACAAAGCAGGCTCAGAAAGCTGATGTTGCCGTAATTACTTTGGGACGTCTTTCAGGCGAATTCATCGACCGTTCAACATCCGACTTTGAACTGTCTGATTCGGAGCGGAAGCTGATTGAGCAGGTATGCCAGGTCTATCACAAGGCCGGAAAGAAGGTTGTAGTACTTCTCAACATTGGCGGCGCCATTGAAACTGCTTCATGGAAAGATATTCCCGATGCCATACTTTGTGCATGGCAGGCTGGTCAGGAAGGCGGAAACAGCGTTGTTGACGTACTCAGCGGCAAGCAGTCACCTTCAGGTAAACTGACAATGACATGGCCCGTCAAGTTCACTGATGTAGCCTCATCCAGGAACTTCCCGATTGATGAAGACCCCAGAATCGACATGTTCAGCCAGGGTAAGACCGGCAATGTCAAGAATGTAGACTACACTGATTATCAGGAGGATATATATGTAGGATACCGCTATTTCGATTCATTTGACGTTCCGGTTTCATATCCGTTCGGTTACGGACTCTCCTACACCGACTTTGAGTATATCGATCCTGCCATCAGTTTGGATAAGGACACCTACAAGGTTACCGTTACCGTAAAGAACACAGGCAATCATGAGGGTAAGGAGATTGTACAGCTTTACGTAGCTGCACCGGACAGCAAGCAGGCAAACAAGCCGGTAAAGGAGCTCAAGGCATATGCCAAGACACCTACTCTCAAACCCGGTGAAACAGCTCAGGTTGAGATGACGGTAAGGGACGCAGACCTTGCTTCATTTGATGAGTCCGCATCATCATGGGTAGTAGCCAAAGGAACTTATGAATTCCTGTTGGCATCATCATCAAAGGATATCCGCCAGACATTGACCGCTCCGGTCAGTGAGCAGAAGACCAAAGTCCACGATGTAATGAAGCCAAATACCGAACTAAACCTGTTGCACAGATAATAAGGTAATTACATGCACCCTATCTTTTGATTTCCGCTGTCATATCCTTGGTATATGGCAGCGGAAACCGTATTATGCGATTGTAACTATTCTTAACAAAATTGTTGATAAAGGTATTGCTCCTGAAACTGATCAATTCGGAGAGTTGTTGTAATTTTGCGCCCAGAATAAAAACACATTTACTATCAGCAAATGGGCGGATTTTTTGGAGTCGTCTCGAAAGCGAGATGTATCAATGATCTTTTTTACGGAACTGACTATCAGTCACATCTTGGAACAAGTCGCGCCGGTATGGTAACCTATCACCCAGATCTGGGATTCAAGCGCAGCATACACAACCTTGAAAACGATTATTTCAGAAGTAAGTTTGAATGTGAACTTGACCGTTTCTGCGGAGGCAGCGGAATAGGTGTAATAAGTGATACCGATGCACAGCCCATGCTAATGAACAGCCATCTGGGCCGATTCGCACTGGTTACGGTGGCTAAAATCAACAATAAAGAGGAAATATGTGAAAAGCTGCTTGCCGAGAACATGCACCTGAGCGAGTTCAGCAGCGGCAAGATAAATATCACAGAACTTATTGCCTTGCTCATTATAAAAGGCAAGGACTATGTTGACGGAATTGAGAATGTCTATAAGACAATCAAAGGTTCCTGCTCAATGCTGCTCCTTACCGAACAGGGCATCATTGCCGCACGTGACTCATGGGGACGCACTCCTATCGCATTGGGTCAGAAAGACGGTGCGATAGCCGTTACAACCGAGACTACGGCATTCCCCAACCTGGGATATGAGACAAAGCTGCATATGGGTCCCGGCCAGATAATCCGTATTACCGAGGATGGCTATGAGGAACTGCGCAAGCCCAACAAAAAGAACCAGATCTGCTCTTTCCTTTGGGTTTATTACGGATTCCCCACCAGTTGCTATGAGGGCCGTAATGCCGAGGATGTACGTAACGAACTGGGACGCGTTATGGGACGCGATGATGATGTCGAGGTCGATGGCGCATGCGGTATTCCCGACAGTGGTCTGGGTATGGCTGTAGGTTATGCCGAGGGTCACAAATGCCCCTATGTAAGAGCAGTTGCCAAGTACACTCCCACATGGCCCCGTTCTTTCATGCCTACCGATCAGGAGAGACGTAATCTTGTGGCCAAGATGAAGCTTATCTCTAACAAGGATATTCTCAACGGCAAGCGTCTGGTGTTCTGTGATGACAGTATCGTACGCGGCACACAGCTCAAGGATAACTCACGTGACTTCTATGCATCAGGCGTAAAGGCTGCACACATGAGAATCTCTTGCCCGCCGCTTATCTACAGTTGCCCGTTTGTGAACTTCTCGGCCAGCAAGAATGACCTGGAACTTATAACACGTCGTATCATTCAGGACTTTGAAGGTGAGAATCCCAGTCAGGAGACACTCAAGAAGTATGCTACCACAGGCACACCTGAATATGAGAAGATGGTTCAGGAAATAGCTAAGCGTTTGCAGCTTACTACATTGAAATTCAGCTCATTGGAGGCACTGGTTAAAGCTATCGGCCTACCCAAGGAGAGCATCTGCACACACTGTTTTGACGGCAGTTCCTTCTACACTCTGGAAGAAGAGAACAAGCAGTAAAAACTCAAAGCATATTTTCCAGGACGGCAACCGCATGGGTTATGTCGTCCTGGAATTTTTTATGGTCTTTAAGGTAATCCGGACGTCCTTGAGAGAGCAATGACAGGAGTTCGGGATTGATCTGATCGGCATAGTCCCCTATAATCATCTCTATATCGTCTTTCTGCCAATCCAGAGTGGAGTGCTCATAGACTCTGAGTTTCTGATGCAGAAAGGCGTAGGCGGTCTCTATACTGTCTTTTGTTATCATGTGCGGCCTACTCTACCATTTCACGGAACTTGCGCATTCCCTCTGTTGCGACAGCCTGTATGTGGACTACTCCGCTTACATGGGCAGCTGCAGCCGGATCAGGATCTACCATATAGATCTTACACCCAGAAGGAGCATACTGATACAGTCCTGCTGCCGGATATACCTGCATGGAGGTTCCGATGATCAGAAGGATATCAGCCTGGCTTACGGCCTCGGCGGCTTTCTGAAGGTTGGGCACCTGCTCGCCGAACCATACTATATGCGGACGCAACTGGCTGTTGTGAGGACCTCCTTTATCGCCTATGTTTATGGGTTTATAGCCGATATCCTGGACGTAACGCTCACTCCACCAGTCCATATCTGTATAGGTATCCTGCGGACGGACCTTGGTGAGTTCGCCATGCAGGTGTATTATATTGGTGCTGCCGGCGCGCTCATGAAGATTATCGACATTCTGGGTGACAACCGTAACGTCAAAGTCCTTTTCAAGTTCCGCGACGATCCTGTGAGCCTCATTGGGCTCGACTGTTGCCAACTGTGCACGTCGTTCGTTATAGAAACGCAGAACACGGGCCGGGTCACGATACCAGCCGTCAATGGTGGCCACGGCCTCTACAGGCTCGTTGTCCCAAAGACCGTTACCTCCACGGAATGTTGAAATACCGCTCTCGGCGCTGATGCCGGAGCCACTCAGAACGACAATCTTTTTCATTTTACAATGTTCATTTCATCAAGCAGATAGCTTGCGCCACCGAACTTGTCCATCATCCAGAGCACATAGCGTATGTCAACGCAGATACAGCGCTGCAGCTCAGGCTCAAATATAACATCACCGCTCATGGCCTCCCAGTTACCGTCAAATGCAAGGCCTATAAGATTACCGTAGGCATCCATTACGGGACTTCCGGAGTTACCGCCGGTGATATCCAGATTGGTAATGAAACAGGTGGGAACCTCGCCGTCCGGACCTGCATACTGGCCAAAGTCACGCTTCTCAAAAAGCTCTTTCTGACGTGCCGGTACACGGAACTCATAGTTTGTGGGATCCTCCTTATCAATGACACCCTTCATGTTGGTGTAGAAGTCATAATGCTTGCCCTCCTTGGTGGTGTAACCCTGAACCGTTCCGTATGTAAGACGGCAGGTCGAGTTTGCATCGGGATACAGTTTAGCCTTCCTGTTCCACTCCAGGAGACCTGCGGTGTAAAGGGTCGATGCCGAGTCGCGCAGATGGGCTGCCTCATACGAGTAAGAATCCAATATCCGTGAGCGCAGGAACATAAACTTATAATAGAGCTGATATGCGGGATCCATCTGACTGTCATATTCCAGTTTCTCAGGCGATGTGTAAAGGCTGTTCTCAAACAGGGAATCAACGTCATAGTCACTCAGGTCAAGGGAATCCTTGGGATTGGCGTTTTCCATATAGAACCCTATCATCGCCTTGGTTATGTCGCGGTCCAGCGATGCGTTGTAATTGCGGAAGAAAACCTCCCGGTCATCACCTTTCATCTGAGTGATCCTGGTCAGTTCTATATTGCCCAGGCTCTCACTGTAAACAGCGTTGCGCAGATTGTACTCTGTATTCTTCTTTACATTCTCCTCAATGACATCAATTACGTTTCCGTACTTGGCCTGACGTTTGGGCTTGGCGTTTACCCAGTCCATGAAATCGGCCTCTTTCTGACGCTGACGGCCAATCACGTCAAGGTCCTCAAAGCACTCTCTCATGCCCTGCCATTTCTTCCAGCCGTTGGCCGATGAGGCATACTTGTTGGCATATTGGAGTCCGATAGTATCATTGGAGCGCATACCCTGCCACATTACATCCTGGCGAACTGTACGGGCTGCAATGCGTACGTCCTGAACCTCTATCATCTGCTCCAGCTGGGCTGCAGTCTGGAAACGCTGGGTGCGTCCGGGATAACCCATGATCATGGCGAAATCGCCTTCCTCTATTCCCTTGAGAGATATGCTCAGGAACTTCTTGGGACGCAGAGGAACGTTATCCTCGCTGTAATCGGCTGGCTCTCCGTCAGGACCGGTATATACGCGGAACATGGAGAAATCACATGTATGGCGGGGCCACATCCAGTTGTCGGTCTCACCGCCGAATTTTCCGGCCGATGCAGGAGGAGCACCAACAAAACGTACGTCACGGTATACCTTGTTTACTATGATGTAACGCTGGTTTCCGTTGTAAAAATCAGTAGTCTGCAACTGGCAGCCGGGATTCTCGTCAGTAAGTCTTTGGTATAGTTCGCCTACCTTGTCCTGATCCATTCCGGTAATGTCGGTCATGCTCTGAAGGAACGTTACCGTCAGTCCGGGAACCGGGATCTCCTCCTCAAGACTCATTGCCCAGTATCCGTCTTCCAGATAGTTGTGCTCAGGTGTTGAGAGGCCCTGAATGCTTGAATAGCCGCAATGGTGGTTGGTCACAAGCAGTCCTTTCTCCGATATGATCTCGGCCGTGCAACCACCCCCGAAATGTACTACGGCATCCTTTATGGAAGCCTTATTCTCGTTATAAATGTCTGATGCCTTGATCTTCAGGCCCAACTTCTTCATGTCAGCCTGATTCATCTTCTTGAGTGTTGGCAGCATCCACATACCTTCATCGGCACGGACCGATGAGAACGCCAGCACGGCGGCAAGCAATATTGAAATCTTTCTCATGTATTTTTGTTTTTTATTCCGATTTGATGCAAATTTAGCATTTTCCCGTATCTTTACATCTGGCTATCTGAATTCTTTGCAATGAAAAGTATATCACATTACATCCTTTATACAATTGTCGCTGCATTCATATGCCTGTCAGGCACTCTGAATGCCCAAGCACAGCATCCGCAGGATCTCAGATGCGACACATACCGTTTTGTAGAACGTGATACGTTCCTCTGCCTGGATGTTTACAAACCGGAAATCCCCAGGGCCGATAAGGCCGCGGTGCTGATGGTGTTCGGCGGAGGATTCTTTAGCGGAGCGCGTAACAACGATCAGATGAAAAGATGGGCCGGCGCTCTCACAGAACACGGTTATACCGTCATCTCAATAGATTACAGACTCGGTTTCAAGGACAGTGCCATGGTGGCAAGCCACAGCAAACTGCTCAAACTCCCTGACCTTTTCATGTATTGCATTGACATTGCCGTTCAGGATTGCGCCGATGCTGTTTCATGGGTCTGCTCCAATGCCGCTATGCTGGATATAGATCCGTCCAAACTTATACTTACCGGCAGTTCAGCAGGAGCAATAACCATACTTCAACTGGATTATTACAGGGCCAATTCCATGTCGGGTGCATCGGCCCTGCCTGCCGGCTGGAAACCTGCAGCGGTAATACCCTACTCCGGCGGCGTGATGTGCCGTGACAGCAAACTCAGATACGCCACTGATCCGGCACCTACCATGCTTATGCACGGAACCAAAGACAGGATTGTGACATATAAGAGTCTGGGGCTCCCGTTCGGCCGTAAGATGCACGGCGGCAAGAAGATGGACAAGGCACTGAACCGTCAGGATATCCCGCACTGGTTCATCAGGTTTGAGGGCATAGGACATGAGGTTGCCGATTGGCTTCCCGGTTCGATTGATCTGTTCTGCACGTTCGTGGATCTGACTCTTGCAGGCAGAATCACCACTCTTGATGCCACCATGACAGACTCAGGACTCAAGCCTACCGCATGGGCACAGATGAACATGTTCCAGCTTTACGGAGGAAAGCGCTAATAAACCTTACCATATCAATTAATTATGAAAATCGGAATCATTGGAGCCGGCTGGATCGCCGATAAGATGGCCGAGACACTTACCGGCCTGGACAAGTCAATGAAATATGCAATCGCTGCCCGTGATCTGGGCCGCGCTCAGGAGTTTGCAAAGCATTGGGGTTTCCAGAAAGCCTACGGCTCATACAAAGAGATGGTCGAGGATCCTGACGTGGACCTTGTATATGTTGCCACACCCCACTCCCACCACTTTGAGCACGCCAGCCTGGCAATAAATGCCGGCAAGCCCGTACTCTGCGAGAAAGCCTTCACCGCCAATGCCCGTGAGGCCGATGCACTGCTCAACCTGGCTCATAAGAAAGGCATATTCATTACCGAGGCCATCTGGACACGTTATATGCCGCTGTCACTGAAAGTAAAGGAACTGCTTGACAGCGGTGCCATCGGTGAGCCGCGCCTGCTCAACGCAAGCCTGTGCTACATGATGGAGTTCAAGGAGCGAATCCTGCGTCCCGACCTTTGCGGCGGAGCTCTTCTGGACCTTGGCGTTTACAGCATCAATTTCTGCCGCATGTATTTTGGTGCCGATATCATCAACGAGAGCACCAACTGCATCAAGAGCAGCACCGGAATGGATATGCACAACTCCATCAGCTGGTCCTACCGCGACGGAAAGATTGCCAACATACAGTCCAGCACACTCTGCCTGTGCGGTCGTCTGGGCCAGATATGCGGCACCGAGGGCTACCTGATTGTTGACAATATCAACTGCCCCGAGCGCATAACAGTATATAACGACTACAAGCCTACCGTCGTCATTGAAAAGCCTGCCACACAGATAACCGGATATGAATATCAGGTTATAGCCTGCAAGGAGGCCCTCAAGAACGGTTGGCTTGAATCACCTTACATGCCTCACCAGGAGACTCTGGATATTATGAAAGTAATGGACTCGCTACGAAAACAGTGGGGAGTCGTTTATCCGATGGACTGAAAAACAAGAAAAGCCGACTGTGAAGCCGGCTTTTCTTTTATTACACATGTCTGATTATTTGAAATCAACATCTGCCCAGGGAATCCACTTCTGAACCTCTTTATCCTGGAGGGTCTCGTCAACATACTGGATGATGGTGTTGGCATCCTCCTTACCCAGCAGGAACTTGTCGATGAAGGCCTCAACCTCGGGATACTGGCTCTTGGGAAGCTGGCAGTGACCGTGCTTGCCCTGAACTGAGAATCCCATACGGTCCTCGATTCCGAACTTCTTCCATACCTCACGGGCGGCTACGCATGATACGTATCCGGCCTCATCGGCCAGCCACTCATAGTCTGTGTTGCCAAGTACCAGCAGGGCACGGGGGCAAACCAGAGCGCAGAGTTCGTGGTGATCCATGGGAAGCTTGGATACGTTATCCTCCTTCCAGTCCCACATTGACTCCTTAAACCAGTGGGGATCAGTATTGCCCAGATTCTCTACATTGCCAAGAGTCTGTGATACACGCCATGCGGCAGCACCACCGCCACCGGGCTCCTGAGCGATAGTCAGAGCGATACGCTCATCGAATGCGCCTGACCAGAGGGCCATCTTACCTGCGTATGAGCAACCGGTCACGCCGATGTGCTTCATATCTATCTTGCTGGCGGCACCGACAATCTCCAGACCGTCAATGATACGGCTTACGCCCCAAGGCCACATTGCATATGCACCGTTCTCTACCAACTCGGGATAGATCTTGTTGATAGGCTCGCTTCCGCGCTTCTGCTGATGAGCCATAACCTGACTCATATTGAAGTTCATGGTGGCTATGTTACGGTCAGGGCAGAAATTACGCGGCAGGCTTATTCCTGACATACCTATCATGAGTGGGAACGGACCGTCACCCTCGGGATATGTAATTCTTGAGGTGATGGTGAGTGAATCACCGTTACGGTAAACGACTACGGTAAGAGTGTTGTTCTCAAGAGTAGCCTTGATATCTTTCTTGTCAACCATAGGTTTCTCACCGACCTCGTAGTGATAAAGCTCACGGATTATCTCGGCACGGCGTTTCTCCCAATCCTTGAATTTCTTGACCTGTTTCTTGCCGTTTGAGAACTCGAACGGATTGGGCAGAGTCTCAACGACTTTGGCCTCATCAACTGTAGGAAACGCGGGTGCAGGATATTTGGCACCTGTAAACTCCTGGTCATATACCAGAGGAATGGACTTCTGAGCCATTGCCGGAACTACAGCCATAGCAATAGCGGCAAATAGCATTGATTTAATTGACTTCATAATTGCAGTTTTTAGATTAGTTGCCGTAAAAGTAATCATTTTATGGTATTGTAGCACCATAACCTCACAACTACCTTTGCGCCCTGAAAAAAAACAGAAATACACATGAAAATATTGAACAGAAAATCGGGCCGTATCCTTTCGGCCAGCCTTCTTGCGGCATTTGTTTTCAATAGTTCTTATGCCGACAATTCAAACAGGGACATAGACATTACAGGTATAGTCTATGATGTTAATGACAACTCTCCCCTTTCGGCTGCAACGGTTTATATTGAGGAACTTGAAAAAGGTGTCATAACAGACAATGAAGGAGTTTTCCGCATAACCGGAATCCCTGAAGGCACATATACTCTTAAAGCCCAGTATCTGGGCTACAACCCCGCCGAGAAGGTTGTCAGGACCGATAAAGGAGCAAGATCGAACGACATCGGCCTTAAACCCGAAGCCCTGTCCTTATCGGAAGTAATCATATCGGAGAAAAGCCAGGCCAGAATATTGCGTGAGCAGGCAATGCCGATTACTGTAATCAGCATGCAGCAGCTACAGGGCACGGTAAGTGATGTCCAGAGCATACTTGCCAAGACCGTAGGCGTAACAATCCGTGCCACAGGCGGTATGGGAAGCACCCAAAGACTGTCCGTTCGCGGTCTGGAAGGCAAGCGCATAGGATTCTTCATTGATGAGACCCCAATGGCCGACCAGTCCGATTTCCTGGACCTTAACGACATTCCCATTGATATGATTGACCGCATCGAGATATACAAAGGCGTGGTTCCCGCCAAGTTCGGAGGATCGGCCATGGGTGGTGCGGTTAACATAGTCATAAAAGAGTATCCCGACCATTATGCTGATGTCAGTTACCAGCTTGAGTCATTCAATACCAACCGTTTCCAGACCGTCCTCAAGAAGAATGACCGTAAACACGGCCTGGTATACGGCATAGGCGGAGGTTACAACTACGCTGATAACGACTACGTTATGGAATCGCCATACGTAAAGGGACTTAAGATCAAGCGTGACCATGATAATTATAGGAAGGTTCTCATGGGCGGAAGCATCAAGGCACACAAATGGTGGTTTGACGAGGTTGAACTTGAACCTGTATACCTGAGAACCTACCACGAGATACAAGGTATTGAGACCGATATCCGTCAGGCACACACCACATCACAGGGCTTTCTTTGCAACACCAAACTGGAAAAAGAGGATTTCCTGATTGAAGGACTGGATTTTGACATGTCAACTGCAGTAGCCTACACTATGTACAGTACTATTGACACAGCCAAGACCTATTATGATTGGACAGGTACAGGATACCCCACTCCTTCGGTATACGGCGGTGAGATGACAGCCAACCGTTATGCATCCAATTCTGACAACCGCAAGTTCACATTGCTCAACAAGCTCTACATGGAGTATCTGATCAACCAGCGCAACTCACTCATATTCAACTCTGTGATACAGACCGCCGATGGCCGTCCAAGCGATGATACCAAGATACTGAGTCTGGGCAAGCAGGTTGATTTTGACTCACGCATGCGCAGCTGGGTTGTCGGTCTGACCTATGATTTCCGTTCGCTCGACCAGCGTTTTCTGAACTCGCTCACAGGACGTTACTACTGGTACGGAATGGATACCAAATACCAGAACCTCTATGTAAATATCCCTTCCGAGGACATATCCCTGCGCAAGACAAGTACCGGATTCAGCGAGGCCATGCGTTACCGTATCACACGCGGACTTATGGCTAAACTGTCAGGCGGCTATGACGTGCGCATCCCGGCCGAGAACGAACTGCTGGGTGACGGAGCCAACATCGCTCCCGCCCGCGACCTCCTGCCCGAGCGTAACCTCAGTTTCAATGCCGGATTCCTGTATGACCTGACCGGTCTGCATCCCACAAACCTGCAGATAGAGCTGAACGGTTATTACATGCATGTGGACGATATGATCCGCTTTGTAAAAGGAATTATCGGAGCCCAGTACCAGAACTTCGGTGAGATGCGCACCATGGGCGTAGAGGCCGAAATCAAGGCCGATATGCTTCCCTGCCTGTACGGATACGCCAACGTAACCTATCAGGACCTGCGTGACACCCGTGAGCATGAGGCCGGCACGGAGATGCCCAACCCCACCAAAGGAAAGCGCATGCCCAACATTCCCTGGCTCATGTCAAACGCCGGACTTGAGTTCCACAAGGAGAACCTGTTCGGAGGTAAAGGACAGAACACCCGTCTGTTTGCCGACATGTCATTCATCGAGGAGTATTTCTATGACTTTGAGCTCACCAAGAACGAGAAACGCCGCATACCGCGCAGCCTGACCTTTGACCTGGGCTTTGAGCACAGTTTCTTTGATCAGAGGCTCTACATATCGGGCAAGATAAAGAATGTGGCCGATGCCACCGTAATATCGGAATACAACTGCCCGCTTCCCGGTCGCAGTTTCGGAGTAAAACTTCGCTACATACTCAGATAACCACAAAAACAAATTACACATATGAAAAAGACACTTTATTACAGCGCTGCCGCCATGTGCGGCATCACACTCATGCTTACTGCATGTGACAAAGAGAAGAATGATGAGAATGAAGAACTTCCCGGCGGTAAAGGACACATACTGCTGGAAACCACAATCAAGAACGATGACGGCGCCAGCGGCTCTTCATATCTGGTACAGATTGAGGATTTCGGCAGCAAGATCAGTTATGACAACGCCATCCAGGTAGGTTTTGCCGCAACATTCTCAGTTAACGGAAACGACGTATACATGTTCCCTACCGATATGGGCAAGAGCAGCATGATGCTGACCCGTTTTGAGCGTTCAGAGAATGGTCTCAACAAGGTGGCTACCGCACAGATCATCCCCGGATCAAGCCCCTACGCCGTTCTTTCAGTAAATGAAAACAAGGCGTACATTCCCCTTTACGGACAGGGCAGCGTAAGCATCATCAACCCCAAGTCACTTGCCGTCATCGGCTCCATCGACCTTACCAAGTACTCATTCAGTGACCAGAGTGCTGACCCCGCAATGGGTATTATCCGTGACAATTACATGTACCTGTCACTTGACCAGATAGGACCCACATGGATGCCTTTCGAGGATTACCGTCAGGCCGATGTCGCTATCATCGACATCACTGCCGACACCGTCGTAAAGGTCATCTCAGAGACTCAGAGCGGTCTTTGCTTCCCCACCCGTCCTTTCCTGCCCGGCATGATGTTCATGAACGAGAACAAGGATATCTATGTTGCCTGCTGCGGCTATTTCGGCTATGATCCCACCTACCTCAAGAACGGTTTCGTTTGCATTCCCGCCGGCCAGCAGGAGTTTGACCCCAGCCGCACATGGGATATCAGCAACACCGTAATCGAGGGTACCGATGGCTGGAAACCTGCAACTGTTTACAATTGCTCATACATCGGCAACGGCAAACTGGTTGCATATGTAGGTATTCTTGAACTAAACGGTGACAACCCCTATACAGCACGCAACACTATGGCTGTAGTAATAGATCTTAACAATAAGACTATAAGCAAGATAAACGGTATACCTTATACAGACGGACACAGCGTTTCAATCGAGGAGTATCAGGGTAAGTTCTACTTCACTGCATATGGAGTGGACAAGTCAGGCGTGTTCTCTTATGATCCCGCCAACGGCGCCGTAGAGCATGTGATTGACTGCAATTCAGACATATCATACATGCATATCTTCTGATAAGATTGAAATCCAAAGAAAAACGCCGGTGAGTTTAAATCTCATCGGCGTTTTTTCTGATTGATTCGTAGTATTCGTGACGGGCCGGATTCTCAGGGAACCAACCTCTGAGCACGCGCTTTTCCTGCTGGAACATCTCGCCTATTCCCCAAAGGCATGAGAATGCGAAACCTCCTATAATGGTAGATACGATCTGATTTTTTACCAGCAAAGACAAAGCGCAGCAGATCAGGCCTACCACAAGCCAAACCCACCAACTTCTCTTACCCCAGTAATACTCCATCTTAATGACGGCAGGATGGCACATGCCGATGCTCAGAAACACCGCAGCGCCCACAATAATTCCACTCCAATTCATGGCCGCAAAGGTACCGTTTTTTTTTCGTATGGCTTTGAAGCATGACTCCGTTATAACACTTTTTGTAACTTTGCCACAAATAATAAAATATGGAATACCTACCTAAAGATCCGGGAATGCTGGTATCGGCAGTGAATATGCTGCTCAGAGATGAGGAATTTGACACTTTGGAGTCGTTGTGCTGCTACTTTGACAAAGAACCGGAAGAGATTAAGAGCTACCTGCAGGAACAAGGTTTTGTCTATGACGACGAACAGAAGCAGTTCCGTCCTGTAGGATATAAATAAGCAGGCACAGCCCGGCAATGAAAATCACCTGATTTGGGTATTACACAGCCCGAACAGGCCTTGTACTTTTGCATCAGTTAAACCATTAATTGATAAAAGTATGAGACCTTCACTTAAAGTTTTGCTCATGGCAATAGCCTATCTGGCTGCCTTTGTAATCGGTTCATTAACCGGATTGATTCACCCGATGTGCTATGCATATGTCGGTGCACTGTTGCCGTTTCTGTTTGCATTCATCTATCTCTACACATCATCGTTTATCCGCAGTTTCGGTGTTGCGACAGCACTGAACGGAATCCTTTTGCTCCTTCTTCTTATTGCCGGAGAGGCCGATTGGGCACTCGTTACAGGCTTTATCGTACTTTCAGCACTCTCCGAGATAATCAGATGCCGTCAGGGATACGACACACTCAAAGGCATACGTCTGAGTTTCCTGCCCTTTGCCTACTCATTCTTTGCCTATATCGCCCATTGGTGGACCGATACCCAGGGCTCGCTGGCTGCAGCCGTTGAGGAGATGCCCGCAGGTTACGACCAGCAGATGATCCCGGTCATTGAGAACATCCCCATGCTCATAGTTGTACTGATCGTCACCCTGCCGGTTGCCATACTTGCAATCAGGCTCGCAGAACGAACAATGAAGAAACAGATCGAATCATTCAAATAAATCGTTATCTTAGCGGCAAAATGCAGTGTATATGAGAAAGTTAATCACAACCATCATGCTGTTCATGGCCGTAGCAGCCGTATCGGCACAAGAGAATGTCTATTCTTTCAAGGTAAAGAACGATAAGGGTGAAGAAGTAAGTCTGGAGCAGTACAAAGGAAAGCTCCTGCTGATTGTAAACACCGCCACCCGTTGCGGATTCACACCGCAGTACAAGGATCTGGAGGAGATTTACGAGAAGTACAATGATCAGGGATTTGAAATCCTGGATTTCCCGTGCAACCAGTTTGGCGGACAGGCACCCGGCACCATTGCCGAGATCAAGGAGTTCTGCTCTGCCAACTATCATGTCAAGTTCGCTCAGTTTGACAAGATTGAGGTAAACGGCGAGAACGAGATTCCGCTCTACACCTGGCTCAAGGCCAACGCCGAGAACAAGAACAATATCCGTTGGAACTTTACCAAATTCCTTGTCTCAACCGACGGCAAGGTACTCAAGCGCTTTGAATCCGGCGATAAGATGGAAGACGTAGAATCTGCTGTCGCCCAGGCTCTCAAGGCCGGCAAATAACCGCTATTGTATCAAATCTGAAAGGAGGCTCCAATCGCATTGGGGCCTCTTTTGCTATGTTCTGGGGGCTAAAATCACTTGTTTTGGGTATTACACAGGCAAATTTACCCCACTACCTTTGCACTCGCTATGAATGTTATAAACGGAATTGGTTTGTGTTTAATAGTATCGGCCTTGGATGCAGGGACGAATACGAACGGGGAGGGCTACATGTGAGCCCTCCTTCTTTTTTTACAGATAATGTACAACTCAAATACTAATAGTTATGACGATTGAAATGATTAATGAAAAGTTCGGGCGCATGTGCCGCGGACTGCTTAAAAGGCGCTGGTTTGCGTTAGGCGCCTTTGTGGTGATCCTGTTTGTAAGTATGATCGGAATGAAGAAGATGGTCCAGGAGACATCGTTCGACGCCTATTTCATCGAGGGTGACCCCATGCTGGTCAAGACCGATGAGTTCAAGGCCCACTTTGGAAACGACTACTTTGTAGGAGTACTCACAGAATGTGACAACATCTTTACCAAGAAGAACCTTACCCTGCTGCGTGAGCTTTCAAACGAGCTTATGGACAGCGTTTCATATGCCGACAAGATCACATCACTGACCGATATAGAGTTCATGGTAGGTGATGAATGGGGTATGAACATTGAGCAGATAGTGCCTGATGAGATCCCTGATGACGGTACTCCCGAGATGGAGGAAATCAAGCGCATGGCCTACAGCAAGCCTAATGTAGCCAAGAAATTGGTATCAAAGGACGGTACCATGTCTTGGGTAGTGCTTAAGCTCAGAGCATTCCCCGAGGACAGCGTATGGCGCAAGGAGACGACTGTTGCTCCCGATATGCAGACCGGCGCCGAGGTTGACCACATTCTGCTCAAGCCCAAATACGCAGCACTGAACCCCAAGGGAACCGGAATGCCTGTTGTAAGTTATGAGAAGATGGAGTTCATCAACGTTGAGATGAGCCGTATCATGATGATTGCATGCATACTCTGCCTGATTGTAATGATTATCATGACCAAGTCTCTGCGTGGAGTGGTTTCACCTTTCCTGGCTGTGATTGGCGGTATGTTCATCACATACGGAATTGCCGGATACACAGGAATGTATGTAGACTCTACAACCACCCTGATACCTGTGATACTGGGATTTGCCGTATCCATAGCCTATAACATCCACCTGTGCTCATACTTTAACGGCCGCATGCGCATACACGGAGAACGCCGCAAAGCCGTTGAGGAGACCATAACCGAGATTGGATGGTCAGTATGTTTCTGCGGACTCACGACTATAGTATCCCTACTCTCTTTCCTTGTCATCCCTATCCGCCCCATGAAGTGTGTAGGTATGATCTGCTCCATGACAGTACTTTTCGTGCTGCTTACAACAATGGTAGTAACTCCGGTGCTGCTCTCGTTCGGCAAAAACCGCAAGCCGCGTGAGGGATTCACCGAGGACAGCGACACCACCTGGAGCCGCGCAATGGTTCGCCTGAGCGACTGGACAATGCACAGTTCACGTCCCATCGTGACCGTATTCACCATTGTCTGCCTGTTCCTGTGCATCGGCCTGTTCAAGATCGTTCCAGCATTTGACATTGAGAAGACCATGGGAATAGATGTTCCCTATGTAAAGCAAGTTGTAAGCGTAGGTAAGTCCGAGCTTGGATCGCTCTACAGCTATGACCTGGTTATTGAGATGCCTAATGAGGACGATGCCAAGCAGCCCGAGAACCTGCGCCGTCTGGAGAAACTGGCATCGATCGTAGAGGATTATCCTCTCACCAAGCGTACCACAAGCATACTGGATATCCTCAAGGACCTGAACCAGACACTCAACGAGGGTAATGACGCCTTCTACCGCATACCCGATTCTGAGGAGGAGGTTGCACAGATGATGATGCTCTATGAAAACGCCGGAGGTACTGAATCAGAGTACTGGGTTGACTACGATTACCGCCGCCTGAGACTGATGGTTGAGATATCGGACTTCAACTCGGCCGAGGTTGAGAAGGAACTCAACGACATTGACCGTCGTGCAAAGGAGGTATTCCCCGGAGCGTCAATCACAGCCGTCGGTAACCTGCCGCAGTACAACGTGATGATGCAGTACCTGGTCCGCGGTCAGATGTTGTCATTCATAATATCTGTACTCATTATCGGTGTTATCCTGATGATTGCGTTCCAGAGCGTCAAGGTTGGCCTGATAGGTCTTATTCCTAACATCATGCCGGCCATATTCGTAGGAGGTATTATGGGTTGGGCCGGAATTCCGCTCGATATGATGACCGCCACAATCATACCTATGATGCTTGGTATGGCTGTCGATGATACCATCCACTTCATCAACCACTCAAAACTGGAATATGACCGCTGCGGCAAGTATCCCAAGTCAATCAACCGTACGTTCAGGGTTGTTGGTGTGGCTATCGTGACCACCAGTATCATCACATCGGCCGTGTTCGGAAGTTTTGCCACTTCACCCTGCGCCATGAACAGTCACTTCGGCTGGCTTGCAGTGGTCGGTATCATATCGGCTCTGGCTGCAGACCTGTTCGTAACACCTATTCTGGTAAAGAGATTCAAAGTATTCGGTAATGAAAAAGATTAAGACAATGAAAGCAAGAATGATTCTTACGGCACTTGCAGGCCTTATGACAATGACGGCCGGTGCCCAGACCCTGACGGGACGTGATATAATGCAGCGCGCCAAGGATGTACCCGATGGCGACAGCCGCTACAGTGAGATGGAACTGACCCTGATCAAGAAAAACGGCGACAAGCGTGAGCGCAAGGTGGTTTCTTGGTCAATCGACGAGGGCAAGGACAAGAAGACACTTATGTTCTTTACCTACCCCGGCGATGTTAACGGAACCGGATTCCTGACCTGGGATTACGATGATATAAGCAAGGATGATGACAAGTGGCTTTATCTGCCGGCCATGAAGAAGACCCGCCGCATAAGCGGGTCATCATCCAAGACTGACTACTTTATGGGTACTGATTTTACCTACAACGACATGGGTTCACGTAACATCGATGAGGATACCCACACCCTGCTGCGTGAAGAGGATCGTGACGGTTTTAAATGCTGGGTCATTGAATCAGTTCCTGTTGATAAGCGTGAGATATACAGCCGTAAGGTTACATGGATACGTCAGGATTGCTGCGTAGCCGTTTATGTGGAGTTCTATGACAAACTGGACAAGCTGCACCGCAAACTAACCATATCGGATATCAAGCAGGTTCAGGGATATTGGACCAAGTCACATATGGAGATGCAGAACGTGCAGACCGGTCACAGCACTGTGATAGTCATGAAGAACCCTGAATATGACCTTAAGGTCGATAAAAGCATGTTTACTGTTGCCAAACTTGAAAAAGGACTATGAGAAGTCTCCTGTTTATTTTGTTGTTTACAGTTCCGATTCCTGCCGTGGCGCAGGAGTCGGAGCCGCTCAGCGTGGACGTGAAAGGTTTTGTCGATACCTATCACGCCCTACGCTCCGAGTCGGACTATGACTGGATGTCTTCCCGCAGCCGTGTTCGCGGCGAAGTGACCATCAGCAAAGGTGGCGCAGGCGCGTTCGTTTCGGCCAATCTGGTTTACAACTCGATTCTTAAGGAGCGCAGCGGACTTCAGGTGCGTGAGGCATATACCTGGTGGGGAAATGATCACTGGGATATCCGTGCCGGACGCCAGATCATCACCTGGGGTGTTGCCGACGGACTGCGTGTGACCGATATCATATCACCTATGGATTATACCGAGTTCCTGGCTCAGGATTATGACGATATCCGAATTCCCGTTGGCGGACTGCGTCTGCGTTATCTGCGTGACCGCTGGAATCTGGAGGTTATTGCCGTACCTGTGGCATCATTCTTTGAACTGCCTGTTGAGCCTAATAATCCATGGTCAGTTGTTCCTGACGACCTTCCCCTGCCCGTTCAGGCCGACATGGGTACTGCCCCGGCCACTAAACTGGAGAATATGGAGTTCGGCGCAAGGTTCTCATCTTTCCTGAACGGAATAGATTTCTCTCTCTGCGCTCTGCGTACCTGGAACAAGATGCCGGTATTTACCAGTGAGGTGCAAGCCGGAACCATTCTCATGACCGGCCAGTACCGCCGCATGACTATGGTTGGAGCCGATGTATCATTGCCCGTAGGACAGTTCGTTATACGTGGTGAATGCGCACAGTACTTTGATGAGGCTCAGTCTCCTGCCGCAGGAACAGATATTCCCTGCTCAGGAACTGCAAACGCCCTGCTCGGCATTGACTGGTATGCAGGCAGCGACTGGAACCTGTCGGCCCAGTACAGTTATAAATACATTGAGGATTACAAACCTGCTATGAGCGGCAAGCAGCATACTCACATGGGAACGTTCCGCATTTCAAAGAGTCTGCTCAACAACACTCTCTCATTGCAGTCTTTTGCCTACATGGACCTGACTGACGGCGGCATATACAACCGTTTTTCGGCCGATTACGCCATGAATGACCAAATGCACCTGATGCTTGGCTACGACCTGTTCCATGCCGACAAAGGCATGTTCAAGACATATGCCCACAACTCTGAGTATTGGCTAAAACTCAAGTACAGTTTTTGAAACAAAGTTGATAATAAACGCAGTCTGAATCTCTGTAGAACTCACGGGCACCCCAACGCATCCAGTACCCGTGAGTTTTTAATTGGTGCATTACGGGAATGAAGATGAAGTCGTAGTTAGCCTTTAATTCCGGCATGATTTCCATAATCATGTCATAGTTGAGACGTGTGCCGCGATAATCTTCACGTACTATGAATGAGAACACGGCGGTATAACGCTGACTGTTCAGCCTGGCCAGCAGTTCAGGATTATCCTTGAGGATCTGAGCCGTCTCCTCTTCTATGCGGTAATCGCTCATATTGAGCAGTCCTATCACATCACCTTTATCATCGACAGCCTTGACGCTGAGAGGCCAGTTGAAATGCAGGTCACGCACCCAGGTCTCAACCTCGATGCGGTCAAAGCCGTACTGGCGCACCATCCACTCCACGGTGAGCGGTGCATCGGCAGGAGTCATTCTATGCAATTCGTACGACATTGTAACTCAACAGCATTTCCGGGTGATATGACAGCTTTGCTTTTCTAAGGCCTTGTATGCCCATATCCTCCTCACGGTTCACAAAGATATACTTTTCCGGCAGATGGCTGCAGAACTGCTGGTTGATTACGCTGAAAGCGCCCTCAACATCCCGGTCAGCCTTCTCCATACAGACATCAAAAGTGTCATCTGTTACGGCCGATCCATACGTGAATGCCACCATCCGGCCATCCACATAGATGCTGCCGCCCAGCATTCCCAGTTCATCCCAATGAGCAAAAGTGGTCTCCATCACATCATGCTCAGCCTTTATGGTATCACCCCATGAGGGGTTCTCATGCTCCTTCTCATCCTGCCACAGCGTAACCACCTTGCGGCAGTCATCAAACAGGTCAGGTGTAAGGGGCCGATACTCATAACCCGGATAGAGGGCATTGAAACGGTTTACATGGTTCCGTTTTGCTTTAAGTTTCCCCCCTTGGAGCAAAGCCAGATCATCACGCTTATAAATGTAATCATATTGGTCACGTTCAGATTTTACATCAACAATGATGCCCTCTAGACAGGCATTCTGCCGGAGCTGAAGGGCCGCATCATCCTCAAGCCCCAACAGGATAACATTATGGCTGCTATCATCGCAGAGCGCCTTAAGCAGTTCACATGACGGAACTCCCTGCATACAGAGCATGTACGCACGTTGTCCGTCCAGACTGAAACGCAGCACTACAGCATCGTCCAGCACACAAACCTCGGTTCCGAACCACGATTGCCAACCCACAAGATTGGCAAAGGTGAAGTTGCAGTTCCTGCGCCCTGACTGAAGGGTGATTGCTTGCACCGCCTGGCGGTCAGCTACTGTCAGCCTATGGAAATCAAGCTTCATCAGGTTTTGCGGAACTGTCCAGTTTTGCAATGATATCATCCAGCATTTCAAACAGTGCCGGTACGGTCTCGGGTGTTACGCTCTTGCAGATAACAGCACTGCCAACCTTCATGGGGACATCGGCCAGCAGATTCTGCAGATTTTGTCCCTTATCAGTCAGTGTCACTATTACCTGACGTGCATCCTGAGAGCCCTTACCGCGCATGAGAATGCCCTGAGACTCCATGCGTTTAAGCAACGGAGTGACTGTGTTCGTTTCCAGCATAAGACGTTTGGCTATGTCATTCACCGGCTGCGCATCCTTCTCCCACAAAACCATCAGTACCAGATACTGCGGATAGGTCAATCCATACTCCGTAAGTAACGGATGATAGGCCTGGGTGAGAAGACGCGATGCGGTGTACAGCCTGAAACAGAGCTGGTTTTCCAGTTTGAACTGTTCTTTCATTTAAGGAATTCAATTATATCTTTTTCAATATCATTGGGAGTTACGGTCGGTGCGTAACGCTTTATCTCTGTGCTGTCACGGTTAATCAGGAATTTGGTGAAGTTCCAAAGGATATCACTCTCCTTCTCCACACTCTTGCTTATGGTCTTGAGCATCTTTTGTGTAGCCTTGGCCTTGAGTCCTTTATACTCCTCTTTGGGAGCCACCTCTTTAAGGTATGTAAATACAGGATGCTCCGATGCACCGTTCACATCAGTCTTTTTCATGAGCGGGAAAGTCACTCCGTGATTGAGACGGCAGAATTCCTCTATCTCCGTATCACTTCCCGGTTCCTGATGTGCAAACTGGTCGCAAGGGAAACCTATCACAACTAGACCCTTATCCTTATATTTCTGATAGAGAGCCTCCAATCCGTCATACTGAGGAGTGAAACCGCATTTTGATGCAGTATTCACAACCATGATAACCTGTCCCTCATACTGGGCAAGATCTGTCTCTACACCTTTGTTATTCAGTGCTTTGTAGTCATAAATCCTTTTCATATCCTTATTTTATACTGTTATTCATATCGTTTGCGATACAAATGTAAGTCAATTATTTTATATCGCAAGCGATATTTCTGTTTTTTTTCATTTTTTATTTAATTCCCGACATATAATAAGTAAGTTTGCACCATAAATAATACTATTAATTACAACCTCATTATGAAGAAAGTTTTCTCAATGGTGCTCATGGCACTTGCAGTTGTATCAGCAACCGCTCAGACTAAAAAAGTATCAATTCTTGGAGACTCATATTCTACATTCCAGGGAGTAAACCCCGAGGGTTACAACCCGTTCTATCCCAATGACCGCAATGATGTCACTGAGGTTTCACAGACATGGTGGGACCTTTACATCAAGGCCAAGGGTTATGAACTGGATAAGAATGACTCATGGGGCGGCTCAACCATCTGCGGTACCGGTTACGGACGCATGGATGCTTCACGCAACAACTTCATCTCACGTGTTGACAAACTGGGTAATCCCGATATCATATTCGTATTTGGAGGCACCAATGATGCATGGGCAAGAGTTCCCATGGGTGAATACCAGTATTCAGACTGGACCAAGGATGACTGCAAGAGTTTCCGTCCTGCCCTGGCCTGCCTGCTGGACATGCTTAAGAAACAGTATCCCAAGGCTGAGATATACTCAATCCTGAACTCCGAGCTCAATGAGGATGTCAACCAGTCAATGCGCGATGTCTGCAAGCATTACAATGTACAGCTCATTGAACTTCATGACATCGAGAAACAGAACGGCCACCCGTCAATAAACGGTATGAAGGCCATCTGCGACCAGTTGCTTGAAGCAATCAAATAAACAGCGAAGATGAAATAATTAGGGGACGGTTTCAAGCCGTCCCCTTTGTTTATGCATATGAGTGCATACCACCCAGCAGGAAATTCACTCCGAAGTATGTAATCAGTACCGTAAGAATTGCCAGAATGGAATATGCATGGAAGAACCTTGGGCTGTTAAACCGCGACAAGGTGCCGCTGTGCAGCATTGCTGAATATACGAGCAGCGTAATCAGCGCCCAGGTCTCTTTGGGATCCCAGGACCAATAACTACCCCAGGATATATTGGCCCAGTATGCGCCAATGAACGTACCTGTCGTCAGGATAAATACCGCAGGATAGAGTATTGTCAGGCTTACGTTACGCAGCATTGCCCGGGCATCACTGTTACGCCTTATAAGGCCTACGACTCCAATCAGCGCAGTAAGTCCGAACAACGTGTAGGAAACCATCATGCAAAGCACATGTATGCCCAGCAGCGGAGAGCGCAGCACCGGAACCAGATTACCCTCCGGACCGGTGTGTGAAATAGTTGCCACCAGGATTGAGAATCCGGCCAGGACAAACCCTAACGGCTGTATGACCGGCAAACGTTTGCGTAACAGCACCATAGCCACTGTCACCAGCCAGGCCATGAGCATCATTACAGAGTATGTCCCTACAAACGGGCCGTGTCCGAACTTGTACCAGTTTCGGCCAATCACATAGGTCAGGAAACCGAACAGAATTACATTCAGAACCAGCAAAACTATCCTTACAGGCTTGGAAAAGCCCTGACCGCGTGCCTTCAGTGCAGTACGGAAGCCTGAATTCTTCTGGAAAAAGAATCCGATAAGAGATATTAAGAGCAGTATGTATCCCGTGTATGTAACCCCTACTCCCCACGGATCATGACTGACTGACAGTACGCTGCCGTACAGGTCATCGTCATAACTGGACTGGTAGAACCTGTATCCGTCATATTTGAGTATGTTGTTCATGGATATGGTATACTCGTTTTCAGTTCCCTTACGGCTGTCTTTCAGCACTACCTTGCTTATGTAATCGGACGGATCATCCGATCCCGGGTAGTACTCGATCTTAAACTCTTTCAATTGTAATGAGAACGGCAGTTTCTCACGAAATCCTTTGTCCGATGCCCACTGACTGGTATCCAGTCCCCTTCTGAGTTCCATCATACCGCTCTTACCGGTGAGCAAAGTGATGAGTGCGCCTGCCAGAATCAGCACGAACGATATGTGAAGAAGGAAGGTAAAGGGTTTGCGTATTGTCCTACGCTTGATCAGGAGCCATACTCCCGCTATTGCCACAACCGCCCACAGTACAATAAAGACAGGACTGTGATAGACAATGCTTAAAGCCTTGCCTGTACCATACAGCTTTTCAATAATGGTAGCGGCCGCCATCATAAGAATGACGGCTGCCGCACTACCAATAACAGTATATTTAAGAATCTTTTCTGTTTTCACACGGCTAATTTAGATAGAATTGATGAATTCCACAACCGCATCACGCTCTTCCTTGGGCAGGTTGTAGAACTTTTCGGTGCACCAGTATGCATCACTTTCCTTGCTGTAACCATGCCACATTATAGCCTCTATCACGTTACGGGCACGGTTGTCATGCAGACGGTCTTCGGCTCCGGTATTGTCTCGTGAAAGACCGCGACCCCAAAGCGGAGTCGTGCGGCACCAGCTTCCGTGAATGCCGTTTATCATATACAGACGATGCTGAATCATATCTGTATAGGGATATATGGTCTGTTCCTTATACTGCGGCAGTTCCTTATCGGCATATACGGCCGGTTTCCAGTAGTTATCCTCCTTTGTCTTCCATGAGGCACGGTGGCAACTGGCACAACCTATGCGGTTGAACACCTCCTTACCCTTCTGGACCTCCTCACGGTTCAGGTTACGGGCACGCGGGATTGAGAGGCCGCGGTGCCATACCATGAAGTTATAGTACTGGTCATCATTCATCTCGGGCGTAAAGTTGTGCCACTCGTTGTCAAACTGGTTCGTACTCGGATCAAGTAAGTGCAGCACAGCATCTTTAATACCTTCTTCGGTTCCGTCGGCATAGTAAGGTGATGTAGGATCGGCCTTGATGGCAGCTATCACCTGTGCGTTCTCGGACATAGCCTTGGCCCAAGCTGCAGTAGTGTAAAGTTTCGGGCGGTCGCTGCGCGATACATTGGTTATGTTCCATATAGCGTTGGCACCTGCACCGTCCTGCAGTGATGCACGTGTCATGGCATATGTGAAACGCTTGAGCATTTTGGTTCCTGCCGGTGCGGGAGTACCGTCGGCAAACTGTCCTTCGGCCAGTGAGTACCATGCGGTAGGTGCAAAGTCATTGGCCTCCTTATCCCAGAAAGCGGGGTTAAGTTCAGCATGAGCTGCCTCCTTGCGATACTGCTCACGGATGCTGTCCTGCGGTATCGCATCAAGCAGTCCTGAACCGATGATACCGATGGTTGATTCCAGACGGAATGCCACAGCACCTGTCTCATACGGTGTAGGACTGGTATTGAAGGCACTCTCCGGGATAGTCAGTTCCGGATAGATAAGGCTGTACTCCTCGCCGTCGGGGAATGTCATAGGCAGTCCGCTGGCCATTTCCGTCACAGGAAGCCACTTGATATCAATCTGCTCCTCGTCAATGGGAGGCAGGAAAGGATAAGTAGCCTTGGTCTGAGGCATACCTGTAACTTCACTTACGTACGGACCGTCATCGCTGTTCTGTCCGTCAACAGGATGGTAGATAACCAACAGATAACCGTTACCGAACTCGGCACGGTACTGTGACTGACGTTTGCCGTGACCATAGCCCGGATGGCAGTCCAGACATGACGAACGTACATAAGCGGGACCCAGTCCCTTGAACGGAGCCGTTGAGGTAGTGTACTTGCGCTCAAAGGCAGCCTCACCCATATTGAATGCCATCATGAGTCCCTGACGTTCAACAGACGGAGTCTCATCCTCATAGCATCCTGCCGTTACATTAGTGGTAGTTCCCAGTTGGCCACCGGGATACCATTCATCGGCACTGAAATTACCGACAGCCTGGCCAACATACTTGGCATCGGGCTCACGGGTATTAACGTTCCCATTAATACCGCCATTGCCGTCGGTACAACCAACGGCAACAGTCAACCCTAATGATAGGGCGATAAATCCTTTTATGTTCATATCGAATTACTGTTTAACAATCCACTCGGCAGCCTTGTTAAGTTCTTCATCAAGTTCGTTGATCACGTCCATAGCTTCCTGTACTGAGTTGTCGCGATAGATATCAACGAATGCACCCTTGGCCTGACATGCCTTGAGAGCAGCTACAGATGCGTTCAGCTTGTCCTGCAGAGCCTGGGCACCTTCATACTTGTGATTCTTCAGTACATTGATTATGGAATTGCTCTGGGCTTCATTGACATTTGCCTTGCCGTAGAGAGAATACTGAATACTGAGTATGTTGTCAATGAAATCCTGGAATGACTTCTTGCTGTAAGGAGATTCGATGTAGTTTACATCCTCACCGCTGTGAGCGTTACCCATCTTTACGTTGGCAACCTCATTGCAGATATTTGAGCAACCGGCTACAAGAATTGAAGCCATAGTCTCCTGCCATGTTGCATAAGTGCTTCCGGCTTTGGCTGCTCCCAGCATATTCTCGCCGTAAGTCTTGTCTGATCCTGTCATTGAAACCGGAACTTCAAGTTCCTCGCAACGCTCCTTATAAGCCTGGGGAGCATCGGGATTCCATGAAACGATAAGACGATAGCAGTTGTCACGAAGGTCACCGGCCACTGCTGTAGCATATATGAGTTCCTGAGCACCGGTTACGGTCTTACCGCTGAATGCCTCATCATCCTCATTACCACGCAGAGCTTCTACAGTGCGGTTCTCTCCTTCGCGGAACAGGATGAACTCAATTCCGTGGAATCCCAGCAGCTCGGCACCCAGTTTGGCCGATGCATAAGCGATACCGTCCTCACCCTCAAGGGCTGCAACCTGCTCCGAGTTGCTCAGAGCGGTAGCAAGAGCCTCTACATCAAGAGGCCATGTGTCAATGTGCGGGTCAATTCCGAAATCTGTGGCTGCACCGTAAAGGAAAGCCTCTGACTCCTCCCATGACTGACGGGCCTGCAGGAACTTTGCACAGATGGCATCAATCTCAGCCTGGCTGATTGCATCAACACCTTTATCGGCTGCATCGGCAAGCAGGTCGTACAGTTCGCCTGATTCCTTAGCCAGATCATTATAGGTGGAATATACCACTCCGGGAACATACTGCTCTACGGCAGCCTTGATGTCATTGTCAAGAGTGACAGAGTTTTCACCTTTCTTCTCATCATCACAGGCAGTCAGTGCTATTGCTGCTACTGCCATTCCAAAAACCAGTTTCTTGTTCATTGTTATTTGTAATTATTTGAAAAATCCCATGTATGCTATTCCAATTGATACCGACGGCTCGTTATTGTAACGCTCGTTGCGGAAACGCTCAGAGAACTCGGCCTTGACTGCAATTTGCGGTACAGGCAGCCAGTTGATGCCGGCAGCAATCCTGTGTACATCGGTAAAGGTGTAGTCCTGCTGGTCCGATGCGGGCATATACGGATCATAGTATTCGTATCGGCCGAAGATATAGAGTTTTTCATCGGCCCTGCCAAGTATGTCGTAACCGGCCTCACCTCCGTAAGTTACTGCAGACTGCCCTACCGGTGTCTTCTTGTACGGAGCGTTGTTTGATGTCATATTACGCTTGATGGTGCTTATTGTGACAGCATCACCCACATGACCGTAATCAGCGTTTCCGCGTACAATCAGGTTCTTTCCTTTGTAACTGAAATCAAAGCTGCCTACCCATGTGCGGCCCTTGACATCCTTGTAACGGGTATCCCTGAGGTCATTGGGAAATGAGTTGTGCATGCTGTTGCCATAATATCCGCTCACGCTCAACCGCAGGTTCTTTATAGACCGGTTGTCTATTCTGGCGGCAAATCCGTAATTGTTGGCCACCTTGAACTCGTAAGGTGATGCAGCTCCGTACTTTATGAAATTGTCACGGTTGAACATGAAAGCGTCCAGTCCGGCTATCATCTGGAATTCATAACTCCAACTGCCTGCATCACCCCAAAGGCTGATACCGGTATCATGCCAGGTTGAAGGCATTATCGTAAACTCACCTTCAGGACGGTATACGGTAAAGAAATTGAGCGGCTCATGGGCATTGTTGAGTGCACCTACAGGTACTACAAAATGTCCCACACGCAGGTTGAGCCATGATTTGAATGATTTCTGAAGCCAGAACTGCTCAAGGGCGACCTCACCGCCCTTCTCTATCTCCGACTCCCATTCACCGGCCTCGGTAAACTCTTTCTCTACGGCACTGCCGGTGCCGGTATGCTCAAACTCAATCTCGGTCTGCATTGACCATCCGCGGCCAAAGTCATACCCAAGATAGAGTACTGCATGAGGTATGTCAAACCGGCCGTGACTGGGATCATCCTTGTATTTGGTAGGATTTGAGTATCGGTATACGTTGTCGCTGTAAAAGTTGCGGCTCATGGTTACTTCACCGTAACCGCCTACTCTCAGACCCTGGGCGGTTATGACCGGAAAGAAAACAATTGACAGTATTAGTGCTATAAGCGTCTTTTTCATTTTATCCTCTGTTCTTAAAGACGCTGCAAAGGTCCTTATTCCGCTCAGGCGACACAATACTCACTAATTATGATTATTCAAAGTGGTTTTATTCGGTCTTGGTTCTCAAATCAGCGGATTTAAGGAATCGTATTCTATCCAACTGTATTTCAATAGTGAGATTTACTGCATTTTCCGTTCCGTTTGGAAGCCTTATTCAGTGTATATACCTTAGCATCGGCTAAATGCGAAAAAATGAGAATAGACCTGAAACAGATGTTGGAGAAACGCTCCCGCAGCGGCAAGGTGCCACGCCTGCTGCTGTGGTATCTGAGGTGTCTTTTCCATGAGGATTTCCTGAACAGGTTCTTTGAGAAAGACTATACGGGACTGGAATTCTGCAGCAAAGCGATAGATTATCTGGGCATAACACTCCAGGTTGAGGGAGAGATCCCCGACGGCGGCCCCTACACATTCGTATCAAACCATCCTCTCGGCGGAGCCGATGGCCTTGCGCTGTTGTCGGTCATCGGCCGTAAAGGAGACGTCATGCTTCTGGGCAATGATTTCCTGACCAACGTTGAAGGTCTTAAGCCGATGATTGTCCCCGTAAACAAAATCGGAATGCAGAGCCGCCAGCTCAAACAGGGCATTGACAATGCTTACAGCGGCAGCACCCATATCCTGGATTTCCCGGCCGGCCAGGTGTCTCGCCGTAACCACGGAATCATATCGGACCGTAAGTGGAGCAAGACATTCCTGCTTAAGAGTATCGAGACCCACAGGGATATCGTCCCGATACATTTTTACGGCACCAATTCCAGACGCTTTTACCGTATGGGACGTTTGCAGCAGATACTTAAACTCAAGTTCCCTCTGGGAATGTTATTCCTGCCCGACGAACTTTACCGGTCACAGGGTAAAACCTACAGAATAGTAATAGGTCCGGCTATACCGTGGAGCTCATTTGACCGCAGCCGTGATATAAACAGGCAAGTAGAACAGATAAAGCAAATAACATACGCCTTATGAAAAAGATAATAGATCCTGTCAGCAAGGAGATCCTCAAGTCACAGCTTACTCCTGACAAGTTCCTGCGCACCACCAATCACGGCGGCAACGAGATTTACGTTGTCGATAACAACAACGCGCCCGATGTCATACGTGAGATAGGACGTCTGCGTGAGGAGGCTTTCCGCGCAGGAGGCGGCGGAACCGGACGTGAACTGGACATTGACAAGTTCGATACCGATGCCGCATACGGCTATAAGCAGCTGGTACTGTGGGATCCCGAAGCCGAGCGTATCATAGGCGGATACCGTTATGTGCTTTGCGATGACATTGTCTATGACAAGTTCGGACAGCCCATACTGACCTCATCACATATGTTCCGTTTCTCCAAAAACTTTCTCAGGAACTATCTGGAACACAGCATTGAACTGGGCCGTTCATTCGTGACCATTGACTATCAGAGTTCCAAGGGTGGAGCCAAAAGTATCTTTGCCCTGGACAATCTGTTTGACGGTCTGGGAGCCCTCATGGTGATGTACAAGGGCCGTATGAAGTATTTCTTCGGTAAGATGACCATCTACCGGCAGTACCCCACTCCAGCCCGTGAGATGATACAGGTGTTCCTTAACAAGTGGTTCGGAGCAGCCCGTTTCCGCCGCGTCAAACTGGTAAAACCGGCCAGAATACGCAAGCCGCTTAAATATGCAAGACTGCTTAAGGGAAACACATTCAAGGATGATTATCGTATTCTCAAGGCGTTTGTATCGGACTTTGGGGTAAGCATACCGCCTCTGGTCAACTCATATATGAACCTGTCGGCCCATATGCAGTATTTCGGAACCGGAATCAACGATGAGTTCGGTGACATCTATGACTCCGGAATACTTATCCCCTTCAAGGAGATGGCCGAAGACAAGATAAACCGCCACGTAAAGACCCTCAAGCCCAAACTGCTGGTACGTCTGCGCAATATGCTGCGCCGCAAATAGGGATTTACACCTTCTCCTCGCCTATCATGATGAGGCGGTACAGGTTGCAGCCTATGAAGTTGCCTATTACCAGGCATACATAGAGCAGCAGCACGCTCCAGATGTTCTCCTTGATGAAGCTGAAGGGAACGGTCAGATAGTAGAAAGCATCGGCTATGCAGTGCGGGAATCCGCAGAGTATGAACATGGGAACTGCAAAGAGCAGCGGAAGCCACTGATTGCGGCGGGCAAACGTAACGGCAGTAGTCATCAGGAATCCGCAACCTATGGCGAGCAGTCCGGCACGTACGGGTCCGATAGCCAATCGGCCCTCAAGAATCTTCTGAGCGGCCTCCTGAAGCGGCATGGGTGATACTCTGGCAAGCAGGGAAACCAGCAAGCAGCCTACGATATTACCCAGCAGGATAAGCAGCAGGTCACCTACCTCACCCTTCACGATGAAACCGGCAGTACCGGTATACAATTTAAGTTTGTAGCAGACTACGGTGATAAGGCCGAAAGCGAACATTACTGCGCCTACAACACCACCCAGAGCCAGAAAACCGAATCCTGCAATTCCAATGCAGATACCAGCCAGAACCGAAGACTTGAAAATTGTACTGAACTTTCCCATATTCAAAGAATTACGGGAGCAAAATTAATTCTCAATTCTCAATTCTCAATTTTCAATTGATTTTACTTATCAACAGGTCTTGTGCCGTTTAAGCTCCTCCTCGTAGTTGTAAAGGTTGGTGGGATAATCCCCGTTGAAGCAGGCGGTGCAAAGCTGGCACTGCTCCATGCTGCGGCCCGATGCCTTGTAGAGTGACTCCAGAGACAGATAATAGAGAGAATCTGCACCAATGTAGTCACGGATCTCCTCGACACTGTGACTTGCGCCGATAAGCTCGTCGTATGTGCCGGTGTCCACGCCGTAGTAGCAGGGATAAGCGTACTTGGGGCTTGCAATGCATACATGAACCTCGGTAGCGCCGGCCTCACGCAGCATACGTACAATCTGACGTGATGTTGTGCCACGGACTATGGAGTCATCAATAAGGATTACACGCTTGCCGTTCACGATACTGCGCACGGGCGACAGTTTCATCTTGACGCCCTTGTCACGCAACTCCTGAGCAGGCTGGATGAACGTACGGCCCACATATTTGCTCTTGAGCAGACCCATCTCGTAAGGAATGCCGCTGGCCTCGGCGTAACCCATTGCGGCGCTCAGGCTTGAATCAGGCACGCCTACAACGATATCTGCTTCAACGGGATGCTCCTCATAAAGCAGACGACCCGAGAGTTTGCGGAAAGAGTGTACGTTGCAGCCCTCAATGTCGCTGTCCGGACGTGAGAAATAGATATACTCCATTACACACATACGGTGACTGCGCAGTTTTGAGTAGTCGTTTGAGCGTATGCCGTGATGATCTATCGATATAACCTCACCCGGATTGACGTCACGGATGAATTCAGCGCCTATGGCATCGAATGCACAGGTTTCGCTGGCAACTACATAACCGTCGCCCAGTTTTGCGATAGAGAGCGGATGGAATCCGTACTTGTCGCGGCAGGCGTAGATGCGGTTGGGAGTCATGATGACCAGTGAGAATGCGCCCTCAATCATGTTAAGGGCATTGATGATATTGGTAATACGGTCCTCCTCGGTGGGATCCTTCTTTATCAGATGGGCGAACAACTCGCTGTCCGATGTTGTCTGCAGCAGGCTTCCGCGACGCTCCAGATAAAGGCGTAACTCCTTGGAGTTGATAATGTTACCGTTGTGTGCTAAAGCAAAATCGCCCGTATAATGATGGAACGTGAACGGCTGGATATTTTCCAGACCGCCCACATTGGTGGTCGGATACCGGACATGACCTATGGCAATGTTGCCGGTCAGTTCGTCCAGATGATTCTGGCCGAATATCTCGATCACGAGCCCCGCACCCTTATGCAGATGCATGCCCTGTTTATCGGCACTTACTATACCACAACCCTGCTGACCGCGGTGCTGAAGGCTGTGCA
>JAEEGJ010005742.1_pt1 | contig 38400 bp, 31 predicted proteins | sample 8958761 | NCBI WGS metagenome assembly JAEEGJ01 (sample SAMN16246546, study PRJNA631951) | gut metagenome | biome: gut microbiome; feature: rumen; material: RS-attached | host: Bos | place: Iran: Karaj | collected 2018-10
GGAAGGACTTTGAGGACCATCCTGAGGTTGTCTGGATTGGGATCCGGTGCGATCCGGAGGGTCTCCCCGTCAGGCAGTTCCGAACGGCCCCGGATGTTGTATCCGTCAGCAAGGTAGAACGTGATGCCGCCGACGGAGACCTGCTCCTGGGCGGATAATAGGGCGCTGCAGGAAAGGAGCAGCAGCGCGATAAGGATCTTTTTCATATTCGGTGTCATTTGTTTGCAATGCGTAGGATCCGCCTTCGACGGAATCACTCCAGGATGTAACGACAGGTCTCGCCGGCTTGGGAGAAGATGGCTGTGCGCCCGTCGGGCAGCAGGACCAGGTGGGCGCGGAGGAGGGAGTCGGCGGGATTCTCCAGCGCATAGGCACCGCGGCCGAACGGGGCGCTGGCATAGCTCTCCCGAAAATCCAGACTGGGGTAGACCCGCCGGACGGATCCGGAGCCGTCTTCCGCCATTTCGAACAGCAGGTAGACGCCTTCGGGATCGAGTTCTTCGCGGTATTTCCTGCCATTGACGGCCCGCGTGTCGGCCGTCAGGCGCGGCACGGAAGGATCCCAGCTGCCGTCCGGGCCCGCATAATAACCGTCGAAGGCATAGATGTCGTGGGCCTTGCAGCCGCTCTCATCCACAAAATAGCATTTGTCCTCCGCCACCCAGACGCTGCGGCGCTGCAAGCCGTCTGCGTGTCGCACATAAATGGCCTCGCCGGACTGGAGCGTCTCAAAACTGCCGTTGCGGATGGCGTAGGTGTCCGGGGTATAGTTCCCCTCTTCCCGGCAGACCTCCCGCGGATCGCGGATTCTCAGGCCGAAGGTGACGAAGGCACCTCCGTCCATGCCCGTGTGGGCCGTCTGGTCTTCGTAGGCCTCGTATTCCGTCAGCCAGGGGTCATCGTCCCCGCCGGGCGGCCTCTCCGGGCGGGAGCCCAGCAGGTAGAGGCCACCCACGATTGCGGCTCCGAGACCGAGCAGCCAGCCGATGATCTTACCAATGGCGCTCATAGGGCGGATTAACGGTTCCTGGCTCCCTCGACGACGTTCTCATAGATGCCGACCATGCGGGAAAGCATCTTCTCGCTGCCGGCGACGGCACAGCTGCCGATGACGGTCGTGCCGTCCACGAGGGCGGTCTCCGCGTGGCAATAGAACGGATTTCCGCTGTCGTCCTGACCGTCGAAAGTGGTGTATGCGATGGGGAAGACCTTGGATTCGTCGAACGTGACCGGATAGTCCAGGTCGACGCCAAGGTTTCCGGCAACGTTATCGGCCAGCTTGCGGACCGAATCTTTCAGCAGCGCCGAGAGCTGTTCGGTGGACAAGTCTCCGGCGTCGTCCAGGATGTCGGGCAGCAGGATCAGCTGCATCATATCGATGTCGGAGCCGCTGTCATCCGGAGTAAGGACGACGTTCGCACCGCCGTCCAGCGGATACTGTTCGGCGACGGAGAAGCCGTCGTCCAGGTCGAAAGTGATTCCTGCGAGGGTTTCGGGATGGGTGCTCGCGGGCTTCAGGGAGTCCAGGCCCCCCTTCAACTTGCCGGTGAACTGCTCGATGTAGGCCCTGATCTCGGGAGGAATACGGGAGGAGAACTTGGGATACAGGTAGATTCCGGCACCGATCAGTGCGGCCAGGACCACGAGGGTGGTGAGGCATCCGCCTCTCTTCCTTCTCCGCGGTGCAGGGGGCTGCGGGGGCGGATAATAGGGCTGCTGCGGCCCGTAATAGGGCTGTTGTCCGTAGTTTTGATAAGGATTGTTGGGCATGGTGAAATGTATCTTAAAGATTTAGAATCATTAATTGTCTTCTTCTTTCCAGGTTTCTTCAAGACCGCCCTTGATGGTCTCCCGGACGGCGCCGTTGAGGTCGTTGGGGAGTATGCGGATGTTGCTGGAATACGAAGGGCCCTTCTTGATGATCTCATCGACTTCGGTGATCAGCGAGAAGGCGTTCTCCGTCTCCTTGGCCAGAGATTTCCCCTGGACCCGGAAGGACGCATAGAACTCGATGAGGGCCCCGCTGTCGCCCCTGCCGGAGCGGGAGAGCATGTCCTCGATACGCCCCCGGAGTTCGTAGGCGGAGCGGACTTTGTCCAAATTCAGCTTGTTGAACTCGCCGAAGTGCTCGACCACCTCCAGTTTGGACTCCAGGGTGCGGTCCATCCCTTTCGGATACTGGCGGGCGGCTTCGCGCAGGTGGCTGAGCGCTTCCTCCTCGTAAACAGCCTTCCATTCGGGGTCTGCGGTTTTCGAGGCCTTATCCATGCAGGACTCGAACTGGTCGATTTCCTGCCTGACCTTGTGGGTCTGTACTTTCTGGACGAGTTTCGCGTCGTCGAAGGCCTGGGCGGCCGTCTCTTTGGGGTTGACCACTTTCGACACGTCGGAGCCGAAGGATTCGGGCCCGTCGAAAGAAACGGCGGTCTGCTCCGCCTTGAAAGCGAGCTTGTCCGCGTCCCAGGGCGAGAAATTCTTGCTTCCGGTGGCCTGGAAGCAGTATTCGTCGTTCCAGAAGCGGCTGGCCACCTCCTCGGGCAGGTCTTTGCCGCGCACCCGGATGGTGAAGTCGTGGTCCATGCCCACCTTCTTGCAGGAGAAGGCGGACTTGGCGGAATTGCCGGTGGCCTCGAAGAAGGTGATCTCGGATTCGTGCACGCCGAACTTCTGCGCGAGCTGCTTCTTCAGGGCCTGTTTCACGTGTCCGTGAAGGATCTCGTTTTCGGTGGTGAAGCGCCAGCGGTATTTGTCCAGGCCCTTGGTGGCGTTGAAATAATTCTTCGCGTATCGGTCGCACTGGATCGAGAGCACCAGTCTCTTGAGCTCTTCCGGGGAGATGTCCGGCGAATTGCAGGCTTTGATGAATTCCTTCACTTTCTTTTCGCCCATCTTGATGGCCCGCTCCTCGATCGCCTTCAGTCCCTTCAGGTCCGGCGAAGAATCCAGGGCGGCCTTGCCGAGCTGCATGTTCTTCCTGCCGAGCAGACGGCCGTCGATGCGCAGGGCGCCGATTTTGCGTGCGCCCCGGGAAATCTTGCTGACGAAACGCACGGAAGAATAGCTCCTGCACAGACTCCGTTCGATGGCGCGGATGTCCCGGTGGAATTCGTGCCCCATTTCCTGGAGCGCCTGGCCGAACTGGGTGCTGGAGACCTTGCTCAGGCCCTTCTGCCAGGCCAGGCTTTCCAGGATTTCCTCGCCGGCGAACTTGGCGCCGACAAAGAAGTTGTCGAAGAAGGTGTTGTCGTAGTTCTCGCCGGCCTTCCGGCACTCGAGCAGGAAACGTTTCGGCGTATAGTACAGCATCTCGGAATAGCCCAGCGTGACGAATCCGAGCACCATGCGGCCCATGATGGTCTTCGGCTCGTGTTCTTCGAACGTTTCCATGCACATGTTGAAGCCGTCCCCGAAATAGACCTCTTCCCAGACATAGGTGTTCTCGGCGACGAACAGGGGGCCGACCTGGCCGGTCACGGTGCGTCGGAAGAGCTTGTCAGCCTGGTAATAATCAGGCATATAGAAACCGAAACGTTCGTCGAAGGAGTCGAGCATCAGCTCGCATTTGTAGATCAGGGCCTTGAACTCCTCGCTGTCCTGCAGGCCCGTCAGGCGGGTGATCATGTGCAGGAGTTTCTCCCGGACCTGGTTGTCGAACTTGATCAGTTTGTTCAGCTCGGCGATGTCGTCGACCATGCGGATGGGCATCGAGATGACCATCGAGGTCTGCTTGGCCTCGAAACTGCGTCCCTTGTAGCTGGCGGTCGCCGTGACGGCGGCTTTGCAGCGGTTGGGAGGCAGCATGATGGAAGCCGGGACGATCTCGTAGACAAAGGTCATCGTGCTTCCCTTCACGTCTGCATGCTGGCTGATCGGACGGGAATCGATGCCATACTGCTCGAGCTGGAAACCCAGCATGTGGACCGGCTCAGTGGTCTCGGCGCCTTTCTTCCCGAACCATTCCAGCGACTCGGGGATGTCTTCGAAGCGGACCTCCAGCCTCTCGGGGGGCGGGGAGCCGATCATGTTCTTGTCCCGGTCCCAGACGAACAGGGTGATGTCCATCCGGGTGTGGGCGGGGACGAATTCCTCGTCGTAGCTGGTGGGCTGCACTTCCGTGGTGTTGATGCCCTCGGAGCCCTTGACCACCGGATAGGCCTTGATGTGGCCGAGTTCCATGCGCAGGCCCTCGTAGAAGCGGTGGACGGGCAGGCGCTCTGTGATCTTCCGCTCCTGGGTGCCGACATTCTGCCTGGCGGTGATGCTCAGATAGCAGTTGTCCATGCAGCCAGCCATGTTGGCCGGGATTTCCGTCAGGCAGTCCGTCAGGTCCACGCTCCAGGAATTCTCTTTGTCCGGCCGGACACGGGAGGACAAGGAGAAGGTCTTCTTCGGGTCACCCTCCAGCACGGCATCGAAAGCGGGTTCCTGGGCAAAGCCGTGGACATAGAAATAGATGGTTTCCGTGTTGCGCTGCCCGGCCACGAAGGTGATGTTGTCCTGGCAGAAGCGGATCTGCAGGTTGTCCTCTATGAAGAAATTGAGTTGGTTGCGCAGGATGCCCGTCGCGGTCTCGAAATAGAAGACGATCGAGCCTTTGGCCGGGACGGGACCTCCGGTGGGCTCCGGAACCCGGAGGGAGGCGGACTTGTACTTGCCCGACATACGGGTATCGAGCACTTGGATGTTTTCGCCCTCGAGGATGCGGATTTGTGCCGTGAGGTCCGGCCGCTCCCGGCGCTGCCCCTCGAAGGTGGTCTCCTCGATGCGGGCGCCGACCACCTTCGGCTGGTCGCCCACCCGGAGGGTGTCGCCGAATTCCTTGTAGAGGATCATCCGGAAGCTGCTGGGATGGTGCTGCGGCTTCTCTTCCTGCGGCTTGGGAGGCTCATTGCCGCCTTTCTTGTTCTTCCGGTTCTTCCGGAGCCGGTTCACGGCCAGGATGCCGACCACGGAGCCGCCGATCCAGAAGAGGGCGGGGGGAATCTCGAGCCCGCCGGTCTCCCCGGGCGTGTCCGTCGCGTCCTGTTCGAAGCCGTATTCCGGCTTGTCCCCGACATATTTGTACTGATAGATCCGGCCTCCGCTGACCCCTGAGACGGATTTCCCGTCCACGGTGATCGGGGTGTTCAGGCTGGCCACCACCGAGATGGTCAGGGTGGATTCCGCCGTGGGGGTGAAGAGCTCCTCGTGCATATCCACCTCCGGCCGGCGCGACACGGTCCCGCTTGCGGTCACCTCCGTGCGCCATTGGAAGGGGTTGTTGTTGCGGGTATAGTCCCGGCATTCATACGGGTCCCACATGGACACCGTGACGGTCAGGCTCATCATTTTCGCCCGTTGCATCAGCCTGGCCGTGGCGGGGTCCGGGCAGTTGATCTGCACCGGGATCCCCAGTTTGGCTTCATCCCCGAACTTGATCTTGTCGGCAAGATCCGGCCAGCTGAAACTGGTGCCGTTGGCGGATCCGCTGGTGACGACGGTCACGGAATTCTTCCCGACCTTGAATTGGAAGCTGCCGCCGGATCCGCCGGTCGTCGTGACTTTGTCGAGGACCCAGTAGCCCTCGGCCGCGCGCCCGGGCTGGGCGGCGAGCAGCAGGATGATAGCGGGAAGCCAGTGGCGGAGTCGGTAAAGGAACTTCATAAGCTTCAACTTTCTACGCGTAGTTCGATTTCCTTGAGTTTCCCGGGAATATCCTCAAATCTGAGGCCGTAGTTCTCTTTGAGCATTTTCTTGAGGTCCGTGACACTGAGGCTGAAAGGCCCCTGGGTCGAGACCTCGCTGTGCCTGATCAGCTGGAAGGCTTCCATCTCCTGACGGGTGATCCGCTCCACGGTGCCATTGTACGTGGAGCGGGGTACGGTGCTGTTGAAGAACAGCTTGTTCGCCTGCCGCATCGCCTCTTCCTCCTTGGCCAGGGCTTCGCCGATCAGGCCGCTCTCCTCCAGCTTGGCCGCCTGATCCAGCCAGCCCTTCGGTTTGTGCTCGAAGGCCCGGGTGACCTTGTCCAGGTCGACGAACTGCTCGGAGAAATGCTCGGGCTTGAAGGCGCGGCCGAGGTCTTCCGGGCCGTTGCCGATCCGCTCGGGGGAAGTCGCCTGGACGACGGCCTGGTCGCCCTGCTCCATGGTCAGGCCTGTGGTTTCCTGGTATGCCTGGCCATAGCTCTCCTCCGCCAGCTCCTGCGAGATGTCCTCGGGGACGGGATGCGGGTTGGACTTGGTGGGTCTCTTCCGCACCGAGATGGACACGTCCCGGTCCCGGGTGAGGGAGAGGCCGTTCTCGAGGGCCTCCCGGTTGCTGTTGGTGGCGCCGTAGATGAACACGTCGTCCTCGTCGACCACCTCGCCCATCCCGCGCAGTTTCTCGACGACGTTCTGCTTGGTCTTGAGGTCGATCAGGTCGTAGTCCTTCTTCAGGATTTTGTAATAGCCGGAACGGACGTTGGTGGCCCATTCGCCGTTGTAGAGGGCGAGTTGCTTCTGGGCGATCTTGTCCGTCTGGATTTCGTATGCGAGCCGGCGGAAGGCCTCTTCCGCCTCAGGGGTCTTGTAGCGGCTCATCTCGATGTAGTTCCGCTCGAGTTCCTTGACCTTCCTGAGCCCCTTGATGTTGGCTTCGCGGCAGGCGAGGTCCTCGGCCATGTCCTCCGGCGACCACTGGGCATTCTTGCGCCAGTCGCGGATCAGGTCCTCGACGCTCCGGCGGGAGCTGTCGAGCGCCTTCTTGGCATTCCCGAGCTGGGCGATGGTCTTGCGGCCGAAATTCTCGGTGGCGAAGGAGTGGAGGTCGTGCGCAATCACGCGGAGGTCCTTGCCCAGGACACCGAGGCTCTGCCGGACGTCGCCGATGACCTTGGCGGCGAAATTGGCCGCATTGGCTGCCAGTTCCGGGTGGTAGTGCGCGATCATCTCGCCATATCCCGACAGGGTCGTCTTGATGAAGTACTCGGTGGCGAATTCGATGCCGACGACCTTGACGCCCGCGAAGAAGGCCTCCCACGCACCGCCCGGGGCCTTGGGGTTGTTGACCGCTTCGATCATCTCCCGCGGGACGCGGATGGCCGTCAGGGCCGTCTCCGACCAGCCGAGCGAGAGGATGCCGAGACTGAGCCGGGTCCAGAAGCCGCCGTGGTCTTCGAGCCATTGCTCGGCCTGCGCGCTGGTCTGGGCCAGCGCCAGCATCAGGTCGGCGGCCAGGCCCATCTCCTCGACTGGTTCCGCATCGGCGTTGGCGCCCGCGATCCGGCCCGAGACGAAGTCCAGGAAGGTGCTGCGGACCAGGTAGACCAGCCCCGGATCGTAGCCGAAGCGGCGGTCATAGCCGTGCAGCAGCATCTCTGCGAGGCGGAAGACGGGGCCGATGTTCTTGAGCAGGCTGTGATCCAGGATGTAGCTCCGGATGTGTATGAGATTGCTCGTGATGGCGTCGTCGGACTCGCCGGAGTCCGCTCCTTCCTGGCGGAGCGGCTGGCTGGTGAGCCAGGCTTCCTGGTCAGCCGTGTACATCTTGCCGTCCCAGGGGAACTCCACGTGGATGTTGATCTTGCGGCGGGCGGGGGCGTCGAGCACAGCGCAGGAATAAAGGTAGCAGCTGGTGCTGTTGTCCGGCAGGATCTCCTTGACGAAATACTGGAGCCGGACCTTGTCCACGACTTCCTGGTCGCTCATCCCCCGGGTGCCCTTGCTGAGGTAGTCCGTGGCCGCGGCGTCCGCCTCGGCGCCCAGCGGCTCGGCGCGGAGCACGACCTGCCTGGGATCCGGCACCATCCGGGTGAGACGGTGTTTCTCCTCGTCCCAGTAGATGAAGGAGAGGGTGGCGGGCGTGAGGGCGGGGGCATAGCTCTTGCCGTTCGTGGAGACCTTGAGCTCTTCGCGGTGCACGCCCGGCTCGTAACGCACGAGGAAGCAGGGCACGAAGTAATCGGCCTTGAAGGCGAGGCCCATGTTGAAGCGCAGGATCGGGAAAGTGCCGGAGACCTCGTGCTCGTCGGAATCCTTCGCTTCGACCTTCAGGGTACAGGGGATGTATTCGCCCGCCGGCCCGCGCGTCTTGTCGACCTCGTCGATGATGGCGTACCACAGCCCCGGTTTCTCGCCCTTTTCGGCGGAGACCCGGTAGCACTTGTCGATGGAGACATCGACCTCGGCGTCTTCGTTCACGCCGGACACGAGGAAGGGGAGCCGCTCCTGCCGGTCGTGGCCGGACGGCAGGGTGAGGTTGGGCTGGAAAAAGTCGACGCGCCCCTCCTGGATCTTGAAGACGGTCTGCATCCGCAGGGTGCCGCCGGGGCCGCTGAAGGAGAACACGATGAAACCTTCCGCCGGATCCTCCTTGGGATACTTGTCCACACAGATCTGGGCGGTGCGGTAGCGGGGGGACATCCCGGTGGCGAGGATGCGGATGTTGCGGCCTTCCGTGATCTCGATCCGGGAGGTGTACTCCTTGCACTCGATGTGTTTCCCGTCCGGGGTGATCTCCTCGATGCGGGCACCGACGATCTGGGGCTTGTCCCCGACCATCAGCGTGTCGCCGAACTCCTTGTAGAGGAGCATCCGGAAGGTACTGGGTTTCTTCGGCGCCGTATTTTCGGGCTGCGGAGCCTTCCCGGCGGGGGCTTTCTCTTTGCGCTTCCTGTTTCGGACGGAACGGACGAGGGCGCCGAGGATGGCGGTAAGCCCCAGGCCGATGGCTGCGGGGATGATCCAGGGCGGCACCTCTCCGAGCGACTGTTCGCCAATGCCCGAATCCGGCCGGATCGTCTGCGTGATGTCGCCTCCGTTCGGATAGCACTTATAGAGATAGTATTCGCAGATCTGGTGCGCCTGCCCGCTGACCCCGGTCCGCTGTCGGATGTCGATCCGGACGCTGACGATCATGAAGGCTTCCTCTCCCAGCTTGAGAGACTGGTCCCAGGAGCGACCGGAGTAGGCAAGGCGGTTCCTGGAGCCGATGTCCCCGTCGACGTACCACCGGGAATCCCCGTCGTAGTCTCCGAAAATGTCCTCGGCATCCAGCTCCTCGTCGATCTGGTCGGCATACTCCTCGAAATCGTCTTCGAACTGCGTGATGCTGTCGCTATGCGTGAGGAAGTACCGGACGGACGTATAGTTCAGGGCATATTCGCCGGCGCGCAGCTCGGGCATGACCTGGACCTCCAGCGCGTATTCGTACGATTCGGTGCCGCCTGCGTACAGGCCTTCCGTCCTGGGATTGAACGCGTCCCCGTCCCACTGGGCCGTCAGGTTCAGCACAATCTCGTTCTCCTTTCCGACCTGGATGTATTCGGGCGGCGCCGTCCACCGGAAGGACAGGTTGTGCATCTCCTCCCAGGTCTTGGCGGGCCAGTTGGGATCCGCGATGGTACGGACCAGGTTGAAATCGAGCGCGCCGTCCCGGGCGGTCGAGATGCCGGTGTCGCTGCCGTCCGAGCGCTTGCCGTCGAACAGGACCACGCGGTCCTGCAGGGCCCAGTGGCCGTTGTCAGCCCGCGCCGGTCCGCCTGCCGCGGCAAGCAGCAGGAGACAGAGCAGGAACCGGAAGCGTCTCATGGCGCGGGGCGTCTACCAGCCGAGCTTCATCGCTAGGAAGACGAGGCCGCCCAGGATGATCAGGACCCATACCAGCACACCCCTCTTTTTCTTCTTCGGGGGAGCCGGGGCAGGTGCCTGCGGATAGGGCTGCTGATAAGGCTGCTGCTGCGGATAGGGCTGCTGCGGGTATTGCTGCTGGGGGTATTGCGGCTGCTGGCGATACGGTTGCTGCGGCTGCTGTGGCTGCTGGTAGGAGGGCCTTTGCGGTCGCTGGTAAGCCGGCTGCTGGGGCCGGGGCGGCTGCTGCGGCTGTTGCGGCTGCTGCGCCGCCTGGGACCCCGGCTCGTCCCAACTGATCATCGTGAACTCGCCGGACTGGGCGGGGGCCTCCATGCTGGAAGGCGCCTGCGGCCCGTCGGAGATACTCACGGTTGAGCCGGGAGGGGCGTCGATGACGATGCCCCCCTGCGGGGTGGTCGTCGCCCGGACGGGATCCGGGGCCGTGGCAATCGGTGTGCCACACGAAGTGCAGAATTTGGCGCCGTCGGGAAGCTGGGCACCGCAGTTAGTGCAGTATTTCATCTTATTGTGTTTGAACTGTTAATATGCATCTTTCTCTCCTTTGAGGGCATCTTCCGTCACGTGGGCGCCCGTCATTTTCAGGCCGATGGTCTCGATCTCGGGCAAGCCTTGACCCTGGGTAATCAGGTTGTCCACTTCCGTGATGAGCGAGAAGGCCTTGCGGCTCTCCTCCGCGAGGCTCTTGCCCTCGGCTTTGTAGGAAGCGTAGAACTCGATCAGGGCCTGGCTGTCGCCTTCCCCGGTGGTGGCTAGCATCTCCTCGATGCGGCCACGCAGTTCCTTCGCGGCGTTGAGCTTGTCGGGATCGATCTTATCCGCCATACCCCACTGATCCAGGAGCTTGATCTTTTCCTCGAGGGTGCGGTCCATTCCTTTCGGGAGCTGGCGGCAGCCCTCGCGCAGGTGATGCAGCGCCTCTTTCCGGTAGGTTTTCGCCCAAACGGGATCCGGCTCGATGGCGGCCTTGTTCATGTAATCGTCAAAGTGCTTAAGGGGCTCTTCCACTTTGTAGGACTGCACTTTCTGGACCAGATCGGGATCGTCGAAAGGCGTTGCCGCGCTTTGCTTGGGCGTGACAACCTTCCCGACATCGCTGCCGAAGGATTCGGGTCCCGTGGCGGACACGGCGGTCTGCTCGGCCTGGAAAGCCAGTTTATCGGCATCCCAGGGCGAGAAATTCTTGCTTCCGGTAGCCTGGTAGCAGTACTCGTCGTTCCAGTAGCGCCCGGCAACCTCTTCCGGCAGGTCACGGCCCTGCACCCGGATGGTGTAGTCGTGGTCCATGCCGATCTTCTTGCAGTTGACGGCGTTGACTTTGGTGGCGTTGCCCGTGGCCTCGAAGAAGGTGATCTCGGATTCGGGCACGCCGAACTCCTTGGCCAGCTTCGCCTTGAGCGCCTTCTTGACATTCGAGTGCAGGATCGTGTTCTCTGTGGTGAAGCGGAAGCGGTATTTGTCGATGACGTGGGAGGAGTTGAGGTAGTTCTTGGCCCAGCGGTCGCACTGGATCGAGAGCACCAGCTCCTGGAGTTCCTGCGGGGAGATGTCGGCTTTGTTGCAGGCTTCGATGAACTTCTTGACCTTCAGCTCGCCCAGGCTCTGGGCCTCCTTGGCCAGGTCGCGCAGTTCCTGCATCGCCGGGGAATTCGCCAGCAGATTCTTGCCGGCGTCGAGTTTTTTCTTGCAGAGATTCCGGTAGTCCACCTTCCACCGGAGGACCTTGTGGGTGGCACGCGCCATCTTGCTGACGTACGCGACGGAGGAATAGCTCCGGCACAGGCTCTTCTCGACGGCGAGCAGGTCTTGCTTGACCAGGTCGGCCGTCTCGGCGAGCGCCTGGCCGAACTGGGTGGTCGAAAGCTTGCCCAGGCCCTTTTGCATCCCATATTGGAAGGCCGCCGTCTTGGCGATCTCCCAGGAAGCGAACTTGGCGCCGACCATGAAGTTGTCGAAGAAGGTGGCATTCTCATTCTCGGACGCCTTCTTGCACTCCAGCAGGAATTCCTTGGGCGTGTAATAGAGCACTTCCGAATAGCCGAGGGTGACCAAGCCAAGCATCAGCCGGCCCATCAGGGTCTTGGGCTCCCGCTCTTCAAAGGCGGCCATGCACATGTCGAATCCGTCCCCGAAATACACCTCCTCCCAGACATAGGTGCTCTCCGCGACGTACAGCGGACCCACCTCGCCGCGCATCAGTTTCAGGAAGAGCCGCTGGGCGTTGTAGTATTCCGGCATGTAGTATCCGAAGCGCTCGTCGAAGGACGCGAGCATGATGTCGCATTTGTAGATCAAAGCGGCCAACTGGGCGGCCTGGGGCCGGGACAGCAGGACATTGCGCATGTGCGTGAGCTTCTCCATGACCTGCATGTCGAACTTCTGCAGCTTGCTCAGTTCGCCCACGTCGGCAACGAGGCGCACGGGCATCGAGATGACCATCGAGATCTGCTGCGCATCGAACGTGCGGCCCTGGAACGTGGCCGTGGCCTTGATGGCGGCCTTGCAGCGGTTCGGCGGCACCATGATGGCGGAGGGGACGATCTCGTAGATATACGTGCGCGTGTAGATTCCCGCGGCGACGGGACGGCAGTCCACGGCGAAGTCCTTCAGCTGCAGGCCCAGGTTCACGACCGGATCCTGGATCGGCTCATCCTTGCGCTTGCCGAACCACTCCAGCGACTCGGGCACGTCCTCGAAGGTAATCTTCATCGTGTCCGGAGCCGGACTTCCGATCATGTTCTTCTTCTCGTCCCAGGCGAACAGCGTCACCTCCAGGCGCGTATGGGCGATGGCGAGCTTGTGCTCGTAGTCCTGGGGCTGCTGCTCGGTCATCGCGATGCTCTCCGAGCCCTGGACGACCGGGTAGGCCTTGATGTGGCCGACCTGCATCCGCAGGCCCTCGTAGAAGCGGTGGAGCGGCAGGCGCTCCTTGACCTCACGCACGCCGTCCTTGACGGGCTCGCTGGCCTTGATGACCAGGTAGCAGTTGTCCACGTCGCCGGCCATCTTCTCCTTGACCGCCTCGTCGCTCACACAATCGGTTACTTCCACGCTGTAGGACTCTTCCTTGTCCGGCCGGACCTTGGAGAGGCTGAAAGACTGCTTCGTGTCGTTCTCGATCGAGGCCTCCACGTCCATGTTTTCGGTGAGCCCCTCGACGTAGAAATAGATGGTCTCTTTGCTGCGCCTGCCGGCAACGAACGTGACGTTCTCCTGGCAGAAGAGGATGCGCAGGTTGTCCTCGATCTTGAAGACGACGTGGTTGTTGAGACGGCCGCTGGGGCCCGTGAAGGAGAAGACGACCGAACCCTTGTCGGGGATGGCCTTCATCTGCGGATCGGGCACCTGGATCTTGGCGCAGCGGTACTTGCCGTTGTTGCCGGTGGCGAGGACGTGGATGTTCTCGCCCTCCGAGATCCGGATGGTCTGGGTCAGGTCGGGACGATCCACCTTGTACCCGTCGGCGGTGGTCTCTTCGATGCGCGCGCCCACGATGACCGGCGGGTCGCCGAGCCGGAGCGTGTTGCCGAACTCCTTGTAGAGGATCATCTTGTAGGAGCTGGGCTTCTTGGGCTTCGGATCGTCGTCGCCCTTGTCTTCCTTCTTGCCCTTTTTCTTGCCGCCGCCTCTCTTCCTGATCTGGTTCACGAGGACGGCGCCGCCCACCGTCCCGCCGCCGATCCAGAACACGGCGGGCGGGATGCCGAGCCCCTTGTCCTCACCGGGATCATCCGAGGCGTCGGTCTCGTAGTTGTATTCCGGCAGGTCGCCCACGAACTCATAGGTATACACCTGTGTCGCGGTCGACTCCCACAGGAACGAGTTGAAGCCGGTAGAATTGAGCGCGTCGGGGCCGCCCGGGCGGAAGATCCGCATCGTCACCGTGATGGTGAGCCGGGATTCACGGGTGGGCGTGAACGTGTCCATGTGCATGTCCTCCTCGGGCATGCGCCGGAGGGTTCTGGTGACGTGGGTGCCGTTCGTCCTCCAGGTGTGGTCCATCGAACTGGGATGCCCGAATTGCTGCATGTAAAACTGTTCCGTCTGTCCGGTATGGTAGGCCATCACGGTGACGGAGGCGCTTGCAGACATCGCCTCGAGGGCCGGATTGGGGTCCGGGAGGCGCTCCGCATTCCCCATCAGGACTGTCATGTGGAAGACGAGGTCCTCCTCCTCGCCGAGCCGGATCCGCTTGGGCGGGTCCTCCCAGGTGAACGTGACCCCGCCGTCCAGCGTGGCCCTGCCCCGCTGGATCTTCCATTTGAGTTTCTTGCTTGCTTTGGTCTGACCGGAGCTCACGGAGCTGTCTTTGAGGACCCAGTAGCCGTCGGCATAGGCGGCGGGGACTGCCAGGGCAAGCAGGCCGCAGAGGGACAGGAGGAGGAAGCGTTTCATGGCGTGGGGCTTACTTGGCTTTGGGACAGTGCTGGCGGATATAGCCGAGGACGAAGTCGAAGTCTTCCTGGGGGACGTATACCTGGTTGCGGTCGAGGAGCATGTTGACCTTGATGAGCTCCCGGCCGCGGCGGGGCTTGATCCGCCGGACATTCGGGAATACGGAAGTGGACGTGGTGCGCCCGGCGGCCAACATGCCGGCGCCGACCGTGGAGGGCCGCTTGGCAAGGATGCCCACGAGCGCGGTCAGCAGGCCGAGCTTCTTCGAGCGCTCGGCCTGGGCGGGCTCCTGCTCGTGGATCAGGGAATCCTCGTCCATCGTGAAGTGGACGATGTACTTGCCGCCGTACATCCAGACCACGATCAGGTAGGCGAGCAGGATCAGGACGGCGAAGACGGCCATCACGACCAGCCAGACCTTGGGGTTGCTGCCGCTCCAGAGCCGGTCATTCCATTCCTTCTGCAACTCGCCTGTGCGGGCCAGGGCGATGACGTTGATGATGAACGGGATGCTGAGCAGGACGCCGAATATCTTGTAGACGACCACGATGATGGAAGGATTCTTCAGCATGTCGAACTCGTAGGTCCAGCGGTACTTGCCGTCCTTGCAGAGGGCGACGCGGCTGCCCTCGTAGTTGTTGTCTGCCAGAGGGACCGAAGGGGGAGCGACCGGGTTCATCCTAGGAAAGTCCTAATGGGTTCAGGGCGATCAGTATTGCGGAGCCGATGCCGATCAGGGCCCACATCCACCACTTGATCTGGCCGTTCTTCTGCTTCTGGGCTTCGCGGGCGGCCCGGACCTTGTCCATATAGGTCATCTTCTGGGGAGCGGGCTGCTGGTAAGGCTGCTGGTACTGAGGCTGCTGATAGGGCTGCTGGTACGGAGACTGGGGTGCCGCCCCGAAATGGGTGCCGCAGGAAGGGCAGAAGTTGGCGTTGTCGGGGATCTGTGCCCCGCAGTTGGGACAAAATTTCATAACTTATCTGGCGTTGGGACAATGGGAGTGGAGGAAGTCGAGGACGAACTGAAAGCCCGCGTCATCGACGTAGATCTGATTGCTCTTGAGCGCGCCCTTGACGTAGATGGTATTGCGCGAGGGTGCGGCCTTGATGCTGCGGACCTTTCGGAACTGGTTGGTCAGCTTGTTGCGGCTGGCCGCCAGGATACCGGCGCCCGTCGCGGTGGGATTGCCGGCGAGGACGCCTGCCAACATCGCGATCCAGCCGGCCACCTGGGCCTTCTTGAACTGCCTGGGGAGCTGGACGTGGGCGATCTGCAGCTCGTCCATCTCGAAGAGGACGCAGTATTTGCCGCCGTACATGGCGGCCACGACCAGGTAGGAGATCAGGATCAGGACGAGGACGCCGGCCAGGATGAGGGCCATGATCTTGGTGGTCTCCAGGAAGCTGCTGAAGCCGTCCATGATGTTCAGCAGCAGCCACATGCCGCCAATGATCGCGCCGAAGATCTTCAGCAGGGTCAGCAGGATGGCCGGGTTCTTGAGCATGCTGAGCTCGTAGACCCAGCGGTAGACACCGTCCTGGCAGAGCTGGACCGTGCCGTCGAGCTGCTCGGGCGAGGGGGCCGGGGCTTCGTAGGCCGGAGGCGGCGGGGTTTGGCTGAATGCCCCCGGAGCGGGGGCCTGGGACGGCTGGTCTGCGGAGACAGGCGTGCCGCAGCTGCCACAGAATTGTGCGTCGTCGGGGAGCTGTGCCCCGCAATTACTACAGAATTTCATATGCAATCCGGATAGAGTGTCCCAAGATACGAATAATCCTTCAAATATCATTGCAGGATACGGCATTATCTTCCGCGAAAACGCGAAACTCATCGGAAACCTCATCATCCGACTGAAGCACGGTGAACGGGGGACCACCGCGCACAACGTCCGGAAAACGCGGACGTTATGCACGTTTTCGGCCATTTTCGTTCACAACGTCCCTGATTCCGGGACGTTGTGAACACTTCAGAAGCGCCCCGGCTGCTGGTGGTGCGGCATCACCCTGCCCAGCGGCAAGCGCGGCTGGGCCATCTACCGCGACGGCAAGGTCGTGGAGCAGTATGCGGTGATGTAAAAATGTAAACACATCGGACGGGTTTTTTGCAATAATCCCGGGGATTATTTATTTTTGAGATGGCATAGAATACACCCACGATGAACGAATTCAAAGAATTGATGACCGAGATAGACCGGTTCACGGAAGAACGCGACTGGGATCAGTTCCATAATCCAAAGGACCTTGCGCTGGCATTATCCATAGAGGCTTCGGAGTTGATGGAGCTTTATCTCTGGAAAAACCCGGAGGAAGCAAATATCGGCAAAGTGAGGGAAGAACTTGCAGATGTTTTCAACTATGCGTTCCTCATTGCGAGCAAATACCAGTTTGACGTCCCCACGATCGTTCGCGAAAAGTTGGCGAAGAACGCTCAAAAGTATCCTGTCGAAAAGGCCAAAGGAGTGGCCACGAAATACGATGAACTCTAGCGAGATCAGAACCTTTCGATTTGATAAAACCGGCCTGGAGGAAGTCCGGCTTCTTCCAAACGGCACGGATTGGCCCGTCGTGTATCTGATCACCAACTCAAAGGATGTTTATATCGGAGAAACCAGTAGCGCGGGCAACCGTATGACCCAGCATCTGGACAACCCCGAGAGAAAGTCCTTAAAGGAGATACATATCCTGTTTGACGACGAATTCAACAAATCAGCGATTCTGGACATTGAGCAATCACTGATCCAGTTGGTGTCTGCCGACAATAGGCTGAAACTTCTCAACAGGAATGGTGGTCAGTCCCAAAAACACAATTATTTCCAGCGCGAAAAGTATCAGGCGAAAATCAGTTCAATCTGGCAGAAACTCCAGCAAATGCAGCTGGCGTCCAAGAACTACGATGACATCCTTAATTCCGACTTGTTCAAATTCTCTCCGTACAATTCACTGACGGAGGGGCAGTCGGTTGCTTGTTATTCCGCTTTGGATGATGCCATTGATAAACTTCGGGCTGGTGTAAAGAGCTCTTTTGTTTTGCACGGGTCTGCCGGAACAGGCAAGAGTGTCGTGCTTGTTAACATTATGAACCGGCTGATCAACGCGACGGCTGTCGCGATGGATGAGACGGATGATGAAGAAGAACTGTCCCCGTATCTTCGGATTCGCAGGAAGATAGCAGAGTACGTTAATGAGAACGGCCCCTTGAAAGTCGCCTTGGTTATGCCCATGGCGTCAATCCGGAAGACACTGAAGGCCGTTTTCAAGCAAACCGGCCATGGTTTGAAGGCGAATATGGTGATAGGCCCCTCTGACATTTCTAATGATGAATATGATATCCTGCTTGTAGATGAAGCGCACCGCTTGCCTCAGTATAAGAATATCAGCTGGATGGGGTCGTATAAGCAGACGACGGAGGCCATATTCGGAGAAGGAGCAGACCCCCATGATTACACTTCTCTGGATTGGATCTTGAATCGCAGCAAGTACTCGATTCTTGTATATGATTCGGCTCAGACCGTCAAGGGAAGCGACATAACGGAAGACCAATATCTATGGGCGTTCAACCGGGAGCAAGTCTCTGTCAGCAATCATTGGTTGTTCTCGCAGATGAGGTGCAAGGGCGGCCAGGCATATATAGATTATCTGTCGAGGATATTCAATTGTGAGGAAGGTTTGGAGAGGAAAGATATTTTGAACTATGATTTCAAGTTATATGATCACATCCGAGATATGATCCAAGCGATCAAACGCAAAGACAAGGAGATTGGGCTTTGCCGTTCGGTCGCGGGTTATTCCTGGGAATGGATTTCAAAGGGCTGCAGATCGTTGGAAGAGGTAAAGCGTCGGAATTTGGAAGACATTACCATTGAGGGGCATAAATACATATGGAACATGAGCAACATGGAGTGGATTCTCCGCCCGAGTTCCATCGATGAAATAGGCTGTATCCACACTACGCAGGGCTACGACCTTAATTATGCCGGTGTCATTTTCGGAGAAGAAATCGATTACGACAAGGATAGGAATCAAATCATTATTGATCCATCCAAGCATTTTGATTCGAATGTTCAGCGTGGCGCAGACGCAGAAGAATTGAAGAAATACCTGATTAACTCCTACAAAGTAATGATGTCCCGGGGAATCAAAGGTTGCTATGTCTATGCTTGCAATCCGTCACTTCGGGAATACTTGTCTCGATTCATTCCGAGATAACCAATCTGCTTCATAATATGGTCGGGAAATACCCAGTCATAACCCTCTGCGGGAGCACGCGCTTCAAGGAGCAGTTCCTGGAGGCGCAGAAGCGGTTGACGCTCGAGGGCAATATCGTGATCAGCGTCGGGCTGTTCGGGCACTCCGGCGACGAAGAGGTCTGGACCGAGGGTACCAAGGAGATGCTCGACGACATGCACAAGCGCAAGATCGACATGGCCGATGCCATCTACGTAATCAACGTGGGTGGCTATATCGGCTCCAGCACGCGGAGCGAGATCGAGTATGCGCTGCGGAATAGGAAGCAGGTGTATTATCTGGAACCGGTTGAGTGATGAGAACCCCACAAGCAGTCGGGGCCTGCTTTCATGATGATTCGTTCAAATTCCTCGCATAGTCGCTCCCTGGCGGCCTTGCTCTCCGCCCGCCCGGGAAAGAGCATATCGAAGGCGTGGGTGTCCCCGTGGAAGACATCCATGCGCGCATCCACACCGGCTGTTTGGAGGTTCTTCACATAGGTGAGGGTCTCGGCATAGAAAGGCTCCCCGTCGGCGACGAAGGTATAGCAGGGAGGCAGCTCTGAATAGTCCGTCTCCCGGGCCGGGGAGGCATACTTGCTCACGGAATCCGTCCCGTACTGTTCGCCCAGATAATGCTTCCATCCCCAGTGGTTGCGTTTCGTGTTCCAGACCTTGCCGTGGTTATCCCTTGATGACTCCGTGTCTTCGCAATCCAGCATCGGGTAGAGCGGGATCTGCATGGCAACGGGAACCGAGCCATTGTCACGGTTGTACAGGCATACGGCAACGGTCAGGCCCCCGCCAGCGCTCTCGCCGCCCACGACGATACGCTTCCGGTCGATGCCCAGTTCGTCGGCGTTCTCGTACATCCACTCCAGTGCGGCATAGCAGTCCTCCAATGCTGCGGGGTAGGGTGCCTTTCCGGCAAGACGGTAGTCCGGGCAGACGACGACGGCTCCGTACTCTTTGGCCAGCATCTTGCCGCAGGACATATCCAACATGTAGGACCCGCCCAGCATGTAGCCCCCTCCGTGGATCCAAAGGATGCCCGGCACGGGGCCATCGGCCTTCTTCGGCCGGAGGATCCGCGCCTTCATCCGTCCGTCCTCAGTATCGATGTAGGCTGTACGGGAAACAAGGGGCCGCCCGCCACCGGAAATGATGGAGAGAAGCAAAAGCAGCAGCGACAGGAGCGTCTTCATGGATTCCTTGCAGGCAAGTTAATCAAATTGTACGACGATCGCAAAGAATAGGTGTCTTGTCTTGTTCTCGAATTATCATTACATATGTGACAAAGCAGGTTTGAAACAGATATGGAACGGAGATCCAAAGAATTCTACGAATCACCTTTGACGACCGTCGTCGAGGTGGAGCAGGAAGGCTCGTATTGGACTTCGACAGAGGAAGAGGAAGACGCCTCCTTTGCCTATATTTATGTCTTCGATGGCGATTATAGTCTCAATGCGTATAACTTTGCCCACAAGGATGATATGCTCGCCGTACGTCCCATTCAGGATTAAAAAAGCTGGTCACCAGCGGTCTGAGACGCGGGTGACGTGGGTGAGCCCCAGGTCGAGGCAGAACACCTTGTCATAGAGCTCCAGGGCGCCGTCCGGATTCTGCGCCTTGAAGCGGTGGTGCGTCATCCAGCCGTCGTGCTTCAGTTCGTCGGGGGAAATGGGCGGGGTCTGGAGAACTGCTTCCCCGGATGCCTCCGGCGCGCTCGGGACGTAATTCGGGTTGCTGTACGTCTCGGAGATCTCGTCGAACGACACGGGCTCATAGCCGGGGAATTCGTCCGGCCGGTCCAGGCAGTACTGGGTGATCGTCTCTTCCGCTTTCTGTTGCTTGCAGGTGGACACGGCCCCCAAGCTCAGGATGACCGCAAGTAGTAGGAGTATTCTTTTCATCGTAGTTCTTCTCGTCAGGAGGTGTATATGCTGTTTCGGATGGCTGTCTGCAAATATAAAAAATATTACATCTTTTTCTGTATCTTTACGATGGCAGTCAAAAACTCACGGTTATGACACGAAAAAGATTATCTGAAATCGTCGAAAGGGGAGGACAGTCGGACAAAGTAAGCCTCGCCTATGACATCTTGATGTTCATCGCGATCACGGTCAGCATCTTCCCGTTGATGTTCGTCGAAGAGTATCCGGTCTTCAAGTGGTTCGAGATGGTCACGGTCGCCATCTTCATCCTCGATTATCTCTTCCGGTGGAGCACGGCTGATTACAAGCTCGGCAAGGGCGCCTTGTCGTTCCTGTTGTACCCGCTCACGCCGATGGCGATCATCGACCTGCTGTCCATCCTGCCTGGGTTGAGCCTGATCTCGCGCGGGTTCAAGATCCTGAGAATAACAAGATTGTTCAAAGTGTTGAGACTGTTCAAATTCCTGCGGTATTCCGACAAGATGGAGATCCTCTGGAACGTGATCAAGCGGGAGAAGGGGGTCCTGCTGACGGTGTTGGGCTTCGCCATCTTCTATGTGTTCCTCACGGCCCTGATCATGTTCAATGCAGAGCCGCATTTCAATCCGGAGACCGGAGCGGCAACCTTCCAGGATTTCTTCGATGCGCTGTATTGGGCGACGGTCACGCTGACGACCGTCGGCTACGGCGACCTCTGCCCGGTGACGGACATCGGCCGGTGCGTAAGCATGCTCTCATCCCTGTTCGGCGTGGCGGTGATCGCCCTGCCGTCCGGCGTCATCACCGCGCGGATCTTATCACCGGGAAGATCTGTGGAATTCAGGTGGAGACGATTGAGGATCCTTTGATGAAGAGAATACGACAGCTTGACAAGTTGGTGGATGAACTTGCAAAGGGCAAACCCATGGAGCAGATTCTGAGATGAACGAACCCAGAAAATATGAGTATGACGCGATCCTTCATGAGGATCCGGACAGCGGCGGTGCTTATGTGATCTTCCCGTGGGACCTCAAAAAGGAGTTTGGGAAAGGAAGAGTCAAGGTTCACGCTGAATTTGACGGAACTGCCTATGACGGAGGTATCGTCAATATGGGTGTCAGAAATCCCGATGGCAGCATCTGCTACGTCATCGGTGTAATAAAACGGATCCGGAGCGCGCTCAATAAAGCGGATGGGGATATGATACATGTTGCTATCCAGGAACAGGCTCTCCGCGGCGCAGAAGAAAACGCATTGAAATGGAAATGTCCAAAATGCGGCCGGGAGTTCAGCCGACAGAATCAGGATCACTACTGTGTGAAACCACGGAGTATCGATGAGTACATTGCCGCACAGGACGCTGAGGCGCAGCCGAGACTGAAGGAAGTCCGCGACATTTTGAGGGCTGCGTTGCCGGATGCCGAGGAACGCATATCCTGGTCGATGCCTACTTACTGGAAGGGGAGAAACATCATTCACTTTGCAGCCGTCAAAAAGCATATCGGTCTGTATCCCGGTGACGAGGCTGTCAATGTTTTTAATGATGAACTGGGAGGGTTTGATGTGAGCAAAGGGACAATCCGGCTGCCGTTGAACCGCGCAATGCCTGCGGACCTGATATCAAGAATCGCCAGGTGGTGCTATGAAGCGTACTGAAAATGAGAGAAATAATGAAAGAGCCAGATATTGACACTTTGCTGTTTTTCGATAAACACCCTGATGTTCTCCCGCTGTACTTACGCTTTGAGGAGGCCCTTCGCTCTGTTTCCCCTCATCTGGAAAAACGTGTACAAAAGACACAGATCACCTTTTCAAACCGACATGTATTTGCCTGTGTATCTTTTGCAAAGGTAAGAAAGAAAGCCGCACTTCCAGATTCCTATATTGTCATCACCTTGGGACTTCCTTACCCGTTGGAGTCAGAACGTGTTGCAGTAAAGACTGAGCCATACCCTGGCAGATGGACAACTCATATTGTTGTCGGAAGCATCGACGAAATCAATGCGGAGCTGCTCACATGGGTCAAACAGGCTTATGACTTCGCAGAATCCAAATGAATCCTCATATTCCCTGTTTATCGAAACCATTGGGCCCCGACAGTCTCAGAATTGCCGGGGCTTTTTGCTCGAAGAAACAGAAAATTTAGTTATGTATTATTTATATGGAGCTGGTCGATGAATCTATTTTGCCTGCTTTTGGAGTGGGTTGGAGGCTTTCCGTCGTTCCAGCGTTTCGATATATAGGTATTAAAACGGTGGGACACCGCCCAATAAAAAAGCGAGGCTAACTTTGAAAGAATTAACCTCGCCTCTGCTCTTGGAGCCCTAGTGGCTCGTCCCAGCGTTTCAACCCATAGGGCCTGAATCGGCGGGACAGTCAAATTCTGCGAAAAGATCCTCCGGCTCGTCGGCTGTAGGGGATGCTGGAAATTCCGAAGGAAAGTGACCCCCTGCGTCTCTTCTGAAAGTGACCCCCTCGTACGATTGAAAGTGACCCCCTTGTCTTGAAGAGGAAATCCTAAACAGAATGCAGGCTATGGCACATTATACTGCCAGTGGCCTGCATTTTCAATTTCGATGAAAAGAAAGTAGATGGGGGGTCAATTTGGACCGGATTCAGGGGGTCAGTTTACAGCGGATTCTCCAATAATAAGGCTGCACGGGACAATAAAAAGGACCGCAGGAGAAGATCCCGCAGTCCCGTTGAACCGTCAATGATTTATGTCATCAATGCATATAGTCGATAAGGAACTTGTTCCTCTTCTCGAAAGTCTCGTCTACCACCTCGTGGCTGTCCACGTCGATTATCATCTGAGGAGGGAACTCCTTGCCGTTGATGGTATGCCAATCGGGCAGGCCGAGTCCGTTGGGATTTCCGGTCTTGATGAAGTTTGCGTAGAACGAAAGGAACTGAGCGGAAACGTAGTAGTCCTCGGGCTGCCAGTCATATACCCTGTTGGTAGGAAGCGTTCCCATAGCGTACTCAATGTCTGCCGAGTGGGCTGCTCCAACGAATCCCTGAGGCTGAGGTGCAGTAGATGAAGAGCCTTCTTCAACCTTCTGGACTCCTCCTGCGAGAGCGGCGACGACTCCCTGCATCACCATCCTCGGACGCGGTTTGGAGAAATAATACCTGTATACCGGCTGACCGGAAGTCTTGGCATGCAGGTAACCGAACTTCCAAGTGCTGTATGCGATGAAGAGGTCTGAAGCATAATCCACCCCGGGTTTGCCGAGCACGTCAGCATCCGTCTTGAAACCGTACAGAGCCATAGCCTCGTCCACCTTGTCTCCGAAAGTCGCGGCGAGAATGGGACGCACGTTCTCAAGTGTGGGAGCCTGACCCCTGAGGAACATCATCGGGGTCATCTCCGCTGAATTGCGTCCGACAAGCAGAGGAACCTTCTGCTGGAGTCCCTTCTCATAGATGTCCGCGGGTTGCTCGGGGAAGAAATAACCGTCAACGTTGTAAGGAGGGACACCGTTGGAATTCCCATTCAGGAGAACTTCATCTGCCGACAAAGCCCTCGCTTCGGCAATCGAAGAGACACCCATCTGCTGAAGCTTGGCGATACCCTGCGCGTCAGCCTCTTCCTGGGTCGCTATGGTTCCTGCGGTAACAGAACCGCTGGAAGCCATCGCCCTTGCGAAAAGGCCCTTGGTAAGAGGTGTGGCGATCTGAGCGCTCACGCTCATCGATCCGGCGCTCTCTCCCACTATAGTGATCTGTGAAGGATCACCTCCGAATGCGGCGATATTGTCATGGACCCACTTAATGGCCGCGGTCTGGTCAAGGAATCCCCAGTTTCCGCTGCCGCCGTAAGAAGTCTCCGCGGAAAGTTCAGGATGCGAGAAGAACCCGAAGATTCCTTCGCGGTAGTTGGCGGTAATGGAGATTATGCCTTCACGTGCCATGGCCTCTCCTGCGTAACGCGGCTCGCTTCCGCTACCGGCATACAGTCCGCCTCCGTTGAAATAAATCACTGAAGGGAGCCCGTCAGAAGCGCTCTTTGCAGGTGTCCATATATTGAGGTACAGACAGTCTTCGCTCTTTTTCTCAGCATTGAAGCCCATGTCGCCGAAAGGATTGCCCTGCATAGGGTCATCCCCGAACTTCTTGGCCTCTCTCACGCCTGTCCAAGGCTGGACCGGCTGAGGGGCTTTCCACCTCAAGTCACCGACCGGAGGAGCGGCGAAAGGTACTCCTCGGAAAATTTTGATTCCGGACTCAAGAGTGCCTTCAAGTACACCCTGCTGAACCTTCACCCGAGGGCATCCGGAAGTAGAATACTGGAAAGTATCCTCACCTAGGTAACCTTGTGAGGATGAACCGCCTCCTGAGCAGGAGGAAAGAACAAGTGCCGCAGCGGCCGCCACAGCCATAATCAGTCTTGGTCTCATCATTGCAGTTTTTGATTATAATCCGTAAGTGATCAGTTTCCCTTTTGAAACATCCCAAAGGTATGTAAAAAATCGCAAGTACAGTGTGCGGAAACGACGAATTGTTATACCGAATCCACAATTCCTCGGGCAAGAAAAAAAGTGAAATTTCTTCGTGCGCTTGAGAAAAAACGGATTTTTCTAAATATTTCTAATTAATTAAAACTATTGAGAGAACTTTGGTTTTCCAAAAAACGCAAATAAACTTTTACACTGACTTTTTTCAAATCTGACCATATTTTCAGCAATTTTTATCTTTGGTGGAGAATCCGCTGTAAAATGACCCCCTCATTCCGCTCGTAATTGACCCCCGTATACTCTTCTTTTCATCGAAACGAAAAATGCAGGCTGCACGGATGAAAAACCGTTCTAGCCTGCATTCTATTTAGATTTCTATTCTTAGTCCAGGGTTCATTTTCAAGCGGACGATGGGGTCACGATGAGAGCGGACGTAGGGGGTCACTTTGCAGCGGAATTACCATATTCAATTATCTCTCGACATTATGATTTTGTCTTGTAAATATAGTTGTTTCCATCAACACATCAAGCCAATCTCTATTATTTTCAATGAGTTTAACCACCGCCTTGAACCCCTTCCTAAGGTTCAAGAGTTCGACTGTCGGGGGAGCCAAAGCGGACAAATTGTCAAAATCGGCAGTTTGTCCGTTTTCTTTTTCTCCGTAACTCTCTGATTTCAAGCCGTATGTAAAGAGGAACTCGTTCTTGGAAAGAGGTTCAATATGATTGAGAATCTTTAGGAATTGCTCTAAGCCTGTCCTCCCATTGCTTCGTATCGGAATAGTAATATATCCCTTCACCGAGCCTTGTTCCAAACCAGACCATATAATTCAAACTATCCTCCTTCTCATAGCAAAACAACACTCCATCCTTGTCATCCATTATGTTGATGCGTATTGATTCGTCCAACCCGATACCTTCCAAAGAATCAGGCAACGAATCATTTGCGGCTCTATACTCTTCTATTCTTTCTACAATTGTGTTACCTACTTTTATATTCTGTTCTGTGTATGAGCGAAGGCAGGATGAAAGTAGTAAAGCAGACAAAAAGAGTCCCGATATGGAGCATTTCTTTTTCATATGCGAAAGATAGGAAAAAGGTTGGTGGGTTCCAAAAAAGATGAGTGTAGCTATCACTGTTTCATCTTATCGGTTTGCGCCAACAATGGGTTCAGCCATTCATGATTGTCGTCAATGAAATCCACGAATTTGAGGAAATCCCGCCACAGGTTCAATATTTCGTTGTTTTCGGGAGCCAAAGCGGATGAATCATCGGAAACGACGGTTCGTCCGCTTCTTTTTTCTCTATAACTCCCTGATTTCAAACCGCATGCAAAGAGAAACCTGTTCTTGGAGACAGGTTCAAGATAATCTCAGATTGGATGTCGGTAAATAATGTCTATCTTTGAACATTATACAAAGTTATTTATGAAACAGCTGGCGATACACAATGGCGATGCAACCATTTCATTTGCGCTTTGCTACGGCAATGAATTGGATTTAAACGGTTTGGATTATCTCGCAAAGATAAAGTACGAGTTTTATGGAAGGACTATTTATGCGGAGCATATCTGGGGACTCCATCTGGGGGAAATAGCTTCTTTCATAGAAGGGATGAAGTGTATGCATCGCGACCTGAAAGGCCAAGCCAAGCTTTCCACATATGAAGGAGATACACTTTTATTGACGATGGAAGAATGTGGTCATATTATGGTTGATGTCAAAGATGGAATTGAAGGGTACAACGGCTTCCTTCATATCAGTTTTGAGATAGACCAGTCTTACCTGCCAGAACTGATAACACAAACTGAATCCTTTTACCCAATAAAGGAAGAGGCGGCAAAGAAGAAATCATTCTTTCAGCGCCTTGGCATCTCCAAGTAGTGTTATCAGCCACTCCTGATTCTCGTCAATGAACTTGACAACTTTGAGGAAATCCCGCCACAGGTTCAATATTTCGTTGTTTTCGGGAGCCAAAAGACGGACGATCAGGGTGGTCGCCCGTCTTTTTGTTGGCGTTTATCCTCAAAAGGGACTTCTGGTGAGGACGGAGGCCGGTTTTTCTGCCTGTTATCCTCAAATTGCCTTGATTATGAGGATGGAATCGTTTTGTCTGCTTTTTTCTCTGTGAGCTGATGTCGTCAATGGCGGGAAAAAGCTATATTTGTCTTCATGAACCTATCTGAGAGAAAAATCGTCGGCATCGGGGAGACAGTGCTGGACATCGTCTTCCGGGATGGGCAGCCGCAGGCGGCCGTCCCCGGCGGGTCAGTCTTCAACGCCATGGTCTCGCTGGGCCGTACCGTGGGCAAGTCGCATCCGGACATGCCGCTGGTGATGGTCTCCCAGACCGGGGATGACGCCGTGGCCGGCATCATCACGGGTTTTATGTCGCAGAACGGACTGGACACTTCCGGGCTTCAGCAGGACTCCGGGCAGAGCACCGTCTCGCTGGCCCTGCTCGATGCGGGGAGCAATGCCCGCTATGAGTTCTTCCGCGATCCCGGACTCCCGGCGTTCCGCACGCCGCAGATTCCTTTCCGGAAAGATGACATCCTGCTTTTCGGCTCCTTCTTTGCGGTCAACCCCGCCACGGGCCCCCAGACCCGGGAACTCGTCCGCGCGGCGCGGGCGGCGGGCGCCATCATCTATTACGACATCAACTACCGCAAGAATCATCCGGCCGCGCCGGAACTTATCGAGCAGAACATCGCCCTGTGCGACATCGTCCGGGGCTCCGACGAGGACATCCAGGGACTGTACGGAATCTCCGATGCCGGAAAGGCCTACCGGGAACACATCTCGGCGCTTTGCCCCAACTTCATCTGTACCCGGGGCGCAGAGCCCGCCGAGGTCTTCTCACCAGGCGTGCATGCAGTCTATCCCACGGCTCCGGTGGAGCGGGTCGTGTCAACCATCGGCGCCGGGGACAATTTCAATGCCGGCGTCCTCTGCGCACTGGTGCGCGAGGGATTCGGCCGGGAACACCTGCAGCTGCTGACCCGCGCCGGCTGGGACCGCCTCGTCCCGACCGCCATGCGTTTTTCCGCTGCCGTATGCGAAAGCCTGCAGAATTATGTAGGCACCGATTTCTCCCTCTGACCCATGCCCCGGATTTCTGTCATCATCCCCGTCTACAACACGGAAGCCTATCTCGAGCGCTGCCTGGACAGCCTGCTGGGCCAGTCCTTCCCGGACTGGGAGGCGGTCTGCGTGGATGACGGCAGCACGGACGAGTCGCCCGCCATCCTGGACGGGTATGCGTCCCGGGACAGACGCTTCCGCGTCATCCACAAGCAGAACGAAGGCGCCTCCGCCGCCCGCAACACCGCCTTGACTCTGGTGCGCGGCGAATACACGCTGCTGATGGACAGCGACGACTTCCTGCATCCGCAGCTGATGGAGATCTGCCTCCATTTTGCGGAGCGGGACAGAAGCGACCTGGTGGCCTTTACCTATGACAGGGCATATAGGAAGAAGTTGAGACGCCTGCACGCCCGGAACCGTCCGGAGCCGGAGGCGGTGTCTTTCAAAACCTACCGCCTCGACAGGATCCGGAGCCGACGGACGGAAGATATCTACGACTGGGTGTCCGAGTACTCCGTCCTGGGCATGCTGCGACAGAAGGGGAGATGGACCGTCAAGCATTGCCAGGTCTGGCGTTGTCTCTACCGGAGCGACCTCATCCGCGATGTCTTGTTCCCCCCGGTCATCTTGTTCGAGGATATGGTCTGGTGGGGCGAAGTCCTGACGCACGTACGCAGTGCGACCATCCTGAACCTTCCTCTCTATTATTATTATCCGAACCGGGAAAGCCTCACCCTTTCCTCTGCGCAAGGGCGTTGGACAGAATGCCTCCGGGAAGTGATCGGACTCTCGGAGACGTTCTACAAGGAGCATGCTACGCCCCGGCAGCAGGCGATGTGGGAGCGGGAATTCCTCTCAAAATTCAGACAGAAGCTGAAGAAGAGGGAGTCCGGAAGATGACGGCCTATCTGAGCTGCGAACGGATCCACTCCAAGTGTGCCAGCTCCGTGTCGTCGCTCGTCCAGTGCTCGTTGACAGGCGTGATGAGCGCCTGCTTGGGGCACTGGAGCGTATTCCAGACAGCGTAGGAGGTAGTAGGCGGGCAAGTGTCGTCGTTGTATCCCCATGTCATCCTCACCGGACAGTTGATGTGCCGGGCGAAGTTGATCACGTCGTAATAAGCGAGAGTCCGGATATGTTCCGGAGTCAGGATCTCTTTCTTCATGTGCGGGTATCCGCCTGTGCGTCCAGGCTCGGCATAGCCGGCCATATCCGCGAGGGCGGGATGGTTGGCCACACACTGCGTGACACGCTTGTCCAATCCGGCGGCGATCAGGGACAGGCCGCCGCCCTGGCTGCCGCCTTGCACGGCTACGTTCTTGCCGTCCCATTCGGGGAGCGAGGTCAGCAGGTCGATGGCTTTGACCATAGCCACATAGACGTGACGCATATAGTAACGCTCCCTGGAGTCGATGCCGTTCTCGAGATAGCCGTTTTCGGGGGAATTGAAAGCCGTGGCGATCTCATTGAAAGCCTGTTCGCTGATGCGGGGGTCAAGGCCGTGGATCTCCATCTCCAGACGGATAAAGCCATTCTCGGCGTAGTAGGGTTTGGGATTCTTGATGGTCTTGATCCCGGCGCCCGGCGGGCAGAGCACGGCCGGGCAGGCGCCCTTCGGGGCCCCGGCCGGCATGAAGAGATAGGCGTAGATGCTCTGGCGGGCATTGACCTTGAGCTTGATGATCTCGCAGCTGATTTTGTCCGTGCAAAGCTCGGGGTAGCGTTCACGCGTGAAGGATAACGGGGTGCGGGCTGCCTGGGCGAGCGTCTCCTCCCAGAAAGCCGTGAAATCAGCTGGTTCTTTCGTATAAGGGATGATCTTCTCCGGGGAGAATCCGACCTTGACATGGTGCGTGTAAGTGTGCCCGTCCAGTTTCAGGCTCAGGCGCAGGTCCCGGAACCCCGGAGTCCTGCGTGTGCCCATGTCGATGGTGCAGGTGCCTCCCTTGAGTGTCGCGGTGCCGCTCCGGTCAGCCTCCAGGCGGTCATCCGCCAGCGTGTATTCGATCTCTCCGTCGCGGGGAATGCCGTACTTGAAGAACTCTACCCGCACGCGGGCGTTTTCGCCGGTCTTGTAGAGCCAATCGGCATGATCGGGGACGGTAACCCACAGATAATCGGAACGGTAGGGATTGTTTTCCGCCCATGCGGAAGCGGCGCAGGCAAGGGCCAGCAGCAGGAAGATCAGTCGTTTCATACATCAAATATAAGCAATTTGCCGAGGATTTAAAAGGGGTGTCCCGGCCAAACATCGTTGGTATTCTTTTTTTAAATGATTATCTTTGAATTTGGAAGTTGTCACGCTTCCAAATACAATTAACCGTTTTTATACATATGAAAAAGAACATCGTATTGAAAAGCCTCCTTCTGGGCCTGTGCCTCTGCCTGTCGGCGGGTGCTTTCGCCCAGCGCCAGATGGAAAACCTGAGCCGGGGTGTCGTCGCCATCCGCACGACGGATGGCGTGTTCGTGTCCTGGCGCCTGCTCGGGACGGAACCTACCGACCTGGGTTTCAACGTGTACCGGCAGACCGGAAACCAGAAGGCTGTCAAGCTGAATGACAAGCCCCTGACGGGCCCTACGCATTTCATCGACCGGAACGCCGACCTGTCCAAGGCCAATTCCTGGTATGTCTGCGCGGTGCAGAAGCGGAAAGAATCCGCGCCCAGCAAGGCCTACTCCCTGCCGGCGAACGCCCCAGTGCAGCAGTATGTCTCCATCCCGCTGCATACCCCCGAGCGCTACGCACCCAACGACTGCAGCGTGGGTGACCTGGACGGCGACGGAGATTATGAGCTCATCGTCCACATGGCCGGCCGCGGGATCGACAACCCCTCCAACGGCTTCTCGGACATCCCGATTTTCCAGGCGTATGAACTGGATGGCACCTTCCTGTGGGAGATCAACCTCGGCGTGAATATCCGCGAAGGCGCCCACTACACCCAGTTCATGGTCGCTGATCTGGACGGTGACGGCAAGGCGGAGTTCGCCTGCAAGACCGGCGACGGCACCAAGGATGCCCTGGGTAACGTGATCGGTGACGGCACGAAGGACTGGCGCGACCGCAACGGCAAGATCCTGACCGGCCCGGAGTACTTCACGGTCTTCAGCGGCGAGACCGGCGAAGCGCTGGCTACGGCAGATTATATCCCTGAGCGCGGTCCCCTGGATGGCTGGGGCGGCTGGGGCGGCAACGGCGGCAACGACTCCAACGGCAACCGCATCGACCGCTTCCTCGCCTGCGTGGCTTACCTCGACGGCAAGCTGCCGAGCGTGGTGATGTGCCGCGGCTATTACGGACGCTCCGTGCTGGCTGCCTGGGACTACCGTGACGGCAAGCTCACCTCCCGCTGGGTCTTCGACTCGAAGGAGCGCGACAACCCGTTCTCCGGACAGGGCAACCACAACCTGTCGGTGGCCGATGTCGATGGCGACGGCTTCGACGAGATCATCTATGGCTCCATGGTGGTCGACCACGACGGCACCGGCCTCTTCTCGACGGGATTCCGTCATGGTGATGCCCTGCACGTCAGCGACCTGGATCCGGATATCCCCGGACTGGAGGTCTTCGGTATCCATGAGAATGAAGCCGAGGGCATGAACGGCGCCACGGGACCGGGTGCTGCCCTGTACTCCGCCCGGGACGGCAAGGTGCTCTTCCGCCTCAATGAGGGACAGGATGCCGGCCGCGGCGTGGCGGAGGACATCTGGGATGGCAACCGCGGTGCGGAAATCTGGTTCTCCGGCTCCAACGGACTGCTCAACACCAAGGGCGAGCGCATCGGCGATGCGCCCCGCTCCGTGAACTTCCTGATCTGGTGGGACGGCCAGCTCACGCGCCAGTTGCTGGACGGCAACCGGATCGAGCGCTACGGCGAAGGCGTGATCTTCACGGCGGAGGACTGCCAGTCCAACAACGGTTCCAAGTCCACCCCGGCCCTGTCTGCGGACATTTGGGGAGACTGGCGCGAAGAGCTCATCCTCCGCACACGCGACAACAAGGAGCTCCGCATCTTCACCACGACGATTCCGACCGAGTACCGGATGTACACGCTGATGCACGATCCGGTGTACCGCAACGGCGTCGCCTGGGAGAATGTGGGCTACAACCAGCCGCCCCATCTGGGCTTCTGGCTTGGCGCCGGCGTAGACAAGGCTCCCCGGCCCAACATCGTCCTGACAGGCGCGAAAGCGGGGAAGAACAAACGCTGATCCGTATTTTTACTGCTGTGTGACAAAATTTTCGTATCTTTGATTTTCATTCATCTGTTAGAGCGTATGGAAGTCAAAGCGACGAAGGAAAAGCGGATGTACCTGCGCATCCGCAACCTGTGCGGACTGCTCGGCATCATCCTGCCGTGGCTGGCATTGTTCTCCGCCGGGATCGCGCAGCATCCCAGCAGCGAGTGGTGGTGGAGCATCTCCGCCACATACTACCAGAGTCCGGCGCTGGTCGGCGTATTGGTGCCGGCCTGTCTCGTGCTGATGTCCTATATCGGTTATGACTTGACGGATAACCTGTTGACTACTGCGGCCGGCGTGTTGGGCCTGGGGATTGTTCTCTTCCCGTGCAAGGTGAACTGGATTCCGGACGGGACACCCGTCGGGTTCTTCCAAGTGCCTGTGGAGACATCCAACATCGTGCATCTGGTCTGTGCGGCGCTATTCTTCATCGTGATCGCCTGCAACAGCATCTTCCAGTTCACGCGCTCCGGCGCGACGATGACGGAACGCAAGAAACTCCGCAACAACATCTACCGGTTCTGCGGATACGGGATGATTGCGACGGAGATCGCCTTCGTGGTGGCACGCTGGCTGGGCGCTCCGGGCTATACGATCATGATTATCGAGATCATCCTATTGCACCTGTTCGGGTTCGCCTGGCTCGTCAAGGGAGAGGCCTTCCCGTTCTTGAACGATAAAGAGGAAACAGTAGAGGCGGGCGGATCCCGCTGACAAGAGATATGATGTACAGGATAAACTTGACTATTGCGGTGGCGGCGGCCCTGGGGCTCGCCGCCTGTACCCCGAAAGGCTCCGCCATCGGTTTCGAGCAGTACAGCTATGCCGACTCCACGGCCCATTCCTACCTGACGCTGGCGGTGGAACTGCCTGTCGCCGAGGGCAAGGCCGCCCGCGCCGTGCGTGCGGCGCTCATCGAACAGATGGACCAGTCCCTCAGCCACGCGGACACCTATGAGGAAGAGCGCGCCTTCCCGCGCTTCTCCGGCGACGAGGATGACACGGACGCGTTGATGGCCTATTATGAAGAGCGGACCCTCCGCCACATCGGGGAGCTCTCCCAGTCCGATTTCGAGGACCGGGAGCGGACCATCCGCGGCAATGCAGAGCTCTCTCCGTCGGAGAAGTCGACCCTGATCGCGGATTCTCCGAAATGGGCCTTTGACTACACGCTTGAGAAAATCGGGGAGACGGACCGTTATCTCGTGTTCAACTCCCGGGATTATGTCTACATGGGCGGCGCCCACGGCGGTATCGTCGGGGCGGGAGCCCTGACTTTCGACAAGGCGGATGGCCACCAGGTCACGCCGGTCCTCCGTCCGGACTGCGTCGAGGACATCCAGCCGCTGCTGGTCCGGGGCCTGCTGGACTATTTCAAGCAAGAGGAAGTGGAAATGTCCGAGGACGGGCTCTTCGAGATCCTGATGCTCGAACAGGAGCGGCAGATTCCGCTCCCGGCCTGGGACCCCTTCCCGACGGAGGACGGTCTCGTGTTCACCTATCAGCAGTATGAGATCGCCAGCTATGCCGCCGGGATGCCGCAGTTCGTCGTCCCGTTCGCGGACGTGCGGGCGTTCCTCTCCGCTGACGCCGAGAAGGTATTCGGCCTCCAGCCGTAAAGTAACAAAAAGGTTAGTTAGTTGATAATGAAAAGGTTGGTAGTGAAAATTGGCACGAATGTGCTGACGCGGCCCGACGGCACGCTGGACGTGACGCGGGTCTCGGCGCTGGTGGACCAGGTGGTCGGCCTGCGCCGGATGGGATACGCGGTCGTGATCGTGAGTTCCGGAGCCGTGGCCTGCGGGCGCACGGAGCTCCGGCTGGACAAGGACCTGGACAGCGTAGAGCAGCGGCAGTTGTATTCCGCCGTCGGCCAGGTCCGGCTGATGGACCTCTATTACCGCCTGTTCCGGGACTACGGCCTGCAGGTCGGGCAGGTCCTGACCACCAAACGCAATTTCGAGACCGAGCGCGAACGCGAGAACCAGCGCGCCTGCATGGAGGTGATGCTGGAGCACGGGGTCGTGCCGGTGGTCAACGAGAACGATACCGTGAGCGTCACCGAACTGATGTTCACCGACAATGATGAACTCTCCGGACTCATCGCGGAGATGGTCGGTGCCGAGGCGCTCGTGCTGCTCAGCAACATCTCCGGCATCTACGACCGCAAGCCCGACGAGCCCGGCGCCCGCGTGATCCGCACCGTCCGCTGTGCCGACGACCTCTCAGCCTGCATCTGCGAGGAGAAGAGTGCCTTCGGCCGGGGCGGGATGTTCTCCAAATACAACACGGCCCGGCGTGTTGCGGCCCGCGGCATCCGCGTACTGATCGCCGACGGCAAGCGCGAGCGGATCCTGCCGGATCTGCTGGAGCGCCCCGAAGAGACCGAGTTCACAGAATTCATTCCGTAGACAGTCATGAAAGCGTTATTCGAATCAGCCCACCGGGCGGCGGCGCAGGTGGCGCTGCTCCCGGACGCGAAGCGGACGGCGGCGCTGGACGCCGTGGCCGCCGCCATCGATGCGCAGGCGGCGGAGCTCCTCTCCGCCAATGCGCAGGACCTCGCGCGGATGGATCCGCAGAACCCCCTGTATGACCGCTTGAAGCTGACGGAGGAGCGTCTGGCCGGCATCGCCGCGGATATGCGGCATGTCGCGGGATTGCCCTCACCGCTGGGACGGACGCTGGAGGACCGTTTCCTGCCCAACGGACTGCGCCTGCGCAAGGTCAGCGTGCCGTTCGGGGTGATCGGCGTGGTCTACGAAGCGCGCCCCAACGTGACTTTCGATGTCTTCTCCCTCTGCTTCCGGAGCGGCAACGCCTGTCTGCTCAAGGGCGGCAGCGACGCCGATGCATCCAACCGGGCCGCCGTTGCGCTGATCCGCCGCGTGCTCGCGGAGCAGGGGCTGCCGGAGGACGCCGTCTCGCTGCTTCCGCCCTCGCACGAGGCGGTAGGGGAGCTGCTGGGTGCCGTGGGCTATGTGGACCTGGTCATCCCCCGCGGTGGCCGCCGGCTGATCGACTACGTCCGCGACCACGCCAAGGTGCCCTGCATCGAGACGGGAGCCGGGGTGGTCAATACCTATTTCGATGCTGACGGCGAGCTGGAGACCGGCCGCCGCATCGTCCTCAACGCCAAGACGCGGCGCGTGTCCGTCTGCAATGCCCTGGACTGCCTGATCGTCCACGAGAGCCGTCTGGGCGACCTCCCGGCGCTGGTGGAGCCCCTCGCGGCGCACGGGGTCATCCTTTATGCCGACGAAGCGGCTTTCGCAGCCTTGCAGGGCCGTTACCCGCTGCTCGAGACGGCCACACCGGCTTCTTTCGGCACGGAATACATGGACTACAAGATGGCCGTGCGGACCGTCGCTTCGCTGGACGAAGCGTTGGCGCACATCGCGCGCTACGGCTCCGGCCACAGCGAGAGCATCGTCACCGCCTCGCCGCAGACGGCGCAGCGCTTCCAGGCGGAAGTGGACGCCGCCTGCGTATACGTCAACGCGCCGACCAGTTTTACGGACGGCGCGCAGTTCGGACTTGGTGCGGAGATCGGGATCAGTACCCAGAAACTTGGGGCCAGGGGCCCCATGGGCCTGGCCGAACTGACCACATACAAGTGGCTCATCGACGGCAACGGGCAGGTCAGGCCGTAGGCCTATTTCTTCTCAATCTGCCGGTAAGGGGCATTCGGCACGGCGTACAGCAAGACGTTGCGCTCATTGTCGCGCATCTGCTCCTGGATGCGGCGCTGGCGCTCGGCTTCGAGTCTTGCCTGGTACTCCGGGTCGTTCTCATCTTGCTCCAGCATCTCCTGGAGAACCTGGTCCTTGAGGGCCATCTGCTGCTCGCGGAACAACTCCCTCTCGCGCTCGGCGCGGGCGTCGCGGGCCTCGCGCAGGGCTGAGCAGGAGGAGAAACCGAGCAGGGCCAGGAGCCCTCCGAGGAAGTATCTGACTGTCTTCTTCATGGAAACAAAGTTATGCAATTCTTTTCAAATGACAAAACAGGAGCCTGCCCTCCGCGTCACGCAGGTGCATGCCGCCGCCGAGGCAGTATCTGAAATACTTGCAGGAGGCACATTCCCCGGTCCGCATCCATTCCCGGTCGCGGTAAGGCTGGAAGCCCCGCTCCCAGACATCCATCAGGTCGTCCCGGTATATGTTGCCCTGGTGGTAGTCGGCGCGGATGCTGGCGCAGGCTGAGATGGAGCCGTCCGCAAGCACGGAGGCGGCCGTGATGCCCGCCTCGCAGCTGTAGAAATGGTCCCGCACCTCGCCCTCGTAGTTGCCCAGGAAGCCCTCGCAGCCGTAGGAGGCGCGGATGCGGCCTTCCTTGCGCGTGGCCTTGATGAAGTCCAGCACGCCGCGGAAGCGGTCGTTGGGGAGCTGCATCAGGGGGTCGGTCGCTGCGCGGCCCATCGGGAAGACGGTGAAGATGCGCCAGGAACGCACGCCCCAGCCGATGAGTGCTTCCTTGATGCGGGGGAGTTCGTCGTAGTTGCGCTGGTTGACGCAGGTCACGACGTCGAAGACGAAACCGGGTTCCTGCGCGAGCATGCGGATCGCAGCCGATGCGCGCTCGAAACTGTGCTCGCGCCCGCGCATCCAGTCGTGGTTCTCCTGCAGGCCGTCCAGGCTCACGGTGGCGCTGCGCATCCCGCTGTCCAGCAGGCGCCGGAAACGCTCCTGGGTGAGCGCGAAGCCGTTGGTGACCATGCCCCAGGCAAAGCCCTTCTCGTAGATGCCGCGTCCGCACTCCTCCAGGTCGGGGCGCATCAGCGGCTCGCCGCCCGTGACGATCACGAACACGGAGTGCGGCTCGCAGCGGGCATTGACGCTGTCCAGGACGCGCAGGAAGTCTTCGCGGGGCATGTCCGGAGCCTGCGCCACGGCCTTGCAGTCGCTGCCGCAGTGGCGGCACGCGAGGTTGCAGCGCAGGGTGCACTCCCAGAAGAGCTGCTCCAGCGGGTGGTTCCGCCGGACGTCCCGCTGGAGGACCTCGTTGATGTCCAGGGCGATCCGGTGCCTGAGGTCCAGTCTAGTCACGGTTCAGGCTTTTGTGGTCCTGCAGGAATTCCGAGGGCTGGAGGACCTTGGGGGTCACGCGGATCTTGAGGATGTCCCCCTTGAACCAGCAGACCATGTTCTGCCGCACGCCCACGGAGGTGAAGCCCTCATTGACGAGGGGCTGCCAAGGAAGTTCGGAGCGGCACTGCTCCACACCGTCCACATAGCTCACAAGACCCTCCTTGGAGGCCGTGAGCGCGAGACTGTACCAGCGGTCGGTGGGGTGGGTGAGTTTCTCGTCGATCAGCACGGCGCTCTGCCGGACCGGGTTCGGATTGTCAGGCGTGGCCTCGGGCGTGCCCAGGTTGACGAATGCGTCGAAATACCAGGTCGCGTCCGGGTTGACACGCGTTTCGAACAAGATACGCTTGTCCATCGTGCCGATGTGCAGGAAACGCTGCTCGAAGGCGGCGTCACCGTCCTGGCGGAAGATGACTTCGAGGGTGAACTCCTCCAGTCCGGCCACGGGGACGGCGTCGAGGAAGGCGGCGTCTCCGCGCCCGTCGAAGTGGACGGCCTGTCCGGCCGAGGTCCAGAAGACCTGCGGTTGCCCGAAAAAGTCGCGGATAGGGGGGATATTGTCAGCGGACCAGGTGATGGTGCCCGGCACGGGGACCTGCGCGGAGCAGGCGAGTGCCGCGAGCAGGGTCAAGAGGGTAAGGATTCTTTTCATTTGTGGAGTACAATGATCCAAAGATACTAATTTTTGTATCTTTTTGGTCTTTTCCTGCAAGAATCCCGCCTGCGGAAGCGCTAACTTTGTGTCAGTGTATTAAAATGCCACATGATGAAAAAAACTGTCTTGCTTTTGGCCGTGCTCGCCCTGCTGGGGTGCAGCAAGGCGATTGACAATCCCGTCCTCACCATCGAGGGCGGCCAGGTCCAAGGTGTCACTACGGATATCCCGGGCGTCTTCGTGTACCGGGGCATCCCTTATGCCGCGCCGCCCATCGGCGACCTTCGCTGGAAAGAACCCCAGCCGGTCGTGCCCTGGGAGGGCGTGAAGATCGCAGACAAGTTCGGCCATCCCGGCTACCAGTCCGTCCACTATCCCGGCGGTTACACGACCGAGTGGGGCTATGGTGACGAGGCGCCTTACAGCGAGGACTGCCTCTACTTGAACGTGTGGACCAAGGCTCCGGGCCAGACCGGCAAGAAGCTTCCCGTCGCGCTGTGGATCCACGGCGGCGGTTACCGCGAGGGCTGGGGCTCCGAGCCGGAGTTCGACGCCCAGGAGTGGGGCGCGAAGGATGTCGTGCTCGTGTCCATCAACTACCGTCTGGGGGTTTTCGGATTCCTGACCCATCCTGAACTTTCCGCGGAGAGCCCGCACCACGTGTCCGGCAACTACGGCATCCTCGACCAGATCGAGGCCCTCAAGTGGATCAAGAAGAACATCGCCCAGT
>JAEEGJ010005743.1_pt1 | contig 38372 bp, 20 predicted proteins | sample 8958761 | NCBI WGS metagenome assembly JAEEGJ01 (sample SAMN16246546, study PRJNA631951) | gut metagenome | biome: gut microbiome; feature: rumen; material: RS-attached | host: Bos | place: Iran: Karaj | collected 2018-10
CCTTTCGTAGTCGTGACTATGCGGGCGGTGTGAATGGAGAACGTTCGAGGCGTAGCAAGAACGATTCTATCTATGCGCGACTGGATCCGCAGTTTACTGAAGATCAAGCTATGCAGCACTCTGTAGCCATTAAGGGTGCCGGAGTGACGCGCAACAGCGTCCAACAGATGTTGAAGAACTGGCGTAAGCAAGGTCTGATAGAGCAGATGGAGAACAAAAGGTTTAGGAAATTGAGTTAGTCATTTTAGTCATTAGTCATTAGTCATTAAGAAAACGTAATTTTATGAATGAAGTAGAAATGAATAAGAAAGAGAAGCTCTCCCCACACTTTACAATGGGGGAGCTTACTAAAACGAGTTATCACACATTGGATGGGAATATCCCTTCCCACGTGGCAATCGAAAATCTCAAAAGGATCTGCGGTTGGCTGGAGATTCTGAGGGAAAGGTATAATAGGTTGTATGGAGACAGGAGTCAGGAGTCAGGAGACAGTAGATATGACATCCCCGTCATCATTTCTTCCGGGTATCGCTCGGAGGAGGTCAATCAGAAATGTGGTGGGGCGAAAGGCTCGAATCATCTGACGGGTTGCGCCGTCGATATTAAGTGCCTTGGCCCAGAGCAGATGATACGCTATGCATGTCTTTTGCTCGACACCGCTGATGAAAACCGCTGGGTGTTTGATGAGCTCATCCAAGAGAAGCGCGGCACCACCTATTGGATTCACTTCGCCGTGCGTCCGAAAGACAACCGCCGCAAGATACTTTTCGATTGCAGGTAAACAATAATCCCCGCTCGGCCGAGCGGGGATTATTATTGTTATTGTGCTCTACGGCAGGGGGAGATACCAGTTTTTGGGATCCATGAGCAGCGAGTAGAGGGCGGCGTCGGTCTCGCCATAGCGACGGGCAACGGGAGCTGCCAGATAGCTGGGATCGTTGCGGCGCAGGGCCACACGCATCAGGTCGTTGAAACGGTAACCCTCGAAGGCACCCTCGAGCGCCATCTCGTTGATGATGAGGTCTTCCACCAGCGGAATCTGGTAGTTGACGGTATCCTGGCGCGTGGCCAGCTGGCTCTCAGGCTGCGGGAGCTCGTAGTAGGCGTTGGCATGAGAATCGCCAGAACCCAGGGAGTGAACACCCAGCACATCTTCGAGACGGAACACGTTGGGGTCGAATGACACCAGGTCGCCTGCTGCCTTGAGCTCATCGGCGTCGACACGGTTCTGCAGTACCTCGTCGCAGATGCCGTATTTCAGGATGGCGAAGGCCGTCTGCGGATAACCGGCGCGGTTGAGGGCTTCGGCATAGCGCAGGTAGATCATCGTGCTGCGGTAGAGGGTGATCTGCGACGATGTGACCTTATAGATGCTCTGGAGATAAGAGTTGTACTCGGAATAATCGTTCTGCGAGCCCGACGAACGGAGCGTGAAGTTGGACGAGAAACGCAGGTCGCCCACGTATTCGCTGCGGTTGAAGCCGCTGCGTGGGACATAGATGGTGTCCTTGGTGGTGGAACCGGGCTGTGCATTCTCGATGCAGTAGATCTGATCGGCCGAGAGCTTGGACATGGCCGGTGAGGCGGTCAACTCGTAGAAATAGTTGTTCTGCGTGGTTGACTCCATGAGATGACTCAGCTGGCTGATGGTGCCGTCGAAGACGCGTGTCTCCATCGGGATGATGGTGATGGTCTCGTTGAGTGGCATGTAGCGGTCGCTGGGCGTGGTGAACTGCGAGGCGTTGGGCCAGGTGATGCTCTGGATGCTCATCCGGATGGGATGATAGCGGTCGGTGAGGTAGTCGTGATACCAGCGTGCGGCCTCCTGATAGCGTCCTGCCCACAGGCAGAGGTCGCCGAGAAGGGCGCGCATCGGAATGAAGAAATAGTCGGAGCTGGTGCCGTTGACCGCACCGAAGTCAGGCAGGTTGACGCCTACGTAGGGCGTGAGGTCGTCGATGAACGTGTCGCAGATGGTCTTGATATCCACACGCGGCTGGTTCATGGCCTCGAGGGCCTCACGCTCGGTCATCAGCGGGTTGAGGATCAGGGGCACGCTGCCGTAGGCCTGAGCCAACTGCAGGTAGGTCCACGCGCGGTAGGACTTCACGGCTGCATATTCGCGCATGAAGAGGTTACGTCCGCGACGGTTCATCGCGGTGTCGACATGGGCGAGGTAGTAGTTGCAGTTGTTGATGACAGCGTAGTAGTCGCTGATCTGGTTGTAGCGGTTCGACTCGTTGAAGTCGAAGGCCGAGAGATGCTTCAGATCGTTGTTGGCAGCAGCGGTGGTCTGCATCAGGTCGCCGCGCACCTCACCAAGGAGTACCACGCGGTCGGCAATGATCTGTAGCTTATTGATGATACCCATCACGCTGTAGACGGAGTCGGTAGCGTGGTTCAGGGTGTGGTCTTCCTCATATTCCACGAGGTCGGACTCGGGCTTGAGCATGTCCTCGCAGCTGACGAATAAAGGTAAAAGGGTAAAAAGGTAAAAGGGTAAAAAGCCTTTAGCCATCTTTCTTACCTTAAATAATATTGTTGTTTCCATATATTTTACTTTTTTGATATTTTACTTTTTACCTTTTATTACAGGTTGATGTTCACGCCCAGTGAGAACGAGCGGCCTTGACCCAGGAGTCCGCGGTCGATGCCCTGCGTCAGGATGCTGCCCGCAATGGCACAGTCGGGATCGCTACCGAGATACTTGGTAATGGTGAAGAGGTTCGTCACGTTACCAAAGATGGTGATGCCCTGCAGATAGGTGCTCTGGATGGGCAGGTAGTAACTCAGGGTGAGGTTGCTCATGCGCAGGTAGCTGCCGTCCTCAATCCAGCGGTCGCTGAAACGGGAGTTGCCCATGGGATCGTTGTATTCCGCACGGGGGTAGGCGGTCTGCTGACCTTCGGTCGTCCAACGGCTCTTCATCGCAGTGGTCTGGTTGAGGAAGTAGGTGCCTCCTTCGAGCAGCATGCGCTGGTAGTTGAAGATGTCGTTGCCCAGAGAGTAGTTGAAGACGGCCGTCAGGGTGAGGTTCTTCCAACTGGCTGTGGTGTGGATGTTACCATAGATATCGGGGTTGGGATCACCGATGACGGTGCGGTCGTTCGCGTCGATGACGTGGTTGCCGTCGCGGTCGACGAAGTTCATGTCGCCAGCCTTGAAGAAGACTTTATCGCCATTGTCCTTCACGAGGTATTTGGCATCGGCATTGGCCACATCGGTCGTGCTGTAGACACCGTTGGTCTCGTAGCCGTAGAACAGTCCTGCGGGCTGTCCCACCTTCGTCTGGATGGTAGCGCCGTAGAGGTCGGTCTCGAAGGTGCGGTCGTTGTCGGGCAGCGCCGTCACCTTGTTCTTATAATGACCTACAGAAGCGCCCACCTCCCAACGGAAATCTTTGAGGTTAAGCACCTTCACAGCGGCGTGAACGTCGAATCCGGTGTTCTCGAGCTTTCCATCGTTGCTCCAGTTGGCATCGAGACCACTGGCCCAGGCGAGTTGCTGCAGCGAGAGCAGATTGCTGGTCCAACTCTTGAAGAAGTTGAAGCGTAGGTTCAGACGGTTGTTGAAGAAGTTACCCTCGATGCCTGCAGTGATGCGTGAGGTGGACTCCCACTTCAGTTCGGTATTGCCGATATTGCCGATGACGATACCAGTAGCCGAGCTGTTGAGCATGCGGCGAGAAACGAAGTAACTGCGTGAGGCGGTGTAGTCGATATCATCGTTACCGGTCATATCGAAACCGACGTTCAGACGCAGGTAGTTGACGGGTTTCAGGCTGCTGAACCACTCCTCATTGCTGATGACCCAGCTGCCTTCGACGCTGGGGAAGAGACCCCAGACGACACCTGCCATCTTCAGACCATCGGCCTCGGTACCGAAGCGAGAGGAAGCGTGGGCAGAGATGCCGGCGTTGAGGTAATAGCGCTGGGCGTAGTTGTAATTGCCTAATGCATACCAGATGATATCGGAGGTCTTGTCGTTGGCACCGCCGGTATCCTTGAAACTCAGTGAGGAGTTCATCTTAGGCGCTTTATCGTTCGGGGTGTTGTAACCGCTCTGTGAGGTCAGCTTATAGGCTGAGTTCAGGTAGCGCAGACCACCCATGATGCCCAGCTGATGGGCACCGAACTGATTCTTCCAAGCCAGACGGGTATCGCTCTGGATGGCGGTCAGACTGGAGGCCTGACTCATCACCAGGTTGTTGAGAACGGAGGTCTCGTCGAGACCGTCGACGATGAACGTCGGGGTACCCTGAATGGGGAGGTAGTAGTTCTCATTGGTGTTGACCAGCGAGAGGGCGAAGTGCTCACTCAGCGTGAGGTGCTTGTTGAACTCGTATTTCGGGGTGATGGCAAATACGATCAGACGGTTGCCCAATGAGTTACGGTTGTTACCATCGCCGAACTCGAGGATGCTGGCGGGGTTGGCCAGACGACCTCTTCCCTGGAACATGCCCTCGAGGTAGTCATCGGCCTCAGCGAGATAATGGCTGGGGTTACCGGCATTGTCGTAGGCATAGGGTGAGAGGAACGGCGACTTGGCCAGAGCGATGAAGCCCGGTGAGGTGATGACGCCTGAGAGTACCGATGCGGGAGCTCCATCGTCGAACAGCGAACGGTCGACATCGCTGTAAGAAGCGTCGAAACGAACGTCTAAGCCCTTGGCGATATTGATGTCGGTGTTCAGACGCATGTTGAAACGGGAGTAGTCGTTCTTCTTCAGCGTGCTGTTGGCCAGCGAGTAGCCTACGGAGAGGTTGTAGGAGGCGATATCATCACCACCCTGTACGTTGATGCCGTAGTTCTGCGAGAAGGCATTCTTGTAGACCTGATCCGTCCAGTCGGTATTGTTGTGATACTGATTGTAATAGAAATAAGTGGGGTCGTTGTTCAGGAACTTCATCTGACCGAGGGTGAGCGTCTTGTTGGCCAGCAGTTCGGTGGCGTAGAGACGGTAGTCCTCAGCACCCATCATCTTCGGCAGACGGGGGATGAGTTCGTAACGGCCGTTGATGGTGACATCAATCTTGGTGGCCATGCTCTTGTTGCGCTTGGTCTTGATGAGGATGACGCCGTTGGCACCTTTGGCACCATAGATGGCGGTACCGTTTTTCAGCACCTGGACACTCTCGATGTCGTTGACATTCAGGTTGGCCAGCATGTTGTTGAAGTAACCATCGTGGAGGGTGGAGCGGTTGTACTCCATATCCATGATGACATCATCGACGACCACCAGCGGCTGCACATTGCTGTTGAGCGAGTTGATGCCCGCCATCAGCAGGGTGTTGCCCAAACCCACGTTGCCGCCGCGTGCTACCGAACGGACATCGGCGCCAAGACGCTGGGCGATGAAGGGGTCGATGCTCACCTCAGCGGTGTTGTCGAAACCACTGGCCTCAGAGCTCTGGATGGCATCGGTCTTGCGCTTGTAGAACTCGGTGAAGGCCTCGTTGTAGAGGTAGCCGTTGGCCACACCGTCGGCAATGGCGCACTGCTGGAAGTTGTAGCCGTCGATACGCATCTGCACCGAGCTGACGTAGTCGGGCACTTTCAGCGTATAGCGGCCTTCCTCATCGGTCATGGCCGAGTACTTATCGTTGTCGTAGGCGGCGACGATGACACCCACCAGCGGTTTCTTGGTGGCAGCGTCGACAACCTGTCCTGTCACAGTCTTACTGTTCTCTTGTGCTGCCATCGTCATGGATACGAGCAGCAGAATAGCGGATATGATATATTTCTTCATTGTTCGTCAGATTTAGAGGTTCTTGGTCTGAGATAAATGCAGTCGAGATACATCTCACGAGAGTAGCGAGAGGTTTCACGAGCCAGGATAGAGCACTGCAACTTCACGGTGACCTTCACTTCGTTCTGGTCGTAGTTACAGGTGGGGAAGTGGAAACCTTCGGCCACCACAATGGTGTCGACGCGCTCGGCGTTGCTCTCAAACTGCGTGTTGTTGCAGTTGAACGACTGGGCTTTGTTGTCTTCGTCCACGTAGTTGATGGTGGCTTTGAACTTACAAGGCTTGCCGTTGTTCAGACCTGCAACCGACTGGGGCAGCAGTACCATACAGATGTCGTAATCGCCCGCCAGCGTGTTGCTAATGCGGAAGGTGAGCTCCCAGTTGGAGGTTCCTGACTTCGGAATGATCTGCAGGTAGGAACCCGAAGAGATGCTGTCGGCAATCTGTCGACGGATGTTGTAGGAACAGTCGCGCTCCTGGGTGAGCATCCACGTGCTCTCGCCCTCGGTGCGCAGTTCCTTGAAGAAGGTGTCGGTGGGTTTGAACGACCACTTCGGTGTGGTGTATATTCGGCCGTTGCTGCAGTCCAGCTTGTTGGCGCCATAGAGGATTCCACCCTCCTCGAAAGGCTTCTGGAATACGTGGTAGACCTTCTTGCCCTTCTCGAACGACTGGTTGGTGCGAAGGTAAGGCACGGAGATCAGGGAGTCTTGGATGGACTTCTGATCGGTCATATTGAAGACGGCGTCTTCCAGCAGCGCACTCATGGTGTAGTACTGCTGCAGGGAGTCGCGCTTTTCAACGCTCTTGTCATAGAGGAAGTACTGCGATGTCTCGTTGTAGATCTCGCGCCAGCCTTCTGTGGTAGGTACCACCACCAGGTAGGTGGAGTCTTCGGCATCCAGCAGACCGACGTTTTCCAACAGGCGGTTACGCTCGTAGACCACTGAGTCGACATAGATGGGTACACCGTCGATCACACCGTTGGAAACGGAGGAAGTCGGGTCGAAGATGTCCTCATTGAAACTCATGATGTTGGCACCGATATCCGTCAGCTGCGGATTGTCGCACAGCATCTCAAGGATATTATGCTTGTAGGGCAGGGCGTGTTGCAGGATGTGGAACATGCCGTTGCTCGACTTCGTATTGGCCAGCTTCACGGGTGTATTGTCCACCAGTCCGTTCTCCATCGTCATATGCTTCATGTTGAGCATGAGCATCTTGGCGTTGTTAGGAGATGAGGATACGAGCGAACGGGTGATGTGGTTCTGCACGAAGCTCTTCTCAACGGCAGAGTCACCACGAACGGTCTGTACCAGTTGCAACAGGGAATCCTTGTTGAAGGTGTTGTTCACGGGTGCCAACACGGTGAACGACTGTCCGCCGCTCAGGAGGTCGGCATAACTCACGGGCGTCTTCTTGTGCATGCGGTAGACCTTGGTCTGCTCCAGCACATCGCAGAAGTCGCTCAACTCCGGGGTGGCCTTCATCTGCTGCCAGATAGTAGCGCCCTCGCTGGCGGCATCGGCTGTGCCCTCGTAATGATCGTTCCAGTCAGAGCAGGAAGCGAGCATTATGACAATGGACAATGGACAATGGATAATGGATAATGGGCTGCGCTTTACCCACCGGCCTATTTTGTTTGTCTTGGTAATCATAATTTTCAATTATCAATTTTCAATTATCAATTAAAACTCTTTTTTAGTGCGTGTCTTCGCCTTCAGGACTTCCATAGACACTCTTCGGGCAGAGCTCGAGATAGTCGAAACTCCAGTAGCAGGTGGGGTCTTTCAGCACCTGACGGCAACGCAGGTAGTAGGTCTCGTTTTCGTCGAGATACTGCGTGGCCAGCACGTAGCGGAGGTTGTTGACGAGATTGCGGAGGGCATTCTCTTTGGCTGCACCTTGCCAGTAGCAGTCCATACCTTTCATATATCCGCGGTTGTGCATAGCCTTATCGATGGCCTTGTTGGCATTTCTCGATTCAGCATCATCGCCGGTTACATCAGCCACCCATCCGATGCTGGGATCGTTACCCATGATACGGAGGTCGGCAGGAATACCGCAGGGCACATTGTTCAGATAGAACTGCACGACACCACGTTCTGCATTTGCCGTATAACCCGTACGGATCTCATAGGTTCCTGACGGAACGGGCGGCAGTTTGATGGTCAGGTCGAAGATACCGCTCACGGTGATACCGTTGCTCTTGTAGTGCTGCCACCAGGGACCTTCACCATGCAGACCGATCACAGCCTTCTCGCCCATCACCTTCCAGTTTTTGATGTAGTCGAGACGATAGCCTCTCAGGTGGTTCTCATCGTAAAGCGGACGGTCGCTGTTGTAGAAATCAGGACTCAGCACCGTGGAGTCGAAGCGGATGCGGCAGTTGAGCACCACATCGCGCACTTCGGTAGAGTATTCCAGAATGTTGTCAATATAGTGATAGATGCCGTTAGGACAGTCTTGAATCGACAGTCCTGACTCGCTGGGCTTCAGCACACGCACGCCCTCGACTTCGGCATTGCCTTTCAGACCTTTACGGTTGATATAAAGTTTCTCTTGTGGATAGCAGAAACGCATGATGGTTCCCGGACACATGGTCTCGCAGAACTCCTCAGGGTCGCAGAGATCCTGATCCCAGTGCTTCAGACAGTCTTTACGCATGATGACCTCGTCGTAAGGCAGGATACGGTCAACGAGGTGATAGCTGATGAAACGGTTCAAGGGGTTCTTGCGGTTCTTCAGGTCACCGTCGTACTTACCAGCATCAGCGGGATAAACGGCGTCGTAGACCTTCTTAGCATGTGCAATCAGATCGTCGATGTTGTTGATGCCGTTTGCCTGATAGACAGCGTCGGGCTCAACGAAGGCCGTGAACTTGAAGTAGCGTTTCTGAACCCACTGAATGGGGTCGGCACCTTCTGCCTTACACTTCAGCGAGAGGTTGTAGGTATAGGCAGAGTCCTGTGAGGCCTTATCAGCACCCCATTCGGGATAATCCTTATCGATGTAGGCCATCAGTGAGTCGGCCAGACCGGTGAGGAACAGCGCCTGTGCGAAGAGAGTTACCGTAGAGTCGGCGGCAATCACATCGGGCAGCTTGTCGCTGGTACGCGGGATAATATTGTTCACTATATGTACAACACCGTTGGATACAGAGTCGTCGTACTCCACCATACGCGCCACCTTGTTGGCAAAGTGAACCACAGCGTTGTTGTTCTCTGCATCGGTGTTGATGGAGAGGGTAATGAAGGTTTCTGCCATATTCATGCCCAGCGAACCTTCTGAAATTTCTGTAGTAAACCACGCCTTGGTCTTGATGATGTGTGTACGGGCCAGTGTGTCGCAGACGGCCTCGGGAATATCCTCGATGCTGCTGTAATTGTTGTTGGCCAAATACTTATCAATAGCCTCGTTGTTAGGGGCAAACACTGTATAGTTGCCGTATGTGGAAAGCATGGAGTAATAGCCAGAACGCTGAAGAATGTTGACAAACGAACTGACTCGATCCTGATTGTCCGAGAGGAATTCGGCAGCAGTCATCTTCTCAGCCGAATATCTGCTCATGGGCACATCGTCGTCGTTATCGACACAGGATGTCAATATAGGTAAAAGGGTAAAAAGGTAAAAGGGTAAAAAGCCTTTAGCCATCTTCCTAACCTTATTTAATATTGTTACTTTCATATCTTTACTTTTTTAATTTTTTACTTTTTTACCTTTACTTCAGCACGCCTTCCTCGGTGTTGCTAAAGGCAGGGTTCTGAACCAACAGAGGATTGGCTTTCAACTCGCTCTTGGCATACGGGAAGTAGATGTAGTTGGGATCTGTCAGCTTGATTCTGATGACATTCTGATCCTGACGATGTTTGCGGACCACGCTTGATACCAGTCGGTCTGTCTTGCCATCACGACGTGATAGGCGCACGAGGTCGAACCAACGTTTTCCCTCGAACAGGAACTCGCGGTGACGCTCTTCGAACAAGAGGTCTTCCATCTTCTCCTTAGAGGTGTTATAGGACTCATAAACCAGACTTCCGGCTGTTGTCTCAGGTGCAATGTTGTTCGCACGCTTGTAGACATTGTTGATCAGCATGAATGCCTCGGGCCAGTCGCTCTCACTACGCTGGATGAGGGCTTCGGCCTTCATGAGCATCACGTCGCTCAGACGGTAGATGATCCAGTTGGCATCCTTTCTGGAACGACGATCACCGCTGACGCTGATAACACCCAGTCTTTGGAGGCTGAAGTTAGCACTCTGGCGAACATACTTTGAAATCGCCAGACTGTTTCCGCTGCTTTCCATCGCTTCGTAAGCTCGGCAGTCATTCTGCGACAGCCATACCTGGTTGTTGTTCGATGTGAAACCGTCCATCAGGAAGTCGGCAGCTCTCAGACGACCGATAGCGTTGTCTCTGTTGCCGTAGTAGTTGCCAACCCAGTTATTCTCTTGTCCGGTATTACCATTATAGTAGATCTCAAAGATGCTTTCAAATGAATTGCCGCTTCCGAAGAGGGAGGTATAGGTGTTACCCACGTCTTTCGTGCCTTTCACGGTTGCCTCCATAATCATGGGAATACCGTCGTACACCTCTACATCGTTGATCTGGTCCATCAGCAACAACTCATCATAGACCTGTTTCTTGTAGTCGATGACTAAGTCGCAGTATCTGATGACATTGTCCCAGTCGCCCTTCCAGAGATAGAGGTCGGCCAGCAGGGCGTAGATGGCCCAACGGGTGATACGACTGTTGTTGGCGGCAGGCACGTAGATGCTCTTGCCCTGTACCTTCTCCAGTTCGAAACGGCGCTGAGCATCATCCTTGACACTCTCCAGATCGGTAATCAGCGAGTCGACAACCGCATCGAACTTAGTGGCGGGAAGGACATAGTTCTGATCATCGGCGATACTGGGCTCTGTGGTATAGGGCACATCGCGGAACGTGCGGATCAGGTAGAAGTAGCAGAGGGCACGGATGGCCTTCATCTCAGCAATCGTCGCCTTCAACTCGTTGTGCGTGTAGTTCGGGTCAATCTCCTCTACTTCCGGAGCATAGTGACAGACGATATTACAACGGTTGATGACATTGTATACCGTAGACCATTTACACATGTCGTTGGAGGGCAACAGGTTCTCCCTCAGCATCTCGTTGAGGTGATTGGGGACGTTCGTACCAGCCGTGATGTTGTCTGAGCGCAACTCGCCCCAGACGCCCATGCGGGTCACTACATCTTCGCTTGCAAGGGCCTCGTAACAGCCGTTGACAGCACCGGTTACATCGGCCTTCTCCTTCCAGTAGTTCTCCAACACCGTCGAGTTCATGGGCAGGATATCGAGGAAATCGCTGCAACTCATGAAGAGGCAAGAGGTGAGAGGTAAGAGGTAAGTGAAGACCTTTACTATTACCTTATTATATATATAGTTCTTTTTCATAATTCTTCAATTTTCACTATTCACTATTTAGAACGTAATCGTTATACCACCAGTGAACGACTTAGATCGCGGTGTCTTTGCACCATCGGTCACGATACCCATCGATCCGTAGCTGACCTCAGGATCGGCTCCACTATATTTGGTCAGTACAAACAGGTTGTTGGCCGAGAGATAGAGACTCAGCTGCGAGAGACCCCATTTCTTGATGATCTTCGGGTCGACAGAATAGCTGAGCTGCGTGTAGTTCAGACGGATAAAGGAACCATCTTCCACAAAGCGGTCGGAACCCAGGTAGTTGTAACCCGTCTGACGGAGGGCACGCGGCATCTCCGTGATGTCGCCCTCAACACGCCAACGCCAGTTGACAGCGCGGCTCTGATTGTTGTTGGAGTACATATTCTCAACGTCCATACGGGCCTTGTTGATAATCTTGTTGCCGTAGCGGAAGTTGAACTGGTTGTTCCAAGAGAAACGACCGAAATTCAGTTTGAAACCGAAACCACCGGTAATCTTCGGCAGAGAAGAACCGAGGTAGACGATATCCAACTCGTTGATCTGTCCGTCGTTGTTGATATCCTCATATTTGGCATCACCACCGCAGAACTCATAGTTGACGGAGCCCGCGCAGAACATCACGGGTATCGTCAACCCGTGCTCGTCGAGAATGACATTACCATCCTTGTCGCGAGCCACAGGTGCATCAGGACCGCTGACGCCCTTGACTTCTGTCTCGGAATAGTGAGAGTATTGATAGACACCCTTGTAACGGAAACCGTAGATGCTTCCCAATGCGCGGTTCAGCTCGACACGGGTCAGGTAACTGCCGTTGTCGCGGTTAAACTCGGTATTGAGGTTCGACAGACAGGTCTCGTCCATCGAGGTGATCTGGTTCTTGTTGTTGGCAAAGGTGATGTTGAAGTCAGCCGAGAACTTACCGGCCTGGATGATACGGCTGCCGTTCAGGTTGAACTCCCAACCGATATTCTTCATGTTACCGGCATTCTGCCAGCGCAGGTTGGGATAACCTGATGAGGTGGGAATACCGTAGTTGGCCATCAGCATGTCGCTAGTGAACTGCCAGTAGACCTCCACGTTACCGTTGATACGGTCGTTCCAGAAACCAAAGTCGACACCCAGGTTGTAGGTCTTCTTCTGTTCCCATTTCAGGTTTTTCAGCTGGATATTCTCGGGATGCACACTACCTTGGTTCATGTAGGAATTACCACTGGTATAGGTGCTGAAATACAGGTATTCCTGACCAGGCTGGCGACCTACAATACCCCAACCTGGACGGAAGGAGAGCATTGATACCCAAGGCAGCGACTTCTGGAACCAAGGTTCCTTGTGGAGGTTCCAACGCAGTGAGAGAGCGGGGAAGTTACCCCAACGCTGGTCACCACCAAACTGTGTGCTACCATCGCGACGTACAGAGAAGTCGGCCATGTAGCGACCTTTGTAAGCATAGTGGGCAGAATAGGTGAAATAGATGCTGCGCCACTCGCCGCTGTTGGTGTCCATGCTCTTGATCAATCCCTGTGCTGCAGGATTCTGGATGCTTCCAGAGGGCAGACCCCAGGATGAAGTGCTCTGACTGCTGTTATGACCACTGGTCAACTGTCCGCGAAGCATCATGGTCAGTTGGTGGTCTTTATTGCGGAATGCCGGCGTGAAGGTCAGCGTGTGAGTGGTGGTCACAGCAAAGCTCTTCGATGAATTGGAAGTCGTGCTGTTAGCTTCGCGTCCACCATCGTTGCCGGTGTAGTTCCATGAGTGTGTACTTAGAGATGAAGGCATATATTGGTCAACATAGTTGTTGAAGATGTTGAACACCACCTTGCCTTCGTAGTTCAGGTGCGTCTTCTCTTCTTCTGTTGACAAGAGGTTATAACGCAGCTTGAATTCAGGTTCAATGTTATAACTCGTTTCATCGTTCTTGGCCAAGTGAGCCAACGCCACTGGGTTTTTGTTGCCCAACTGGTCTTGCAACTGGCTGCTGACGGTCGGCAACATGGAATAATATTCATCGAGGTCGTTGCCGTTACGGTCCTGTTCGTAAATGGAGAGGTTCGGCATGCGCACGTAGGCAATACTCAACAGGTCACCGTAGTTCTTCTTGTTCTTGGTATACGTCAGTGCGATGTTGGTCTCAATCTTGATACGGTCGCTGACGAAGTAGTCCAGATTGACGCGAGAACTGAAACGGTCGAGCTGCTGCTCGATGATAGAACCTGTCTCACGGTCGTAACCGGCACCCACGCGGAAATGGGCTTTCTCACCACCACCGCTCAAAGCTAGGTAGTGATTCTGGCGCCAACCGGTCTTCTTGACGGCATCGAGCCAATCGGTGTTGTTGTTGTACATCTGATATTCAGAGAAGGTCGGATCGTAGTTCAACTCGGGAATATTACTGGATACATCACTCATCTCGGGATTGAAGTACTCTTCCTTCATCATCATCGTGTACTCGTCACCGTTCAGCATCTTATAGCCCTCGGGCTGATAGGTTCCGGTCAGACGGAACGAATAGCTGACACGCGTTTTTCCACGGGCACCACGCTTGGTCTTGATTTCAATCACACCATTCGAGCCCTGTGAACCCCAGATGGCCGTTGCAGCAGCATCTTTCAGCACAGAGATACTCTCAATATCCTCTGGATTGATATTCAGCAACTGGGCGAACTTCTCTTCGTTCATGTCGCTATCAATCTGCTGACCACCGGTCTGCCAGACGTTTCCGTCGACAACGATCAGAGGTTCACTGGAACCATTGATGGTAGACACACCACGCAGACGCATGGAGGTACCGGAACCCAGGTTACCGGAATTTCCCACGATATCAAGACCTGCGATACGTCCCTGTAGGGCTTCGTCAACAGTCGTAAAGGACAGACCTTCAAACTCCTTCATGCTGATGCTCTGCTGAGCCGTAGAGATTTCATCCACAGGGATGTTCAGTCCGGAACCGCCAGCACGCTTCTTAGCCACAACGGTTACTTCCTTGATCTGTGTGGCATCTTGCATCTTAACGTTGAACTTGGTCTTGTTAAAGGGCAGTGTGACGGTCTTATAACCTACAAAGGTGACACGCAACTTGTCCTTTGGATTCTTCAGTTTGAACGAGAAGTTACCGTTCATGTCAGTCGTCGTTGATGCCACGATACGGTTGGCGGCGTCGATCTCAACGACGTTAGCCATCATCACAGGCCCCATTTCATCAGTGACGGTTCCACTGATGATATCGCCTGCCTGCTGGGCATTCGCGGCAATCAAACAATAAACTAATGATATTACTATTAATGTCAGTCGTTTCATAATTATTGATTTTTTAATCATCAGTAGAATATGATAATGGTTTGTCAATCAGATGTATCACAGCCGAAGATGTGGTATACAACTCTGTGGCTGTCGTCGCATCTCTATTATTGTACAAATACTCACGCGCCTGAATATTATAGAGGTCTTTCTGCAAACCGTCGTCGCCGATATAGGACATTTTCTTGACGGTATGCATCGTTGTCGGCTCCCCGTCTCTCATGTTTTTCTGGTCTACAGCGTCCAGCACAATGATCTCATCGTCTTTCAACTGTGACTTCACCATGAAGAAACGGCGGGTCTTTTTGTTAATCAGTGAGGTCTCGAAGTCACCCGACTCATTCTGGGCACCGATATATAGCGCATTATCCTGAATGTGATATTTCAGGAAATTGACAATGTTCAGCGAATCGCTCAAGGCCTTGTCGTCGTCTCCTGCCTGGTGATCTTCATCGACCTGCTCCCAAGACGACAGTTTGCCCTCCTTCTGCAGTTGTTCAATAGCATCGTTGCTGGGGACATAAATAGTGTAGTGGTAGGTGTTGAACACCGACATGTTTACACCACCACAAGCTTTATTGTCGTTTTCATTGCCTGTACCCAGATTATGGATGGTCTCCAGCAGGCCACTGCCTTCCAACAGCTCTAAGAATTTTCCGAAATATTTCGGATGAGCAGCCAGTTGGTCATAAACCGTCAAGCGGGTACCCATGATGGGCTGGCCTTCCAATACGTAACTCTTACCATTACCGCCGGCCACTTCCTTACGCTGGTCGTAGACACGGGTCACGCGCAGAGGCTGGCCTTCGTTCATCTGGAAACTGCCCTCTACCGTCATATTGCTTTCGTCGGCAGGATTGGTAACACGGATACCTGTACCGTTCTTAGTGCGGAAGTAAGTGTTCTTACCATCCCACACTCTACCGATCACGATGTGGGTGTCGAGGATATCCTGCAGACATTTTGTGATACGATAATAGTTGTTGACGATACCGACTGAGTCACGCTCGCCCGTCTCTTTATCATAGTTGTAAAGTACGGCATAAACTCTCTCATCAGCTTTCTTGGTCTCGTCCCAGCGGAAGCTGAGCAGCTGGAGGTTCTGTTTGCCGTAGGAACACGGGTCGATATATTCAATCAATGCATCGTTGGTGGGGATAAAGAAACTGTAGTCTGAACCCAGAGCATTGAGATAAACGTTATATTTACACTGGGTGATGGCCCAGTCGATAATCTTCATGTTGCGGTTGATCAAAGCCGGGAACGACACGCTGACATAGGCTGTCGGTGAGTACACCTTATTGGTCAGATAGACAGCACCGTTGCAGGTCATCCATACGGAGTCGATATCAGCTACATCCACACCCATTGGGTCGTTGGCATCATTCAGGATGGCGCTGAACTTCGAGGGGACTGATGATGTGAATGATGGCAGCATATTGACGTTCAGAAGCTTGATGATCACATCATCGGGAACATCATTCCACGAAGCGTAATTCTCGCTCAGGGGCTTACCGGTACCTTTCCAGTATTCTCTCATAGCTGCATCTGTGGGTACCATGATTACGGCCATATCGCGCTGCTCGGCAGCATTTCCCTCACTTTGGTCCTTGTTGCTGGTTGAGTAGTAGGAGTTCCATTCCGGATCGAACATCAGCTGAGCAGGAACACTACCACCGTCGGGAGTTTCATCAATTTCCACACCTCTCTTCTCGTTGAAGAAATGTTTGGTATAGACCGTGTCCACATTCGTGCCGTACAGATAATTGTAGCGTTCCGTCTTGGCGAGATCCTTGCCGTCGGGGTAAGGTGCACAGAAACGTTCCAACAGACTGTTGAACAGACTTACCTGAGGCTTCTTGGCAATCAGCTCTGCCATATTGGGTAACGGGGTAACCACCTCACCTGTACGGTGGATGAAACCATTGGCACAACGGATATTATCTTCCACCACGTTGATACCATTGACGCTGGCGTCACCTGCCTGGCGGTCTGTCATATGGTTGAACAGGAAGTTGTAATCATCGTTGGTAATGCGGTTGTTGGACAATTGGGCCTCCAAGAACAGCAGCATCGGTACAGCAGAACCGTCTTCCATGCAGACCATATCTCTGCCACTCTCACGATGACGCTTCCAATACTTGTTGTCAGGCATGTCCTGAGTCTTCAACACGGGAATTGTGTCGTATTCGCTCAGTGCCGAGAAACGGCGCATGGCCTGTCCCTCTTTCAGCGGCTTACCCTGAATGGTTGACAGACTGTTTAACTGAATGGAGTTGTCGATCATGTTTCCAAACAGTAACATCTTCTTCTGAGCAAGTGAGAGATTCTCATAGCGTTTCACGCCCCACGAGTTGTTGTTGAAGAATCGCTCGTAGGCAGCATCATCGGCCACGAAGAGCGTCTTTGAACCCGTCTTACCCAGCACTTCCTGATAGCTCAGGTCGTTGATCATACGTACTGTGTTGGTAAAATTGCCCTGTTCGTCGAGCCAGCTGTAAATGCTGTTACCCCAACCTTCGGGCGCCTTTTCGTCGAGATCATACTTCTGACACGACGATAGGACGAATCCACCAACCAGTAGTGCAATCCAAAATACTTTTCTGGTTTTCATACGTTTAATTGAGTTTGTTAATATTATCAAATTTTGGTGCAAAGTTACTTATTATTTATAATAGGTGTGTTTCTTTTTATTCCCGAGGCTTTTCAGTTTGTAAAGGTGGATTTCCTTTTTGTTTCATTTCTTTTGGATTTTGTGTCGCAAATGTGCAACATAATAAGTTTTATCTAAAATACAAAAAGCAAAGAAAGAGAAACATATGTGATAGTCTTTTTCGTAAAAACACTGTAACTTTGCACCCGAAAATGGAAAGAAGATAGTAAACTTCATAAGTAGTATATTAGCATTAGTTATGGTAAAACTAAGTTTCACGGCCAGCCCATATGTGAATATCGGCGGCCGTTTTTTGATGCAAATAGAAAAAATATGCCTATAAATTTGGTTTGTTTTACTTTTTTTTGTATCTTTGTGCCGATAAATTTATTAAAATTGTAACAACAAAGTTTTGCCATATAACTAATGAAACGGATTGTTTCTTATATGATAGGCCTTTTCGCTGTACTTTTGCCAGTACAAGCGCAGATGGGGCATTTCTATTTCTCAGAGAGGTTTACCAGCGGTCTTGTCAATAAGGTCTGTCAGGATCAGTACGGTTATATCTGGGTAGGTACGGAATACGGATTGAACCGTTTCGATGGTTATCGTTTCACGCCCTTCCTTCACCAACAGAATCATCCGGAAACACTTGGAAATAACGATATTTCCAGTATGTTCTGTGATAGTGAGGGTCGTCTTTGGATCGGTACGGCCAAAGGTCTGGACCGTTATGACTATACTACGGGCCAATTTGTTCATTATCCTTTTGAAGGTAATGTTTCGCCTCGTGTTTCATGTATTACCCAGTGTGATAAGGGACAGTTGTATGTTGCAACGGCTGGCTATGGCCTGTTTAAGCTGCAAGATGAACAATTGGTATATATAGAAGATGGCTATACGACCCCAGGACAGGAACGTTTTTACAATCAGTTTGTGTGCGACAGCAAGGGCCGTTTCTGGAAAAGTGGTTTCGGTGATGTCGTGACCATGCGTGAGCCTGATGGTAAAGTGATTGAGATGAAATCGGCTCAGGGTAATGTGATCACAGTGATTGAGCGCAATAACGAGGTGCTGGTGATCAGTCTGCATGGTATCGCTGTCTATGCCGACGGTATTTTGAAACCGGCTCCGTTTGACATGTCTGTCTTTGGAAGCAACATTATTCTGGCTAGTGCCTTCCGCGATCATGAGGGTGATATATATATAGGTACGCGCGGAGATGGTTTGTTCCGTCTTCCCAAGAACAGCCAGAAGCTGGAGCGCGTGGAGTGTGTCGCCTGGGGCATTAACCTGGATACAGCTAAGATTTGGGATATCAACGAAGACCGTAATGGTAATCTTTGGATAGCCTGTTATTCCAAGGGACTAGTGATGTTGCGTCATACGCCTCCTCAGTTCAGAACGATGAGTTTCAGTGCTCAGGGCATGGATATCGGCTCAACGGTGTCATCAGTTTGTGAGGGTGATGGCGGTATCATCTGGGTGACGGTGCAGAGCAAAGGCATCTATGGCTTCAACCGTCAGGGGCGTCTTGTGACCAAACCGACTTGTCCTCCGAATCCCGAATTCATCTTCCGCGACAAGCAAAAACGCTATTGGGTAGGCACTGACGATGCTCTCTATACTTACGATCCTACGACGGGTAGGAGTCAGAAACAGGTCACTTTTGATTGTGATAAGTTTAACGACATGACCAGCGATGATGCGGGTAATATCTATATCTCGACTTATTCCAAGGGTTTCTGTATCTTTAATCCGCAGACGGGACAATTGCGAAATTTCCGCTCAGCCGACCGTGACTCTCTTCGCGGACATATCTGCAATGACTGGGTGTTAGACATGATGCCTGATCAGAAAGGTCGCATCTGGCTAGCAACCTCTGATGGTGTGTCGTGTTATGATCCCAAGACAGACAGTTTCCTTTCGGAAGGGTGGTTGCAGATGCTGACTCATGTGAAGTGTAATTCCCTTTGTTCCACGAGTCGGGGAGAGATACTCATCGGTACAGACCAAGGTCTTTACGTCTATAAGTCAAAAGAGCCGGAGTTGGTGGAGGAAATGGCTGATAAGGTGATTGGCTATATCGTAGAAGCTGACAACGGGGATATCTGGTGCTCTACGCCGATGGGCTTGTGGCAGTATGACGTCAAGAAGAAAGCCTATGTAGGCTACATCAACGGTAATGGCCTGATTACAAAGGAGTATATCAACTCGGTGGGTCTTCATACAGACGATGATTTGATCTGTTTTGCTACGAATGACGGTCTGACCGTTTTCCGTCCGAAGGATGTGATGAGCGGCAGGACGGACCTGACGGATGTGCAGTTGACGGGATTCACCATTGCCGGTCATGAATCGAGGCCAGTCATCTCTACTGATCATTTCAAGGTGTCTTACATGGAAACGGAACTGACTTTGGAGTTCTCGTTGCTCGATTTCAATAATCCCCGTGGTCTGGTTTATGAATATTGTGTCGGAAATGGTGCCTGGGTACGTAATCCCCAAGGTATCAATGTTATTCAGTTGAGTCATCTGCAGCCAGGCGTCTATCCGATTCAGGTACGGGCTCGTTCTGGGGATATTTGTTCAGAAATCAAGACCATCACCATTGAAGTGACGCCGCCCTGGTACCGTACTACATGGGCCTATATCCTTTATTTTCTGGCGTTAGCGGCTCTTGTTGGCTTCTTGATTTATGCGTATCGCCGCAGGGCGAACAGACAGATGGATGAGGAGAAGATGAAGTTCCTTATCAACGCCACCCATGATATCCGCTCGCCGCTGACCATCATCCTTTCTGCCTTAAAGAAGATCAAGGGTAGTGAGAATCCTGCAGTGGATACCATCGAGCACAATGCCCAACGCATTCTGAATCTGGTGAATCAGATCCTCGATGTACGGAAGATCGATAAACAGCAGATGCAGTTGCATTGTCAGCAAACAGATCTGGTGGCTTTCACCGAGGGCGTGTGCAGAATGTTTGACTTCCCTGCCAAGGAACGAGATATTCATTTTACTTTCGATCATGAGGGATTGGATAAACTGGATGCCTGGATCGACCGCACGCAGTTTGATAAGGTGATCTCCAATCTGCTTTCCAATGCCTTTAAATACAGCACTGACGGGGGGAGCGTGGCTGTGAACCTGAAACGTTTGGACTCTGACGGAGGCATGCTTGAACTTTCCGTATCAGATAATGGTGTGGGCATCGACGAAGACAGTCTGAAGCATATCTTCGACCGTTTTTATCAGGGTAGCAATTCCCGTCGTATGCATGTTAATGGTACGGGTATTGGCCTGAACCTCTGTAAGATGATCGTCGGCATGCATCACGGAACTATCGAGGCTCATAATCGCACGGATGACAAGGGAGCCGTATTTACCGTCCGTCTTCCTCTGGGTAAAGACCACCTCAAACCGGAGGAACTGGATACCCAGACGGAAATCGTTCAGTTGAGCCGGGCCAAGACGTCCTCTTCGAAATCACACGTCCTCATTGTCGATGATGACCTCGAAATGGCGCGTTATGTATCATCTGAACTGGGACGATATTATAAATTTGGTATCTGTCCGAACGGTAAGGAAGGCCTGAAGGAACTGTTGACCAATGAATACGATGTGGTGGTGAGCGATGTGATGATGCCTGAGATGGACGGCTTCACCATGTTGAGAATGGTCAAGACCAATATCAATATCTCACACATTCCTGTGATCATGCTCACTTCAAAGGCTGATGTTGCCAACCGTCTGGAGGGCTTGGAGCGCGGTGCTGACGCCTTCCTGGCGAAACCTTTCGACATGGAAGAGTTGCACATGGTGATTGAAAATCTGGTACAGAGTCGTCTCCGCCTGAAAGGCAAGTATTCTGGCGCCCAGCAGGCACAGGCCGAGAAAGTGGACCAGCCGGAGGTGCGTGGCAACGATGAGGTACTCATGGAACGTATCATGAAAGCCATCAATAAGAATATCTCCGACAGCGACTTCAATGTGGAGCGCCTGACACAGGAGGTGGGTATCAGCCGTGTGCAGTTGCATCGTAAGATGAAGGAACTCACGGGCATCTCTACCAGCGAATTTATCCGTAACATCCGTCTGGAACAGGCTGCAAGGTTGCTGAAAGAACAGAAAATCAATGTGACACAAGTGGCTTATACAGTGGGATTCTCTAATCTGGCCCACTTCTCAACCATCTTCCGTAAACATTTCGGTGTAGCTCCTTCGGAGTATGCCGAGCGAGAGGGGTAGTTTTTCTATTTGTCTCATTTTGTTTCATAAATCCCGCTTTTTCCCGACAAAAGCGGGGTTTTTGTTATTTGAGCACAAAAATGAAAGCAAATGAAACAATTGGAAAAACGTGTATGTGCGTTATTATATACCTTTGCAGCCAGAAATTTCTATTTTTTTATTAACTTTCATTTAAAACTTTAACAACATGAGAAAAACTTACCAAATGTTTCTTGCTCTGGCATTAATGATGCTGGGTGCAATGAATGTAAGTGCAGAGGAGATCTCCTTGCAGGATGTTCCCTTCTGGCAGCATGAGGCCGGTCTTTGGGGCTTGGATGCTCCCAAGAACACCCCGGCAACTCCCGAATGGGTGATTGGTGAATCTACCGGTCAGCCTTACGGTGATCCTTCGGTAAACAACTTTGCCGACCTGTCTGGTTTCGACCAGCTGGTTATCACTTACACCGAGGGTCAGCCCCGTGTGATGATTAACCGTGATCAGGATGAGGGTCAGTATGATACCAATGAGGCTAATTCTCACTTGATCGAGTATCCTAAGTGTGCTTCTTCATGGGCCGGCAAGTATTTCACCGATGTAGATGGTGTAGTGACCGTTGACCTGAAGAAAATTATGAATGACAAGGGTTTTGTTCATCTGCATGCCATTAAGGGTGCCAACTGGACAAATACTACTATTGAGAGCATGATTCTTGTCCGTAAGGGTAAGGAGAAGCAGGTTGGTTGGATCAATATCCTGACCAATAGCGATTTTGAAGGTGATGATTTCAGCTCGTTTGCCCTTGCACTTCGTGCTGATAATGGTGATGGCAATGTAACCTATACTATTAATTCTGATCCAGATGCCAAGGTTGAGGAAGGCGTTGGTAAGGGTAACTCCAAGGGCCTTTCAATTAAGACAATGGCTAATGCACCTCAGAGCTGGTCTACCCAGTTGTTCGTCGTTCTCCCGGAAATACTGCCAGCAGGTACTGAGTGGCGCTTCTCAATGGATGCGCTTGCTAATCCTGAGTCCTCAATTGATGTAGGTGCCCATGCTGAACCACGTTCTTATCAAGGTGGTGGTGGCGACATCTCTTCTGATTTTAATGGAATTACGATTACTCCCGAGTGGACAACGATTACCGCAAAGGGTACTATCAGCGAGAGTCTTGTCAGCAAGAGTTTCCAGAGCATTGCCTTCGATTTGAATAAGAATGCAGAATCTACTCAGTATTATTTCGACAACATCAAGTTCGAGATTTATAAGTATGGTACGGTTGCTGAGTACAAGGATGATAATCTTCAGATCGACTTCGGTTTCGAGACCAATCTTCCTGAGCTGTGTAAGGCTGCCGGTAAGAAGCGTATCCAGTTCCCGAAGGAGAATGCTAAGGTCCTGGTGAATGGTCAGGAAATCAGCATTACCTCTGTTGAGGGCTTTGAGGACGGTCGTTTCTATATCTTCCTGGATGAGGCTGTCAGTGAGAGCGATGAGGTTCGCGTCATCTATAACAATGCTGCTGGCGACCTGCAGCTGAAGTATGCTGGTGGTCCTAACGCTGGTCAGGCTATTCCTAGTGTTGACGAGATTGCTGAGTACAACGACTATCTGTTGGACGGTGTGCCCGATGATGTATATCCTTACACCATGCTGGCTCCCACCATCGTTTATGCTTATCCTGAGCAGGGCTCATTCAATATCCCAGCTAGTCTGAAGGAGTTCAAGGTGAAGTTTGATAAGAACGCTGATGCTTCTCAGATCGTTGCCAAGCTCGATGGCAAGGCTCTGACCGTAGAGCCTGCAACGGGTATGGTAGAGGAGATCGTGCTGAAGTACGGTGGTGCTGATCTGACAAATGGTTTGCACACCATCAATATCTCGAAGATCTATCCTGAGGAGATGCTGAGTGAGGAGATCTATACCGATACAACATATGTATTCAGCGTGGGTGCTCCCGATGCTAGCGATGTACTTCAGGAGTTGATTCCTCTGAGCTACTTCAACGATTGCGCTATGAACTCTATTCCTGAGGGCTTCAAGCTCTTCGCTGACAATATGGAGGAGCGCGTTGCTGGCGGTAGCTATGGTAGTGGAGCACGTTTCTTCAACGACTTCGCTGCTGGTGGCGACTTCACTGGTGCACTCTACATGCGTAGCAACTATGCGACCTATGGTTTCAACGACGATGATCACAAGCTGACGATGGAGGCCGGTAAGACCTACACACTGACCTTCAACGCCGCTCGTTGGAAGTCAAGTGGTGAGTATCTGAAGGTGTTGTTCCTTAATGCCGCTGGCGAGGAACTGCTGAATCAGACCGTGACCTGTAATCCTGATGTCAACGGTCAGAAGACCGCTGTGAAGAACTCTTCGGCTTACTCCATTAACTTCACTCCTGAAGCTGCTGGTGACTATGAGCTGCGCTTTGTGGTAGCTAACAATGCTGATGGTGAGGATGCTGGTGAAACTTGGCACGAGTTGCTGCTTGCCAACGTGAAATTGGCTTATGTACCCAGCTCATTCGGTGTTGTTGAGACTTTGGCTGTTAATGAGGCTCTGGAGAAGGCTAAGAAGACTCAGGCTGACAATGCTGGCGAGCGCTACGATGGTCCTGCCCAGACTGCTTTGAACGAGGCTATTGCCAAGGTTGAGGCAGAGAAGGATAGCTACACCTCTCCTTCTGAGTGCAACGGTGCAGTTGAACTGCTTGAGAAGAGCAGTGCAAACTTGATCGACCACGTTGATCTCTGCAACAACTATGATAATGCTATCAAGACCGGTAGTGCTACTGTTGACCAGAACAAGGAGACGAAGTTCAAGGATACTGAGCTCTATGCTGAGTTGGTAGCTGTCGTTGCCAAGTACAACGGTAAGTCTTGGATGGAGAATGTCGCTGAGGAAGGTGCAGAAGCACAGTGGGAGAGAAAGTACGAGTTCGACGTGCTGAAGGACGACGCTGCTCTGAAAGTTGCAGTTGCCGAGCTGGGCGAAATCGCTACAACGACCGCTAATCTGTTCACTGTTCACAATGAAGGCAACAGTGAGACTGATGGCAACCTGAAGCGTGAGACGAGAGGTGTTGCTGCTCTGGTAGAGCGTCTGTACATGGGTGCTCAGACTCTGAAGGCTCTGGGTCGTGCTGAGGATTCTTATCCTGTTGCTCAGGCTCTCAATGCCCTCGACGATGATGACGAGTTGGCTGAGGAGGTGAAGAACCACGTTAAGGCCGAGCTCTATGCTAAGCTGAAGGATAATGAGAATATCTTCGAGAAGATCGACAACTCTGATCCTGAGAATCCTGAGGCAAAGGCTGTCGCTATCGATATGTCAGTGTTCGTAAAGAACCCGAACCTCTATGCTCGTGAAAAGACTCAGGTGATTCCTGGTTGGACCAATATCTCTGGTAATGCTCAGGCTTGGAGCAGCTGGGATGGTAATGTTTCTCACAACAACAAGACCACCTACGTTGAGGACTGCGCTATGCATCCGGGTTGGCATGCTGTGGCCGCTACAGAGCAGACCATTACCGACCTGCCCGCAGGTGTTTACACTATTAAGTTCAGAGGTTGGGACAACTCAGATACTTCTGATGGTACCTATGCATATGTGAAGACTTCTGAGACCCCTGCTGTTGAGGAAGGTGCAGAACTCGACAGAGATGTTAACTATGCTGCTTATCTCGATATGGATAGCAAGAACATTCCAACTGACGGTATCCAGAATATCGTAGTGACCGACGGTGTGCTGACCCTCGGCTTCGCATGGGGTGGTAACTCTCAGGCATTCTTCGAGTATGTCAACGTGCTGATGACTGCTCCGGCTAATGTCGACTATGCTGCTCTCTATACTGAGGCTGCTGCAGCTGGTATTGAGACACTTGAGGGAACACCTGCCGCTAAGGTTCGTGCCATCCAGCTGTTTGATATCAACGGTCGTCGCGTTGTGAAGGCCCAGAAGGGTATCAACATCGTGAAGAAGGTGATGAGCGATGGCTCTATCAAGACTGAGAAGGTCATTGTGAAGTAATCAAGAATTACAGAATTCTAGATATTAAGTGGCGGACTTCGGTTCGCCACTTTTTTATTGTCATTTTTCACTTTTTTACCTTTTTACCTTCTTAGTTTTTTACTTTTTTATTACCTTTGCACGCAAATATAGCAATTAACAAGGAAATGAAGGATAAACTGAAACTATTAAGTCCTGCTTTGGTCGTATTGGCATTGCTGGCGACGGCCTGCGTGCTGCTCATCTATGAGCGGGAGCTCTTGTGGAAGGTGCAGGAGATGAACCTCTTTCTCCACACGTCGCTGTTCCTGAAGCAGCAGATGGTGGCATCGGGTTGGCTGCTGACGTGGTTGGGATGTTATTTCACTGAGTTTTTCTATCACCCGGCGTTGGGCGTCACCCTGCTCACACTGTGGTGGGCATTGATGCTGCTGGTGATTTGGCGCACGTTCCGCATTCCCGTCAGATGGCTTGTGGTGCTGCTGATTCCATTGGCTGCTGTTATCCTCATGAATCAGGATCTGGGTTATTGGATTTATTACCTGAAGCTGCGTGGTCATTTCTTTGTCGCTGCCATCGGCACAACACTGGCCGTAGGCTCTGTTTGGCTCTTCCGCCTGTTGCCTTCAAAGTATTATCTGCGCCCCGTCTATATGTTTGTCTCTACGGGTGTGCTCTATCCGCTGATAGGCTTCTACGGCCTGTTGGCAACGCTGCTGATGGGCATCCTCCTGTGGCGTTTGCAGCATCTGACGCTGACAGATCGTATCATCGGCTCGGTGGTTGCCGTGCTGTCGATTGTGTTCTGGCCCTTGTTCTATTATAATTATGTGTTCTGTCAGACCGGCATCCACAATATCTGGTGGACGGGTCTGCCGATGTTCTGGGTGGATAAGGAGTTGCCGGCCTTCTATATACCTTATTATGTCTTGGTGGCCTCGTTGGTGTTCCTGGCTGTGATGGAGGGAATATGGAAGAAGGAAGATGTAAGAGGGAAGATGGAAGAAGTGAAAGGGAAGAAGGCAAAGGGGCAGAAGTTCCCCGTCCGTTGGCTGTTGGCGCATCTGGTCCTGGTGCTGGTGGTGGGCTATGCCACCTATCATTTCTGGTATAAGGACCATAACTTCCACAAGGAACTGCGTATGGAGCAATGTATGGAGAGTCAGGACTGGGAAGGTGTGCTGAAAGTGGCGGCTGCCGATGCTGAAGAACCTACACGCGCCATCGTGATGCTGCGGAATCTGGCGCTGTTCCGTCTAGGTCGTCAGGGTGATGAGATGTATCGCTATGTCGACGGTTCTAAATCTTGCAACGAGCCTGTGCCTGTAAGAATGATGCAGGTGGTGGGTTATGCTATGTATTATAATTATGGTCTTGTGAACTACTGTCATCGCTGGTGCCTGGAACAGGGTGTCGAGTTCGGTTTCCGTGCGGAGTACCTGAAATACCTGATGCGTTGTTCGCTTGTCAACGGCGAATATCAGGAGGCCCGGAAGTATGCCTCACTGTTGAAACATACACGCTATCATAAGGCGTGGGCAGAGAAGTATGAGCGCTTTATCGACCATACCACTCAGCTGAAAGAGAACTCGGAGTTTTCGCCTATCTTCCATCTGATGACGGGTGGCGATGTGTTGAGTACAGACAATATGATGGCAGAGAAATTCATCATGGAGAGATTCCTGAACAGTCATAGCGACGACAAACTGTACAAGGAAATGTCGTTGATAGCGGCCCTGTGGATGAAGGATATCGAGATGTTCTGGCCCCGTTTCTTCGAATATGCCAAAACGCTCCAAGGAGGGCACATGCCCGTGCATTATCAGGAGGCTGCTTATCTGTATGGTAGTTTGGAACATCAGGTAGATATTAGCCAAATGCCTTTCGACGATCAGGTAAAGAACGACTACAAGGCGTTTATGGATCTGGCCAATAATGCTCCGACTGACGATGAAGAGATAATGCGCGGCATCTTCTTCGATCGCTTCGGACATACTTTCTATTATAATTATTTCTTTGTTCACGATCTCTATCTGTATTAATTAATAATTCATAATGCATAATTCATAATTATGATTACCAAGATAAATAAAATAGGTCGGTGGATGGTGTGCGTAGCACTATTCACTATTCACTGTTCACTATTCACTTCTTGTAGTAACAACGCCTCGGTGCCCACTCAGTTCACCGACATCAAGAAGGCGCCACATATCTACCCTGACTATGTGGATGTGACCATTCCCGTCAATATTGCCCCGCTGACCTTCGAACTCGAGGATTCCTGTGATGAGATCGTAGCACGTTTTACGGCTGGCGACTACCAGCTGGTATGTGGCGGAAAGGCCGTACAGCCTGAGATGGACGACTGGCGCGAACTGGTTAGCAAGGCCGTTGGTAAGGATATCAATGTCGAAGTGTTCCTTCGTCTCGATCAGGAATGGTGGCGATACCAGCCCTTCCACATCACGGTGTCACCTGATAGCATCGACCCTTATATCAGCTACCGACTCATCTCGCCCAGTTATGTGGCCTATGAGGAACTGACCTTGAACCAGCGTTGCCTGGAGAATTACGACGAGCGGGTGATGGTCAACAATATGCTCTGTGGTAAGGAGACTACCGGCCAGTGTGTCAACTGCCACAACTATCAGATGTATAATCCCCGCCGCATGCAGTTCCACGCCCGTCAGTTCCATGGGGGAACTGTCGTCGCCTACGATGGCAAGATCCGCAAGATCAACATGCGTAATGACTCCATTCTCTCTGCTGGTGTCTATCCTGCCTGGCACCCGTGGCTCCCGCTGATCGTCTATTCCACCAACAGAACCAGCCAGAGTTTCCATACCCGCAATGCCAATCGTATCGAGGTGTTCGACGCTGTGAGCGACCTGATAGCATATGATGTGAATAAGAACGAGGTAACGAATATCGAAAATGCGGAAGACGAGTTTGAGGTGTTCCCCGTCTGGGCACCCGATGGTAAGACCGTCTATTATTGCAGCGCCCATTTCGAGTTCCGCGATACAGTCAGTCATGATGTCGAGGTGGTTCGCAGATACAGCGAGGTGAAATACAATATCTATAAGAAGTCGTTCAATCCCGATACCTACGAGTTCGGCCCCCGTGAACTGGTGTTCCAGGCCGACAGTATCGACAAGAGTGCCACTCTGCCGCGTGTGTCGCCTGATGGTCGTTTCCTCATGTTCACCCTTGGTCATTATGGCGTCTTCCATATCTGGCACCGCGAGGCCGACCTCTATCTGCTGGATCTCGCCAGCGGCGAGGTGAGACCTATGGACGAGATCAATTCGCCTGAGACGGAGAGTTATCATGCCTGGTCGAGCAATGGCCGATGGGTTGTCTTTGCCACCCGCCGTGATGACGGCAGCTATACCCGTCCGTTCTTTGCACATGTCGATACCAATGGCAAGGGCAGCAAACCCTTCGAACTGCCACAGGCCGATCCCGACTACCACCGTCAGTTCTTGAAGTGTTACAACATCCCTGAGTTCATGCGTGGTCCTGTTGAGATATCGCCTCAGGAGTTTGCCAGTGTGCTGAAAGCCACCGACGGCGATCCTGTGAAATATGTTCCTAAGCTGAGCAAATAAATGCGTTGTAGATTACTAGTTGTCAGTTTGTTAGTGGTGGTGCTGACGCCTCTGAGCCTCTGTGCCCAGAAGCTGACGTTCAGCCAGCCGCATGGCTTTTGTGACGCACCCTTCTCCTTGACGATTACTGGCGACGCTCTTCCTGAGGACGCGGTCATCCGATATACCGTCGATGGTAGTATGCCAACACTCGCCAGTACGGCCTATTCCCAACCGCTCGACATCCAGACTACCACTATCCTGCGGGCTGCGGCCTTCTCAGCCACCGCTCGCCTGACAACTGTTACTACTGCCACGTGGATCTTTGCCGAAGATGTATTGAAGCAGTCGGATCATCCTGCGGGCTATCCGGAGGAGTGGGGCAGGTATACCCAAATCGAGGGTACGGCAACTGCCGACTATGGTATGGATCAGAAGATGACCACCGATAAGGTGTTGGCACCCAAGATCATCGAAGGCTTGAAATCCTTACCCGTAGTGAGTATCGTCACGGATAAGAACAACCTTTTCAGTCACGAGAACGATGAGGAGCGTGGTGGCATCTATATCTTTACGGGTCCTCCGGTGGGCGATGCCACAGGTCATGGATGGACGCGTCCGGCAAGCATCGAACTGATGGGAGGTCCTCAGGAGCATGATCTCACCGTCGACTGCGGCCTTCGTCTGCATGGCGGACATGGGCGTCTGGCTGAGAAAAATCCTAAGCACTCTTTCCGTTTGGTGTTTAAGTCGGATTATGGCCCAAAGTCATTGGAATATCCGTTGTTCGGCGCCGATGAACCCCAGAAGTTCGACCAGCTTGTGCTGCGTTGTCATTTTGGCAATTCCTGGCAGCATTGGGATAGTGGCAACCGTCAGCGGGCACAGTACACCCGTGATGTTTGGGCGCGACGGATGCAGCGCAAGATAGGTCGTACCAGCGTCAATGCCCTCTATGTCAACCTCTTCTTGAATGGCATGTATTGGGGCATCTATAATATCGCCGAGCGCGTAGATGATCAGTTTGGTAAGGATCATCTAGGCGGCAGCAAAAGCGACATCGATGTGGTAAAGATCGAGGAGGACGGTGGCAACCACCATGAGGCCAGCGAGGGCACCCTCGATGTCTGGGAGCAGATGGTGGCGACGGCTAAAAAAGCCTCCAGCACCAGCAGCTACCAGCAACTGCAGTCTCTGCTCGATATCGACAGCTTCATCGACTACATGCTCATTAACCAGTATGCTGGCAATACCGATTGGGCGCATCACAACTGGTATGCCATTCTTCGTAGGGGCGAAGACAGTCAGGGTTTCCGCTTCCTCTGCTGGGATTCGGAGGTCATCTTCGAGAATGTCTACGAGAGCGTGTTGGATAAGAACAACGGCAGCGCCTATCCCACAGGTCTCTTCCAGAATCTGATGAAGAACAAGGACTTTGCTGATCGTTATGGACTTCGTGCCAGACAACTCTTAGACGATAATGGACTGCTGGGTCCGAAGTCGGTGGTGGAGACCTGGGATAGTCTCTATCACGTCATTTCCAAGGCCATCTATGCTGAGGCTGCCCGTTGGGGCGACTATCGCCGTTATGTCCATCAGTATAAGTCGAAAGGCAAGTATTACACCGTCGATGATTACTATATGGCCGAGCGCAATCGCCTGCTCAATGAATACTTCCCTTATCGCTCTGCCATCGTTCTGGCCGACATCCAGCGTATCGCACCGTCAGGCATTTATCCGGTAACTTCTCCTGACTCCAGCCTCCCGTCTCCTGACTCCAAACTCTACAATCTTCAAGGCCAAGAGGTACAGCATCCTTCGCCAGGCATCTACATCCGCAATGGCAAGAAGGTCATCATAAAGGAATAGTGATGCGGCTGATTGCCGTCGATGGTGTACTGGGGTAGCGTTCGTTTGCCCCAGGTATCAGCACCGCCCACGCCGTGGATGTTTAAGTCGATGTTCAGATTGACGAAGCGCCCGCGGTTGATGTCATTCGGATGGCGCACACCTTCAAGATCTTCCTCACCATAGTCCCAGGCACGGATACATAAAGGGTCGCAACCCTCAATCCTGAGGACATAATCTGAGTACTCAGAATTCTCAGATTTCTCTGATGAAATCTCAAACCAGCGGATGTCGCAGCGGTTGCCGTTGTCCTGCGGATGGATATACTCCGTTTCGTATTCGCTGAGTGGCATCTCATAGATACCGAGGAAGGCAGAACCCTTGCGGTCAGGATAGTTCTCCCAAGGGCCGCGACCGTAATACTTAATCTGCGTGAACTCCTTCGGTAGACGCATCCGCATACCAAACTTCGGCATCACGGGACGGTCGTTGGCCGTAGGCTGATAGTCCATATCCACGCGGATGCTACGGTCGTTGATGACGGTATAGGTCACCTTGACGTCTTTGATCTCTTTCCACGTAGCGACACGACGGGCAAAACCGGCTGCATTCTGGTTGTCGTTCTCGGGTTTCCAGAAATAGGGCTCCAACGGGGCTTGCAGCATCTCCTTACCGTCGACAATCCACGAAGTGAGTTTGTTCCCGTCGATAGTGTAACAGGGGGACGGTTCTTTTGTTACATCGCTGACGGATGTAACAAAAGAACCGTCCCCCTGTTTCACTGGAAAGACATACGGCGTCAGTACGAACTGCTCGCGGGCTACCACAAAACCTTTTTTGGCCCAGGGCTTATCCTCTTTCAAGCGGGCAGCCACGTTGAGCAGCACCTCACCATCATAGCGCAAGGTGTCGTAGCTCATCTCGTATTCGCTCGGATCTGTGAAATGGTCACGATTGATGATGCGGATTGTGCCATCATCCTTGCGCTCGAACTGCAGCGGCTGATACACATACTGCACCTCATAATAATGCGGATGCGGCTTGCGATCTGGTGCAATCAGACCGTTGATACAGAATGGTCCGTCATTCGGCTTGTCACCGAAATCACCACCGTACTTAAACTCAGCCCCGTCAGGGCTGAGTTTAAGCCCCTGATCTACCCAGTCCCAGATGGCAGCGCCAACGATGCTGCTGTCGGCATAGATCACATCCCAGTATTCTTTCAGATTACCACAGGAATTACCCATCGCATGGGCATATTCGCGCATCATAAAGGGTTTGTCGCTGACTTTCTGGGCCTCGCGCCGCAGGTCCTCAGGATAGAGATAACTGTCGTCCCAGATGGCTGAATAGCGGCGGTCGCTGTCGTAGAAGGGTGGGCGAGTGCTGTCCAACTCGCGTACCTTATTATACATCGCCTCGATGTTCGGTCCTACGCCGCCTTCGTTACCCAGACTCCAAAGAATGATGCTCGGATGGTTGAAGTCGCGCTTCACCAACGACTCAGCCCTGTCCACATGGGCCTTCTGGAAGGTCAGGTCTTCGCCCATTACCTTGTTGGCATAGCCATAACCGTGGGTTTCGTGGTTCGCCTCATCCATCACGTAGATACCCCAACGGTCACAGAGCTCGTAGAGGTATTCGCGGTCGGGATAGTGCGAGGTGCGCAGGAAATTGATGTTCGCCTGTTTCATCAGTCGGATGTCATCCTCGTAGGTGGCGTCATCCACATAGCGACCTGTCTTCGGGTGGTGGTCGTGACGGTTCACACCGCGCAGTTTCACGTTTTTGCCGTTGATCTTAAACACCTCGCCCACAATCTCCACCTTCTTCACACCGAAGTGGTAGTTAAACGCTTCGTCGTTCTTGCTATCCTTCATGCCAAGCAGTTGTAAGGTGAAAGGATAGAGCCAAGGCTTCTCGGCAGTCCACAGACGAGGTGGTGTATCGTAGTGATAGGCAAGCTCTACGGTAATGGTATCGCCAGCAGGCAGTTTTGGAATATGATGATTGGTTACATTCCTATGGTTGGGATTGACGTTGACGCCATACAGTTCTGGACTAGCCATCTGCAGCTGAACCAACAGGTTCTTTGCGGCTTTCTTGCCTGTATTGCATACAGCAATCTTAGCATTAACTGTAAACTTCGAATAGTCTGCATTAGGCACAGCCGTCACCTGATAGTCGGCTATATGTACCAACGGCCTTACCCACAATTGTACGCTGCGGAAGATACCGCTCAACCGCCAATAGTCCTGATCTTCGAGATACGAACCGTCGCTCCAACGATAGACCTCCACCGCGAGTTTGTTCTTGCCTGCCCGCATGAATTTTGTCACATCAAACTCCGCCGGCGACATCGAGTTCTGGCTATAACCCACCTTCTGACCGTTCACCCAGACGTACATCGCCGAATGCACACCGCCGAAATGCAAAATGAGATTCTTCGAGAGCATCTCCTTGGTGACATCCACAAACGTCACATACTGTCCCACGGGGTTACGGTTCTCATAGGCCGTCCAGTCCTTCGGCGGCTCAGTCGTCACGCGCGGACGGTCCTTCACAAACGGGTAGTTGATATTAATATAGATAGGTGTGCCATAGCCCTGTGTCTGCCAGTTGCCGGGCACCGTGATCTTCCCCCACTGACTCACGTCATAGTCCTCACGATAGAAGTCCACGATCCTCTCCTCCGGATTCCGGCTCCAGCGGAACTGCCACTCTCCGTCGAGACTCACAATCTCCTTACACTCCTTCTCCTTCGACGGCAGTTGCAACGTCGCGTGATACGGCAGTTTGTTGATACCCAGTACTGCCGGATTCTCCCAGTCGTGAGTTTCTTGTGCCTGCGCCTGCAAAGCCAGCACCGAGACTAAGATCATAAGAGTTCGTTTCATCATTCCTTCACACTTTTAGGCGTCCAGTTCTTAAAGAATCGCAGCACTTTCTCCTTGTTATATCCCTCGCCCTCCTCCAGAAAACTGGAATCCTGAATATGGAGGATCTTGCCCTCCTCATCCAGCACGACAAACACGGGATAGCCGAAACGTCCGGCATTATTCAGACGCTGCATCAGGGCTTTGCCTTGGGCCAGTTTCTCCTCGCCCTGCGACTTCCGGGGATTGTAATTCACATGGATAAACTCGAAATTGTCTGCTATGACCTTGCTGATCGTGGTGTCGTTCGTGACGAAGTCTGCGAATTTCAGACACCAAGGGCACCAGTTGCCACCCACCTGACAGACGACAAACTTCCCTTCAGACTTCGCTTTCACGATCGCCTGGTCAATCTGCTCAATGGGATTGATATCCTCGTTATACACCTTTTTCAGCGTCGTTTGGCCATTCGCTGTCAACGTAAAGCATACGGCCCATATGGCTGTAAATGCTGTGATCATTATTCTTTTCTTCATCATATGCATTATTTTCAGAATTGTTATTTCACTTCTATGTCGCCGTAGCCCATGCGGGTGCCTTCTGCCAGGCGGTCGGCATCGAGTTTCAGGATGCGCAGCTTCGTGGCGGGGAAGGTGATGGTCTGCCAGATGGGATTGTTGACGATGTTCGAGAACTCTCCTGAGGCGAGCTTTGTCCAGTTGGTCCAGTCGGTAGAGCCCCAGAGGGTGTAGTGGGTGATGATTCCATCCTTTGTGTCCTGCGGTGGCAGGTAGCGGAAGGTGGTGAAGGTCTGGTCCTGATCCCAGTCGATCATCATCTGCGTGGGACTGCTGAAGAAGATGTGCAATGCAGATGATTTCTTCTCACCTGAATTGGGGATGTCAGCCGTGAGTTCAGGCGCGAGATACACGCCCAGTTTCTTGATGATGGGCTCGGCTTTACTGTCGGTGATGGTGAAGCGGAGTTTTGTTGCTGTGACGGTGGGGAAGCAGATGATGCGGCGGTGACCGATCGTGGTCAAGCCATCCTTTCCGTCCTCCACGAGCGCATCCCTCAACGGCTGCCATTTCCCATCGACCAGAGCCTCCAATGTGAATTTCTTCACTCGCTGCCCTTGTGCGATATCCTCCTCTACTAGGAAACGGTTGAAAGTCGTTGGCTTTTCCCACGACACGCTAGCCCCATTATCCATTTTCCATTTTCCATTTTCCATTAAGTTTTCTCTGAAAACTGTGTCTATCATTTTCTTAAACGCAATGCCGCGCAGGCTGTCATTCGGATGGATGCGGCCATTCGGCGCGATGGGGAAGTTAAGGAGTAGGGTAGAGTTGCGGCCTACCGATTTATAATAGGTATCCATCAGTTTCGACAGACTCTTCACATGTTCGTTCTCCGTCTCGTGGTAGAACCAGCCCGGACGGATGCTCGTATTCGTCTCTCCCGGACACCACACATCGCCATCCTCCACACCGTAGTGCAGCATGTGCCAGGACGTATCACCCTTCGAAGGCATCAGACTCCAATTGGTCTCACCCACGTTGCCGGCCTCAGTGCCCACCCAGCGCAGGTCACCGCGATCGCCACCGTCGTTCCAGATCACGGCCTTCGGCTGCAACTCACGGATCATCCGGAATGTCTCTGCCCAACCGTAATACGTCTTACCGTCTATTCGTCGCGTCTCGTTGGCACCATCATACCAGCCGTCGCCGCCATTGGCACCGTCAAACCACACCTCGAAGATGTCGCCGTAGTTGGTCAGCAGCTCGCGCAACTGGTTGCGGAAATAAGTCACGTATTCGGGCTTGCCATAGTCCTTATGATTCCTGTCCCACGGCGAGAGATAGACGGCAAATTTCAGTCCCTCCTCTCGGCAGGCGTCAGCCAGTTCGCGCACCACATCGCCCTTACCATTCTTCCAAGGTGAGTTCTTGACGCTGTATTCGGTGTAGGCACTCGGCCACATGCAAAAGCCGCAATGGTGTTTGGCGGTGAAGATGATACCCCGCATACCGGCCTGTTTGCACACCCGCGCCCATTGCCGGCAGTCGAGGTTCGAGGGATTAAACAGCTTCGGGTCCTCATTGCCGAAACCCCACTCCTGATCGGTATACGTGTTCAGCGAATAGTGGATAAACGCGTACATCTCCATATCCTGCCAGCGCAACTGGTTCTCGCTGGGCACAGGGCCGAAAGGTTCTTGCTTCGTCTGGGCTGTCAGGCTCATACACGAGCAGAGCACCATCATAACAATCGTTATTCGCTTCATCTTCGTTTTATTTTGCCACAAAGTTACGGCTTTTTTCCCACATATACAATACTATTCTACAAATTGAAACAATTTTGGGGTAAAATGAAACAAATAGTGCCTTCAACATAAAGAAGACTGGCAGCTCTTTCGTCTGTCAGTCCTCTGTGATTCGCAGCGCTCCCTAGAACGCAATCGGTCCCAATCCCATGCAACTCGTGGTCGTGATGGCCGTCAGGAAGGCCGTGAGTGCGGCTACTACAACCTTCACCCCAATCTCAACAAAACGCTTCTTCATAATTTTCAATTATCCATTGTCCATTATCAATTGCGAAGCATCAGTCTTTGTCGAGTCCTTCGCCACCGTCGCCGCCTTCGCCGCTAATGCCTGTGCTGATCACGAGGGCAGAAGCCTGTCCGGGCATAGCGAAGCTACCGGTGTAGACACCATTGTCCTCAGTCAGTTCGATGCTCGAACCGTTGATGGATGCGGTAGGTACCTGACCCTCAGCAGGCGTGATGCTCAGTTCAATCTCATCATCCTCGTTCAGAGAGGTGCCAGAAGTAACGGCGTTGCCGTCATGGGTTACACTTGCGGAACCACTACCGCTGGTTGCAATCGTCAGCGCATAGCCGCTCTGCTGGTTCTGATCGCCCTGCTGGCCCTGCTCACCCTGCTGGCTGCCCTGCTCGCCACTGTTCTGAGAACCGCCATTCTGTGAACCACCGTTCTCAGAGTTCTCGTTGCCGGCGTTCTCGTTGTCCTCCACCTCGCCACTGTCGCCAGAGGTCACACGCTTCAGCACGTTGCCTTCCTCGTCGAGACAGGTGATCTGGATCGAGGTGTTCTTCAACTCGTCCTTCAGATCCACGTTGGGAGTGAAGATGATGCGGCGTACGGTGATCAGGTTGGTCTTCACGTCCTCCAGCTTCTCCACCGCCTTCGAACGGACGCCGAAGCGCATGGTTCCCAAGCCGGGCAGAGGAATCGAATGACCCTCGGTGGCCCACGTACGGAGCACTTCACCTGCGGCATCCCAAGCCGCCTTGATCACACCTGCAGAGATTCAGGAGTGGGTAGAGGCCTCTGCGAATACCTTCTTCTCCTGGATGGGAATATACAAGTCAGGACGCATCACGAACTTCATTCCAGGATTCTTCCCCAATTTCACTTCACGTCGTTGTGCAATTACTTTAATAGCCATAATTCAAAAAGTTTTTAGATTAGAAATGTTGATTAATTTGTTAGTTCTCTCATTGTCGCCTATCTCAGCTGCACCAGGGCCCCATTAAAGGAAAATCTTGCTACCATTAATGCGCGCAATTTCTAGATTTAATGCTTGCAATTTTTATCCTTAATGCTAGTGTCGCCGCTGTTTCAATTTGACAATGCAAAGGTACAAAAAATTCAAATGCAAAACAATACTTTCCCCCAATTATTTTCGATTTATTTCAAATGTTAAAATGACGATCGAAGCAAGCCCGATTTCTCGATAATGTACCAATGTACCATTGTACCATTTCGAAAATCGATAGTGCACCTCAAATTCTCTCTATATATTTTATATTATATATTATTATATATATATAATAATATATAATATAAAATTAATAACTACTTTTCTCCTCTTTCAAGCATATACATGAAAAATCCAAATGGTACAATGGTACATTGGTACACTATTCAACTTTTCTAGGCATAATGCTTGTATTTCCTGGAAATTGTTTAATTTTGCAGTCATGAAACCAGCAATCAAATTCCGCCAGTATATCTGGATCATCAACACGCTCAGGGCCTACAAGCGCCTGACCTTCGTAGATCTACAAGAGAAATGGGAGAAGGACGACATGGGTGACGGCATCGAGATCCTCGAACCCCTCGACCTCCGCGAAAAGATGCGCCAGATGCTCCTCACCTCCCTCAAAAGATACGAGGAATAGCCTGAATTCTTAAAAGATATTAAAAATCTGAGGGGTGTCCTGACTTTTGGGACACCCTTTGATTTATCTTTGCAGCGATAACAAAAATGTCTAACGAAATACTGAATATTATGGCTGGATTATTTGTAATGTTTGTAATGGCACTCGCCCTCAGTGGCATGGTAAACGACTATTTTCACTCGGTCTCTGACTCCGGCGACTCGGAGCCTTCCCCCGTCATCATCTTTGTGTAACAGAGGGACGGTTCTTTTGTTATAACTATATATCTCCTCCATCATCACCATATCCTTTCCCCTTGAGTTCGTTGTAACAGATGTTACAGAGGGACGGTTCTTTCGTTATACAATCTCACGCTTCGCGACAAAGTCAACGACCACATCCGCCGTAAAAAAGCGCTCAAAGAAGTGCGCCTGAAGGAAGAAGAATTCCAGCACAAATGGGATTCCCTGAAACTCCAAAGGCCAAAAC
>JAEEGJ010005745.1_pt1 | contig 38372 bp, 32 predicted proteins | sample 8958761 | NCBI WGS metagenome assembly JAEEGJ01 (sample SAMN16246546, study PRJNA631951) | gut metagenome | biome: gut microbiome; feature: rumen; material: RS-attached | host: Bos | place: Iran: Karaj | collected 2018-10
AGAGGGCCTTGGACACGTCCACCCGGCACTCGGGGATGAAGATCGGGTTGCCGCTCAGGGTGAACTGGCTGAGCACCCATTCAAATTCGCTGATGTAGATGTCGGGGGCGGTGAAGTCCACCGCGGGCGCGGCGGCCCTCCAGACATCGATCACCTCGGGAAGCGGGCTCCCGGAAGGGAACTGCCCGGGGTTGATCATTCCCGGCTGGCGGAGCCAGTTATTAACATACATCGGAATGTCGTGGACGGCCTTTCCTGCCGCCGTGATCTCGTTGACATATTTGGCATAGTGATAGGCCTGGAAGATTTCCTCCGTATAGTAGGGATAGTCGGCCAGCAGGTCATCGGCCTTGGTGTGGCTCTTGCCGAATACCTCCTCCCAGGTCCCGGACATCTTGTACCCATTTTCGCTCCAGACCTTTTCAAGCTCCGGGAAGAGCTGTCCTTTATGGCTGGAGAGGTACTGCATCAGGTCGGAAGGAACCTGGCCTTCCCAGGCCTTCTGGGCGGCAGGGGAGAAGTCCCTGACGGAGCCCAGGATTCCCATCTCGTTCTCCACCTGCATCATGATTACGGTGTAGTCCTTGTCGACTTCCTTGATATGCTGCATCAGGGCTTTGTAGGCGTTCCTGTCCGCATCCAGGGATTCCTGGCCGAAGGCGGACAGCACGTTGAGGAATCCGCCGTCGGCGGTCTGCACCAGGGGATAGGTGACCGGGTCGCGCTTGATATAGCTGGGTGCATAAGTGGAGTTGCCGTTCTTCCAGCTGGCGAACCAGATCATCACCACCTTGAGCCCGTTCTTGCGTGCGTTCCTGATTATATGGTCGACGGAGGTAAAATCGTAATGGCCGGGCTCGTTTTCAATCACATCCCAGGAGCAGGAAGCGATAACCGTGTTGAAGTGCCCGTGTTTCATCTGCTCCCACACCCCGATGCTCTCCATGTAGCTTTCCGATGTGCTCGTGGAGTTGTGCAGCTCGCCCGTCAGCATCAGGAAAGGCTTTCCGTCCACCTCGAAATGGGTAATCCCGTCCTGCTGGACAAGCGCAGGCTTTACAGACGTGTTTTCAGCATCCTGAGAGCATCCCGGAGTCATTAAAATGCAGGTCGCCAGCCCGACGGCCGTAAGCGCAGATAAACGAGTCCTCATATTTGTATTATTGGAATTAATTGGTGTGAAGATAGATACATTTCTTGGAATCTCCAATAAGAGGACGAGATTTGCTCGGCCGCAGGTGTTACAATTGGTTTTGTGATTATTTGCCCCTTTTTTATGCCCAGATAAGGCGGCATTTTTTCGGAATTTGGCGGCGTATTTGCTAAATATGGTGGTAACTTACCACCTTTTTGTTATATTTGCGAAAAACTCGGAGTATGAATTGGAATGAGACATACGAAGCTTGGTGCGCCTTACAGCCTCTATCGGATAAAGATAGGGACCGCTTGAGTCGCAAATTTACCGTGGAGTTTAACTACAATAGCAACCACATTGAAGGGAACACGTTGACCTATGGCCAGACGGAATTGCTGTTGCTTTTTGGTAAAGTAGTTGGCGAGGCTGAGATGAAAGATTTTGAGGAGATGAAAGCGAGCAATGTCGGGTTGTTGATGATGAAGGAGCAATCTTCTTTGAAGGACACTCCTCTGACGCAGACTTTCATCCGCCAGTTGCACAAGACCTTACTCCGCGAGGACTATCCGGTGTATCGAACCCTTCCAGATGGAACAGTGACCAGCTATATCATTCATGCGGGAACATATAAAACACGTCCCAATAGTGTTATCACCCGCTACGGCGACCGTTTTGAATATGCTGCTCCGGAAGAGACTACCGCCTTGATGACAGATTTGGTGGACTGGTATAACTGGGCGGAAGAATCCGAAGAATTCAATCCCGTTGAATTAGCAGCCCTTTTCCACTATCGCTATATACGGATACATCCTTTTGAGGACGGAAACGGACGAATTGCACGGCTGCTCGTCAACTATATTCTGGCCAGGCATAATTATCCGATGGTCGTCGTCCGTAGTCGGAATAAGAAGGATTATTTGGAAGCGCTACACAGATCTGATTTAGTTGTTGGGCCGGTACCCAGTGATGGCTCACATGCCAGTCTGCGGGATGCTCGCCATTTCGTAAACTGGTTCAAGAAAATGGTGACCGAAGAGGTTCAGAATGACGTGGACTTCCTGCAGACTCGGGATCCCAACATCTGGTGGTACGACGGCCAGCGCATTGCCTTCCGAAGCGCGAACTCCGGAAGGATCTTGAATCTGCTGATGACCGAATCGGGAATAACCATTGCGGCTTTGGCCAAAAGAATAGGCATCAACACATCTGCCATCCAGAAACACCTGAAGTCTATGACAGAAAAGGGATACATCGCCCGTCGAGAGAAAGACGGGGAATGGGATGTATTCATCATTCCTTCCGCATAAAAGTATACCACCATTAAAGGTGGTAGCTTACCACCTTTAATGTGGAATTCAAAGCATAATACATACGGTTTGACCTATCCCCTGGACGCAAATCTAGGGGATTCTTCTTTCTTCTTTGCTAACAGCCTGATTGCCAATGGCTTATTCTGTGGGGCGGCTGGGGTTGCGCATTTTTTCCAACGAGTTTTAGGTGTTCCACCGCATTTTTTGGAACGAATCCTTCGATTTGCTACGTTTTCACTGAAAATGTAGCAAAATGAATGATAATGAACTCAACGATTGATCCTTCGGACAGAAGGTTTCTTTACAAAGGCTCTTTACAAGGCTCTGAATACTGTTAAGAAAACTGCTAAGAAAACTGGGAAGGGAACAGAGAAGACAACCTTAAGCTATAATAAGATAATGATTAACCGCATTATTTGAATTTTAACTATAATTAATTACATTTGCGTCGGAAAAGATTGATGCAATATGGACTTGAAGAAGTATTCGAATACCCAGATCCTGCAAATGCTAGGACTGCGGTTCAAGGATTACAGGTTGATGATGAACCTTTCCCAGGGAGACTTGGCCAAGGCTGCGGGCGTTTCCGTTTCCACCGTCCATAAGTTCGAAACGGGCACGATCACGAATATGAACGTCACCAACCTGATGGCTCTGCTCCGGCCGGTCGGCCTGCTGGACCGGTTCGACGACCTGGTTCCGGAGCAGCCCGAGAATCCATACTTGACGGCTCCGGAGCATCAGAAACAAAGGGTAAGGAGGAAGAGCAATGGCTAGGAATATAGACAGCGGCAGGTTGAGCGTCATGCTCTGGGGCCAGGAGATCGGACAGCTATGTTGGAACCCGGCGAAGGGGAATTCCTATTTCTTCTTTTCACCCGAATACCTTTCATCGGGGCTCGACATTGCGCCGCTGACCGCCTCATCGAAGAGCCCCGCGGCCCGTTTCGCCATCTATGGCAACACGGACTCCGCAAAGTATCAGAAACTCCCCCCGTTCATCGCGGACTCACTTCCGGACGATTGGGGCAATACCCTCTTTGACCAATGGTTCGCGGAACATCACTATCACGAGAAGGACAAGACTCCTTTGGCGAAACTCTCCTTTGTCGGTAGCCGCGCCATGGGTGCGCTCGAATTCGTCCCCTGCAGCGAAGATGCCTTCAGTCCGAATGAGAGGCTGATGATCCCGAAACTGTACGATTTGGCGAAGAAGATCGAGCAGGACCGCGAGCACGCCATCATCTCCCCGGAAGAGACACTCACGCAGAAGGCCCTGATGGCCGTCGGAACATCCGCCGGTGGACGCTTCAAGAAGGCCATCATCGCGATGGACGAAGGTGGAAACATCTTCTCCGGCCAGACCTCGGCAAGAGGCGACAGGAAGTATTACATCTTCAAGTTCAACACCCCCGAGTTCTGCCTCTCTGAGATCGAGAAAACCTGGTATGACCTGGCCACCAGGGCCGGAATCACGATGATGCCGTCCCGCCTGATCGAGGTGGAAGGTATCAGCCACTTCCTGACAGAGCGGTTTGACCGCCGTGCCGGCGAGAAGGTGTTCACCCAGACTCTTGCCGCTGTCAATCCGGAGGCATATTGCTACGAGGATCTGTTTTCCACCTGCAGGCAGCTCTCCATCCCCCAGGATGAACTGAACGAGCTCTTCCTCCGGATGGTGTTCAACATCCTGTCCAACAATACGGATGACCACGCCAAGAACTTCTCCTTCATCATGGAGAAGGATGGCTCCTGGCATCTCTCTCCGGCTTACGACCTCTGCTTCATCTTGAAGACAGCGACAGCCCCGGAAAAGCGTCACGAATTCTCCGTGCGAGGAAAGTTCGAGGACATAACAACCGCGGACCTGATGGCCTTTGCCGCCCAGAACGACATCAAGAATCCCGCGAAATACATCGACAAGGTTAAAGAAGCGCTCAAAGACTATCGGTCCCTGGCTTCAGCGAACGGTGTCGCCCCTCTCTTCATCGACATAATAGAGTCTCGGCTGCGAGAACTCTCTCCGGATGTCTTTGAACCGGCTGTCGCCACTTCGGATCTGATCCGGTTCGAGATGACCGACTCGGGTAACATCCACCTTTATGCGATGATCGACGGCCAGGAAAAGAGGCGTGTCTTTACGAAGAAAAGCGAACAGTATGAGGCCGTTCTGGGTGCCATGAAGAGACCTCTTTCGAGAGAGGATAAGGAAGAAATTCTGGAAAGGTACTTCAACTCTTAGTCTGATTCCCTAATGGCGCCCTTGTCTGTGATGACCTTCCTGAACACGAACATCTCATCGTCCATGCTCCAGTTGCCCTCCTCTTCCTCGGGGACGGCTGGGCCGTGCTGATACTTGTTCCAGAACTCGACGATATGGAAGCCGCAGCGGTTCACGTAGAAATGGATGTTGCGTTTCTCGAAGTAAGGGGTGATGGTCTCCCAGACCTTGATCTCCGGATGCATCGCTTCCACCGCCTTCCAGGCCGCCTGGCCGATGCCCTTGCTGTGGACCTCCGGCAGTACGAAAAGTAGCTCCAACTCGCCCTTAGCCGAGTCTTTGTCTATACGAAGGACAACACCGCCCACCTTTTGACCGTCAAGAACGATCCGATAGGCCTCAGCATTCTCCCCGTCAATGGAATCCTCGATGGTCTTGCGAGAGATGACCTCCTCACCTTCTTCGCAACGTTCGTCCCGCATCCCAAACTCCTGCTGGGCTCCGTACTTGAACGCCCATTGGTTGTCCAGGATGAACTGCTCCCGGTCATCGGGTTGCAAGGGAAGGAGTGTGATCTCGGGTAGTATCATTTATGCCGAAAAAGGGGATTACCCGAACTCAATCAGTGCTCGTGATGATGCCCGCCGCAGCCGTCGTGATGGCAGCTGCCGTCGCCATAGATGATGGATCCGTCCAGGAACATCTTCAAGACCTCTTCCACCTCGATGGCAGGGGCGCCGGCGTGGACCTTGATGCCCAGATCGTCAAGCAGGGTGACTGCTCCGGCACCAAGGCCGCCGCACAGGACATCCGTGCAGCCCTGGGCCGCCAGGAACCGGGGCATCGCACCGTGCTCATGCTCCGGGGCCTGCAGTACGGCGGAGTCGATGACCCGGCCATTCTGGACGGTAAAGATGCTGACCTGAGGGGCCTTGCCGAAATGGGGCCATAGTTTTCCCTCGCAGGTTGGAACGGCGATTTTCTGTAAGAGTTGCATAAGAAATATCTATAAGATGGTTGTTACTTCATGTCAATTTGCATGCCGCAGGCAAACTGCTGCAGCCTTGAACCCATGACAGACTGCAGGATACGGAAGGCTTCTTTTCCTGTGCAGTGGCCGGTCAGGAAAGAAACCTGGGGATAACAGGCAACCAGGCGTTCTGCCAGCGCGGTGAGTTCATCTTCGGATTCAAAGGAATGCATGCCATTTGAGTCCAGCAGGTGGAAGCCGCCGATGACGGTGTCCACCGGCCATGGACAGGCATCCAGGATGTTCTCCAAGCCGTTGTGCGCGCAGCCTGTATAGAGCAGGCCATCCACATAGAAGGCCATCTCGTGGGAGAAATCATCCGGGACCAGGCCGCCCTCCCGGCGGACGGTAAGAAGCCGGTTGCCCGAAGGAAGCGGATGTCTTTGCGGGATGCGGGCAATCACGTGCATTCCATCGGCAAGGGTCATCGTGTCGGTCACGGCTATCGTCCGGCCCTGCATCTGCGAGAGCGGCCAGTCACAGGAGATGGAATGCACCCCGCCCCTTCCCGAATAGAAGCGGCCGGATACCGCATCGGAAGAGACGATTACCTTCGCCTTGCTGTTCAGGTCCAGGAAAGCCTTCAGGCCGCCGACATGGTCGGAGTGGCCGTGGGAGAGGAAGACATAGTCCACATCGGAAAGGTCGATGTCCATCCGGGCGGCGTTGACCGCGAAAAGCCCGGAGGCTCCTGTGTCCATCAGGATATTAGCCGACGGAGTACGCACCAACACGGACAGGCCATGCTCGCATCCGAAGCGATCCGGATTCGCGGTACGGTTGTCTGACAGGATGTTGATGGTTCCACTCATAACGCTGTCCATTCTTTTGTCTCCATTTGGGAAGCAAGTCGAGCAATTCCGATTCATCAAAACAAAGTTACGAAGAAATCTTGATTCTCTTTCCCTTCATTTGATTTAGGGGTGGCTACACCTGGACCTTGCTCAGTCCAAGATTTTTTGCCAATGCATTGATGTCAGAGGCGGCCTTTTTCTTGTTTGCCAGGGACATTTTCCCTCTTTCGTCATCCGCCTTCAGCTTTTCGGCGATGCTGCACATTCTTTCTATGATTGTTTTGCCCATAGGTCATCAGTGATTTCTCGCCGACAAAGATCTCTACTTGTTCGGCTAGATTCCGGCAGAAGCGAAAAGTTTTACATCGGCCATTATTTTGCCGATGATTATGCTATCTTTGCAGCAGTTATGGCAAAGAACTATTTCAAATCCTACATCTGGCTGCTGGAGACGCTCCAAAGCCGTGGCCGACTGACATTGAATGAGATAAAGGACTTATGGGCGAGGAGTTCTGTCAACGAGGATGGCAAGGAACTCGCCACCCGCACCTTCTCGAACCATGTGTCCGCCATTGCCGACATTTTCGGCATCGACATCGTCTGCGACCGGCGGGACAACACGTATCGCATTGAGAACGAAGGCGACCTGGACGGGAACGGTATCCGTGCCTGGATGCTCGATGCTCTCAGCCTGAACTCCCTGCTGAACGAGAGTGCCGGGATGAAGGACCGGATCTTCTTTGAGGACGTCCCCACCAGCCACCAACTGCTGCCGACTATCATCCGGGCCATGCGGGACAACCGCAGAATCCGGGTAAAGTATCAGGGCTATCGCATGGGTCGGGAACGGACCTTTGACATCGACCCATACTTCATCCGCGAGTACAAGCGTCGTTGGTATCTGTACGGGCACAAGGACTTCGACAAGGACACCAAGCCGCACATGTACGCCCTGGACAGGATGACGGAAGCGGAAATCCTTCCAGACTCCTTCAAGCTGCCGGGCGACCTTGATGCCCCCACCTGGTTCAGCTCCCTCTACGGCGTTCGCAAGTACCCAGACATGAAGCGCGAGAGAGTCCTCCTGAAGGTCTATGGCAAGCAAGTCCGCTATTTCCGCTCCCTGCCGCTGCACAGCAGCCAGGAAGAGGTTGAGACCACGCGTGGGTATAGCGTGTTCTCGTACTACCTTGCTCCGGACTATGATTTCAAGCAGGATGTGCTGGGGTTCGGGGATAGTGTGGAAGTCCTGGAGCCTCTTTCCCTTAGGAATAGCCTTTCCGAGACGTTTTCGCGTCTTTTTCACCGCTATCAATCCAATCAGTAACTTATGGAATACAACGTTGTATACGTCATTCAAAGTGGACCGAAAAACAGTCGGCTCCTTCTTCAAGATAGTAATCAGAATTATTATTCCGTTAAGGTTCCTAATGGGTCTCTTAACATAGGGGATATGTGCTCCAATGACGACCTATGTATTGAAGATGCCTCCCCGAACTGGGTTTCCCGTTATGAGAGGCAAACCGCATATCCTCGGAAAAAGATGATGGAGCATCTCATCCATTATAAACAGTGTATTTTACACGATAACGAAAACGGTAACGGGATAAAACATGTCTTTACGGACCCGAGAAAAAACCTTATTGGAGGGAAAGGTTTCGATGATGAACTGACGGGTTGCATTCGGAAACTCAATGCAAACGGGACACTGCGAAATGATTTTACCCATATGACATCCTCCCAGGCTTTTACGATCAACTTTTTCACACCACTCATTGCCGAAAAAAAGCTCTCGATGTTAGGGCCATTCTGCCATGACGCGGAGTTCCCTTTCTGCGCCTATGAGTATGTCAAAGATCCTGCAGAAGAGACTCAGTTCGATTTTTACGTATCTGGACAGAACGGAATCCGGACCGTTAGTGTTGAAGTGAAATATTCGGAAGATCGTTTCGGAGACGCAATAGACGATGATAATCATCTTGAAAAGTATAGTAAGATATATGGGCCTTTGATGTCACAAACAGCCTCTGTCCCTGAAAACCAATACGAGTTTTTTGAAAACTATCAGTTGTGGCGAAACATTCTTTACGCCACGAAGAATCCAGGTCAGCACGTTTGTTTTCTTTTTCCGGCCTTTCGTAAGGACCTCAAGGGAAGAGTAGACTATATCCTCACGAAGTGCAAGGAGGAAATTAAACCATTTATCCACGTCATCTACGCTGATTGCGTGGTGGAAGAACTTATTGCTTTAGAAGGTCGGCTGGGGGATTATTACACAGAATTCAAAAGGAAATACTTGGATATTGAAGGATAACGTCTGATACGATCCTTTATCAAACAATTCACATTCTTATTTTTCGATACAGACTCCTTTTCTTCAGTATAGGAGAAAGAGAATTACTACCGTCTGCTTCTTTTTTGCCGAAGCGCTGGTTATATTTGCCGAAAAAAGCTTGATATGGCAGAAATAATCAATCAAATCCCCGGTTTCGAAAACGGCCGTGTTCACTGTGTATGCGCCGAAGACGCCGAGGGGGCGCTCTTCCTTTCGGCGCAAATGGTTTCCGACCTGCTGAACAAATGGAACACCAACGTCGTCTTCTTCTCTCTGACCGGCCGGGCCGATGCCTTGGAAGGGATGGTTCAGAATGAATCCAAAGCCACCCGACTCTACACTGTCGACCAGAAGAATCCGGACCTTCGTGTCATTATCAGCAAAGCCCAGGGCATGGTCAACCGCAAATTCGTCCGCGCCGTCATCATTGAGGGATTGCAACACCCAGACCAAGTACCACAGCGCGGATTGGAACAGTTTGCCACCTCGGCAAAAGTGCCGGTCATCCTCGTGGGAACGAATACGTGACTCAAGGCAGATGTAAAAACGGCCGCCCCCGTGAAGGAACGGCCGCCGGGCAGACGGGCCTAGGCGCCATTCTATTTATTCGGGTATCTCCATGCTGGGGCGAAGATTTCATAGTACTCTGACAACGAATTCCTGCCAAAATCGTTATCTTTGCTTTCTAGCAAGAAAGCAACCCCATGGCCCTAAAAACCAACACGAAAACGATAGACTCCGTGTCGGACCTCTTTAACTTTTTGTTCGAGGCCTGTAATATCTTGCGTGGTCCAGTCTCGCAGGATAATTTCAAGGACTATATCACGCCTATCCTATATTACAAGCGCATCAGCGACGTTTACGATGAGGAAACCGAAGCAGCCCTGGAGGAAAGCGGTGGTGATAAAGAATACGCTTCTCTCCCCGAGCAGCACCGTTTCGTAATCCCGGAAGGATGCGGCTGGAACGACGTGCGTGAGCGTTCAGAGAATCTAGGGGCCGCGATTGTTGGGGCCATGCGTAAAATTGAGCTTGCAAATCCGGATACGCTGTATGGTGTCCTCTCTACTTTTTCAGCGCAAAAGTGGACGGATAAGAAGAGCCTTCCTGACGGGAAGATCCGCGATTTGATTGAACATCTATCTACCAGGCGCCTTGGGAACAAAGATTATCCGGCAGACTTGATGGGCGATGCTTATGAGATCCTGCTCAAGCGCTTCGCAGATGACAGCAAAGCAAAGGCCGGCGAGTTCTATACTCCTCGCCCTGTAGTCCAATTGCTCGTACGTATCCTTGACCCGCAACCTGGGGAAACCGTCTATGATCCGGCCTGCGGATCTGGAGGTATGCTCATCGAGGCCGTCCATCACATGCATCACGACAATCTTTGCTGTGGCAGCATTTTCGGACAGGAAAAGAATGTGGTCAACGCCGCTATTGCCAAGATGAATCTATTTCTGCACGGTGCATCTGATTTCAACATTATGCAGGGAGATACACTGCGTAATCCTAAGATCCTGTCTGGAGGCGAACTAGCGACCTTCGATTGCGTAATCGCAAATCCGCCATTCTCCTTGAAGAAATGGGGCGCCACAGAGTGGTCGAATGACAAATACGGTCGTAATATCTGGGGAACGCCCTCCGATTCGTGCGGAGACTTCGCATGGATCCAGCACATGATCGGTTCTATGGGCAGAGGTAATAGCCGCATGGCGGTAGTTATGCCCCAGGGTGTTCTCTTTAGGGATGACGAAAAGAGCATCCGAGAGAAACTCATTAAATCAGATCTGATAGAGGCAGTTGTCACGTTGGGCGATAAGCTGTTCTACGGTACGGGACTTTCACCGTGTTTCCTTGTCCTGCGTCGGATTAAGAAAGCCGACCATTCTTCCAGAATTTTGATGGTTGATGGATCGAAGATTCTCACGCCGAGACGAGCTCAGAACATTCTTGCTCCGGAGGATGTTGATCGCCTGTACGAATTATACACGGGCTATGAGAATCTCGAAGACTATTCCAAGGCGGTCACCCTGAAAGACATCGAGGCCAAGGATTGGAATCTATCCCCGAACAGATATATTGATTACCACAAGGAAGAGGTTCGTCCTTATGCCGAAGTCCTGCAAGAGTTTAAGGATGCATTGCTTGCTGTCCAAAAGGCAGAAGCAGAATTCCGTTCCATCATAAACAGTTAGAGATATGGCATTAAAAACAAAGCATTTAGTTTCGGGATATCGTGTCCCTGGAGAGCCTATCTCGCTGGATGAGATGAAGACTTTCCTATGGGGCGCTGCGACCCGTCTGCGCGGTCAGATCGATGCTGCCGGTTACAAGGAATACATCTTCCCATTGCTATTCTTCAAACGCATCAGCGATGTGTATGATGAGCAGTATAACGGTTTCTTACGGGAAGGCGGAGAGGAATATGCCGGTATGCAGGTCGAGGACCTTGCAATAAAGATTCCGCAGGGAGCTCACTGGGACGATGTTCGTGAAGTTACCGAGAATGTCGGTCAGAGACTCGTGGAAGCCTTTATCGCTATCGAACAGGCTAACCCCGGTGAAGAAGTTGACGGCCGAGTCGTTGGTGGACTGGAAGGTATCTTCGGCCCGAAGGATGGCTGGACCAATAAGTCCAAAATGCCGGATAGTATCATTACCTCGTTGATTGAGGATTTCTCCAGATACGATCTGTCGCTTGAATCTTGTCCTGCCGATGAAATGGGGCAGGCCTACGAGTATCTGGTCGGCAAGTTTGCCGATGATGCTGGGAATACGGCTCAGGAGTTCTATACCAACCGTACGGTTGTCACGCTGATGGCAGAGATCCTCCAGCCTAAGCCAGATGAGAGTATCTACGATCCGACGTGTGGTTCCGGAGGCATGCTTATCAAGTGCTTGAACTATCTCCGTGATAAGGGACAGCCCTGGCAGGGTGTAAAGGTATTCGGGCAGGAAATCAATGCTTTGACGGCGTCCATCGCCAGGATGAATCTGTATCTGAATGGTGTAGAAGAGTTTTCCATTGTTCGAGAGGATACGCTCGCGCATCCTGCTTTTGTGGATGGCAGCCGATTGAGGAAGTTCGATATTGTACTTGCGAATCCGCCTTATTCCATCAAACAGTGGAATAGGGATGCTTTTGCACACGACTACTGGGGACGCAATATGTTCGGCACTCCGCCTCAGGGACGCGCCGATTATGCCTTCATCCAGCATATCATCGCCTCGATGGACGAAAAAACTGGGCGCTGTGCGATTCTTTTACCGCATGGAGTCCTCTTCAGGGATGAAGAAAGCGAGATAAGGAAGTCTTTGGTGCAAAGCGATTTGGTTGATTGTGTAATTGGTCTCGGACCTAATCTGTTCTATAACTCTCCGATGGAGGCTTGCATCATAATTTGCAATCGAAACAAGCCGGTCGAGAGAAAACAAAGAATATTGATGATCAATGCTATCTCTGATGTCACAAGACGGAATGGAGAAAGCTTCTTGACAGATCAACATATTGCAAAAATTGCAATTTGCTATCACCAGTCAGCTGAACAAGACGGGTTTTGTCGGCTCGTAAGCATAAATGAATTGGCAGAGAAAAATTATAATCTAAACATTTCGTTGTATGCTTATGCAAAACAATTCTCTGAGGAATCGGTTCTCTCTCTATCTGATTCTATCACAGAGTGGTCAGATCTGCACTGCTCGGTAATGGATTCTTTTAAGACTATGTTAGACACGTTATCCGAATAGCTATGGCAATGGTTAAATTAGGGGATGTCGCCATCGAGAAGAGGGAAACTTGGACAGGTTCAACCCAAGGAGTTCCAATCATTGGATTGGAGCACCTTGTTCCTGGGGAAATTACGCTTTCCTCGTGGGATTCTGATACCGACAATACTTTCTCTAAGATGTTCCGTAAAGACCAAGTCTTACTCGGTCGCCGTCGTGTCTATTTGAAAAAGGCCGTTATTGCACCATTCGATGGAATTTGCTCTGGAGATATTACAGTGATTGAGGCGATTCCTGGAAAGATTTCCCCTCGGCTTCTTCCGTTTATCATTCAGAATGAACGATTCTTCGATTATGCAATACAGGGTTCTGCGGGCTCTTTATCTCCTCGCGTCAAATGGGAACATTTGAAAGACTATGAGTTCAACCTCTCAGATTATGAGGAGCAAGAGTCTCTTGCCAACAAACTGTGGTCAGCCCTAAAGCTCAAAGAGAGTTATCATGCACTTCTATTAGCCACCGATGAAATGGTGAAATCCCGATTTATCGAACAGTTTGCAAAGTATGGGCGTTCGCATAAACTTGGCGATGTCGTAGAGTTAATGGATGATAAACGAAGACCCATTAACGATGCCGAGCGCCAATCCATGAAAACTGGAAAGTTGTACCCTTATTATGGAGCGACAGGTCAAGTGGATATGATCAATTCATATTTGACGGATGACACGCTTCTTTGCATTGCAGAAGATTGCGGCAACTATAAAGAGGGGGAAGAGAGTTCCTATATTATTACTGGAAAAGCATGGGTAAACAACCATGCTCATCTGGTAAAGCCTAATGATAGTTGTAATATCACTTTCCTTCATTATTATTTGACCATTTGCGATTTGACTCCATATGTGACTGGAACAACTCGGCAGAAGTTGACTCAGAAAAGCCTTGTTTGTATTCCGGTAATTCTCCCTCCAATAGATGAGCAACGGTCGTTTGTTTCCGTTGTTCAACAAGCCGATAAATCAAAATTTGAACTGAAGCAAGCCATTGAGAAGATTGACAAAGTGATGCGAGCCCTGCTGCAGTAGCAATCCGGCTAACTTTGCGGAATAAAGAATTCCGTTATGATAGCCAACCTTATAAATCAGGTTCTTCAGGCGATGAGCAAAACGCTTGGGAACCAAGAAATTGAACGTCTGAAAGACGTTTTGGAGATCACCTTCTCCAACGTAGAGATCTTTGAAAAGACTGGATCCGACGCGGCCATTGACATGTCCGTCATAAAGACCTTCCTGTCTGCAAAGCGGGTGGAAGGATGCTCAGAGAAGTCGATGCGCTATTACGAGAGCACAATCCGTAATGCGCTGGCGACTGTCGGGAAAAATGTCAAGGATGTATCCACCGATGATCTTCGCCAATACCTCGACGAATACCAGCAACGAAGTGGAGCATCCCGGGTGACTGTGGACAATATCCGTAGAATCCTTTCAAGTTTTTTCGCTTGGTTGGAAGAAGAGTTTTATATCGTCAAAAGTCCCGTTCGTCGGATTCACAAAGTCAAGACCGGCAAGGTCGTGAAAGAAACGTACAGCGATGAGGCACTTGAGATGATGCGCGACTCCTGTGAGACTACCCGTGACCTGGCCATGATTGACATACTGGCCTCGACAGGAATGCGTGTCGGGGAATTGGTAAAGCTTAACCGGAGCGATATCGACTTCCAAAACAGGGAGTGTATCGTGACGGGTAAAGGTAATAAACAGCGGATAGTGTATTTCGATGCGCGGACGAAGATCCACCTTCAAAACTATCTGAGGGAAAGAAAAGATACAAATGACGCTTTATTTGTGACCCTGCTGGCGCCGTTCAACAGATTGCAGATAAGCGGAGTTGAAATAAGACTAAGGCATATAGGACAAGACTTGAATATGACCAAGGTGCATCCACATAAGTTCAGAAGGACATTGGCAACAATGGCCATTGACAAAGGTATGCCCATCGAGCAGGTTCAGCACTTGCTCGGTCATCAGAGTCTTGACACCACCCTCCAATACGCGATGGTCAACCAGGCCAATGTGAAGATGTCCCACCGAAAATTCATTGGCTAGCGTATGAGAAGAATCAATCACAGCTCCCGATTTATCGAGATGTTTGGAGATCCTTTCAAAAACGAGAAAGGGTGGGGTTATTATTCGCTATCGAAGGTTACCACGATTGTTCTTGGTACTACTCCGTCCTCATCTAATCCAGATTATTGGGATGGAGACATCAAATGGATTACTCCTGCAGAATTGAATGATGATTCTTTCTATGTATATGATTCAGAGCGCCATATTACTGAAGCAGGTGTACGCTCTACAGCATTAAAATCATTCCCGGCGGGCACAGTCATCTTCTCAACAAGAGCACCTATCGGAAAAACAGCTATTGCCGGGTGTGAAATGTACTGCAATCAAGGGTTTAAGAACTTCATCTGTTCAGATAAGCTTAATCCTGTCTATTTGTTCTACACACTTAAGAGTCATAAAGAAGAATTGCAGAAGATGGGTACTGGATCTACCTTTTTGGAGCTTTCCAAAAAGACCATAGAAGGATTATCCATTTCGATTCCTCCAAGAGAGCTTCAGGATGAATTTGAAGTCATTTACAAACAGGCAGATAAATCAAAATTTAGCGACTTCAAATCCCGATTTATCGAGATGTTTGGGAATCCTCTTTCTCCTGATCAGAAGTATCCTCTGAAAAGATTGGGAGACTGTGTAGAGATTAATCCGCGCCGGGGTGCATTATCTTTGAATGACAGCGATTTAGTTTCTTTTGTCCCAATGCCCTCAGTTAGTGAGGAAGGACACCTTCAGGATCTTTCTGATGTGGAGTTCGGTAAAGTCAAGAAAGGATTCACCTATTTCAAGAATGGAGACGTTCTCTTTGCCAAGATAACCCCGTGTATGGAAAATGGTAAAGGTGCTATCGCCGAGGGACTTACGAATGATACCGGAATGGGCTCTACCGAGTTTCATATACTTCGCCCAATCGAAGGTCGGAGTTCCGCATTTTGGGCACTTGCTTTAACTCGTTTACCAGTTTTCAGAGAAAAGGCAGCAAAGAATATGACTGGAACAGGTGGGCAGAAAAGAGTCCCTTCTTCTTTTCTGGCGGACTTCCCGATAGGATTACCTCCTATTTACGAACAAAATAGGTTTGCAGAGATTTACAAACAGGCCGATAAATCAAAATATTTGAATTAGATAACACGAAACACTATGGCATATTTCAACGAAAACAACACCGTAGAGCAGATGCTCATCAATGTGGCAGAGAATAACGGTTGGACCTATGTCGAGCCTCAGAACATACCTCGCCAGTATGATGAGATCCTTGTAGGAGAATGGCTCCTGCAGGCTCTTCTACAGTTGAATCCCATCACTGTAGACCAGGCTGAACAAGTTATCTATAAGCTTCGTGCTGCGGTTTCAATTGGCAGTAATTCAGATGAACTGGTATCCGCCAACGATCGGTTCCGGAAACTGCTTTTTGAAGAGAACTCCTATCCTTTTGGGAAAGATGGAGACAATCTCAATATTCGGTTCTTCAGCAATAAAGCATCCGAGAACAAGTGTGTTGTCACCAACCAATGGGAGTTCCCGCGCCAGAGCAAGGAAGGAGGAAAGCGCCTGGATCTGGTGTATATCATCAACGGTATTCCGATGCTGATCGGAGAAGCTAAATCTCCGGTACGCCCGCAAGTTACCTGGGGTGATGGAGCGATGGACATTATCCATTACCAGAAGAGTATTCCGGAGATGTTTGTCCCGAATATCCTTTCCTTCTCTAGTGAGGGACGCGAGATACAGTATGCCGGTGTTGGTGCTCCGATAGAAAAGTGGGGGCCCTGGTATGCAGACGAGGAGCGCAAAAAGGGAGACCTCAAGGCTGTCGCCCATAACTATGGTGTGCTTATCCGGCCATCCGTCTTGCTCGACATTTACCGCTTCTATACAGTCTTTTCAGGGACTACTAGCGGACGGAAGATTAAAGTGGTAGCTCGCTATCAGCAGTATCTGGGTGGAGAAGCAATTGTCCAACGTGTTCTTACCACCTATCGTGCGGGCAAAGGTCCGAGGAAAGGTTTGATCTGGCATTTCCAAGGCTCTGGCAAATCTTGGCTGATGGTATTTGCCGCGCAAAAGCTTCGCCTCCAAAACGAACTCAAAGCTCCAACTGTGGTCATTGTTGATGACCGTATTGACCTGGAAGACCAGATTACGGGCGATTTCACCCGCGCTGAGATTCCTAATGTCGAAAACATCACCTCAAAGCAGGAGCTTGAGACCAAGATAAGTCAGAGAAAGATTCTGATCACAACCATCTTCAAGTTTGGAGATCTGGATAATGGCGAGGTCATTGATACTCGCGACAACATTATCCTGCTTATGGATGAGGCGCACCGCACTCAGGAAGGTGACCTTGGCCAGAAGATGCGCACCGCCTTGCCCAACGCTTTCTTCTTCGGATTGACAGGAACTCCAATCAACCGGAATGATCACAATACATTTGCGGCCTTCGGGGCGGAAGAAGATAAGTACGGTTACATTTCCAAATATACCTTCCAGAACTCTGTGGCGGATGGTGCTACATTGGAGTTGAACTTCAGCACCGTTCCTGTCAACATGCACCTGGATGAGGCAAAGCTGCAAGAAGAGTTTGATGCACTGACGGATCAGATCAACGAGACTGATCGGGAAGAACTTGTTCGTCGTACAAGCGTTGAAGCATTCTTTACGGCAGAGGATCGAATCAATGAGGTCTGTAAGTACATTGTCAATCACTTCCGGGAATATATTGAGCCTACGGGCATGAAGGCTCAGGTTGTGGTCTATAACCGAGCCTGCTGCGTGAAATACAAAAAAGCAATTGACGCACTCCTCGGCACGGATGACCAGACGACCATCGTGATGCATACCGGCGGTGATAAGGCGGATGACTACAAGGCTTATCGTCGCACCCGGGATGAAGAAAAGAAGCTGCTTGACCAATTCCGTGACCCGTTATCCCCGCTGAAGTTTGTCATTGTTACCAGTAAGCTTCTCACTGGTTTTGATGCTCCGATTCTCCAGTGTATGTATCTGGACAAACCGATGAAGAATCATACGCTGCTGCAGGCTATCTGTCGTACCAACCGCACTTACAACGAGAACAAAAAATGCGGTCTTGTAGTGGACTTTGTCGGCGTTTTCGACGATGTTGCCAAATCACTTGCTTTCGACGAGGAGACTGTTAAAACGGTTATCAAGAATATTGATGAGATCAAGGCTCTCATTCCTGTCTATATGCAGGAATGCCTGGAATTCTTCCCGGGTGTGGATCGTACTGTCGGAGGCTGGGAAGGCCTTTCTGCTGCGCAGCAATGTCTGAAAGACGAAGGAGTAAAGACGAATTTCGCCAGGAAGTTCGCTCGCCTTGCAAAAGCATGGGAAATCGTCAGCCCGGATGCCTTCCTCGCTCAATGGCAAGAGGATTATACTTGGATGGCCCAGGTTTATCAGAGCGTACGTCCCGTTTCAACAGGAGGATCGCTTATCTGGACGCTCCTTGGTGCTAAGACCATTGAGATAATCCACCGGAATATCGATACGATTGATATTGGGACTCCGCTGGAAGACCTTGTGGTTGATGCCGATATCATTGATTCTGTTCTCCAGGACGAGAAGAACCGAGAGAAGAAAATTGTCGAGGTTGAAAAGATTCTCAGGCTTCGTCTCGGCACTCACAAAGGCGACCCCAACTACAAGAAATTTGCGGAAAAACTGGATGAGCTTCGCCAGAAGATGGAACAGAGCCTTATTTCCAGTATCGATTTCCTGAAGCAACTGCTCCAACTTGCTAAGGATGTCCTGGAGGAGGAGAAAAAGATTGATCAGCCCGAGGACAAGCGAGCAAAAGCACGTGCAGCTCTGACGGAACTATTCGAGAGCATCAAAACCGACGAAACGCCCATCATTGTCGAACAAGTGGTGAACGATATTGACAACGAGGTGGTCAAGATCGTCCGTCAGTTTAATGATGCTTTCCAGAGCGTTACCGCCCGCCGTGAGATCAAGAAGAAGCTCCGTGCAATCCTCTGGATTAAGTATCAGATTAAGGACCAGGAGGTCTTTGACAAGGCGTATTCCTACATTGAGATGTATTATTGATATGGACAAACAGAAATATAATAACTACCCATTGGCCATTAGCCAGATACTTGGGCTGATTGAGGCCAACGATATTGCAATTCCTGAGATTCAGAGACCCTTTGTTTGGCGTCGCTCCCAGGTACGAGACCTGATGGACTCTCTTTATAAAGGGTATCCCACCGGTTACATTATCATTTGGAAGAATCCTTCTGTCAAACTCAAGAATGGTTCTTTGTCAGAGGGTAAGAAAGTCCTCATCGATGGCCAGCAGCGCATTACGGCGCTTATGACAGCCATCGCAGGAAAGACCATCGTGTTTGATGATTATAGCGAAGGTCGTGTCAAGATTGCCTTTGACCCTTTTGCGGCCATCTCGGGAAACCCTGATGCAGAGTTGTTCGCCGTACAGACGCCAGCACACCTCAAGAGTAAACGCTGGATACCTGATATAGCGGAGGTATTCGACATAAATTTCTCAACCTATGATTTCGTTCCGCAATATGTTGCTGATAACCCAGAAATGGACGGAAAGGAATTGAATCGGGTAATTGAGAGTCTTCGCAATTTACAACACTGTAATATTGGTGTTATTGAACTTGACGCATCCCTAGATATTGATATCGTTACTGATATCTTTATTCGTATCAACTCAAAGGGGACCGCCCTCAGTCAGGGTGACTTCGTTATGTCCAAGATTGCGGCAGACGAGATTCATGGTGGCAATACGCTCCGCAAGGTCATCGACTATTTCGCCCATCTCTGCAAAGATGGCACCTTCTACAACAAAATCAAAGAGAAGGACCTGGCCTTTGCCAACTCCGGATATCTAGGCAAACTGGAATGGCTCAAAGACGACAAGGAAACTGTCTATGACCCCGAGTGCGATGACGTACTCCGAGTGGCCTTTATGCATCGTTGTAAGAGGGCAAAGCTTGCCGACCTCGTGGCGATGCTCTCCGGTCGTGATTTCGAGACCCGTGAGTTCAAAGAGGAGATTGTTGAAACCACCTATCAAGATCTAGAGGCCGGAGTAAACAACGTCATCAATGGCTACAACTTCACCCAGTTTATGCTGGCTATCCGCACCGCCGGTTTCACGTCCAAGAAATTGGTGAACTCCGTGATGGCCATAGACTTTGCTTATGCTGTCTATCTAATCTTGCAGGAATCCAAAGAAACCCCTGTTGATGAAATCAAGAGCCTTGTACAACGATGGTACGTTCTTTCCGTCCTTACCGGACGGTATAGCGCCTCACCGGAATCATCCTTTGCAAAGGACATCCGTGCCATTGGAGAAAACGGCGTTAAGGCGACGCTCAAGGCCATTGAGGATGCCACCCTGTCGGACAACTTCTGGAACATCCAACTAAGCCAGAATCTGACCTTCGTGTCCTCCATCAACCCCACGTATCAAGTCTTCCTTGCGGCGCAGAATTTCTTCAAGAAAGACTCCCTTCTTTCCCATATCCCAGTCGGCGAACTCGTAAACCTGGGAGGAGATATCCATCACATTTTCCCGAAACAATACCTGGTGGACAACGGCTACGACAAGCATGAATACAACCAGGTAGCCAACTACGCTTATCTCGATACGCCCATCAATATTAAGATTGGCAAGAAAGCCCCGAAGGTGTATCTGAACGAGGCGCTGGAGGCAATCAGAGGTGCGGAAGATACCTCATTTAAGTCCATCAAAACAGAGGAGGAATTTATCCGAAATCTTGAGGACAACTGCATTCCCCTTGATGTCCTAGAGATGGACCATACCCGCTATGCTGAATTTCTCGAAGCACGTCGGGCCAAGATGACCGCTCTTATAAAGCAGTATTACAATAGTTTATAGAATGTCCGAATCAAGAAAAATAGTACTTGTTCTCGGTAATGGCTTTGACCTTGACCTAGGTCTCAAAACGTCTTACAAAGACTTTTGGGAGTCCAAGTTCTGTCCCAAGGACTATCCAGCCCCACTTATCCATCATCTTAATCAGCGCTGGCCGGACAATCTGGAAGCCGTAAAATGGTATGACCTTGAGAATGAACTATTAAACTATTACAAAGGGCTTCACAACCTCAAAGACGGAGAAGACATCCTCACTGAAGAGGAAAAGGTTTTCCTAAAAGACTTCACTTCATACGGATTTGCATGCCATTGGTACAATGACAAGATAGATCTCCTTCAATCATTGGTTGACAAAGGTGTTCTTCTATACAGTGCGCGCCCGATTCCTGCAATGGATGAATATCTCAAAGATGACGCCCTGAAGTCTCCTATCTGGCGTGACCGAAAAGCGCTTGATCTCATCAAGGAGGGGCTCTACAAGTATCTGAAATCCATAGAGAAGCCTATTCCTGAGAATTTGTCCATCGCTTTCCAGCTACTTCTCGCCATCAGTAAATGTGTTGAAGCCGGTAACTCGGTAAGCATCTACACGTTCAATTACACCTGCGTCCAGATGCGGGAGCATAACCTTAGAGATGTTCCGGTCAATTATATGCACGGAAGCTGCGAAGATGGGAAGATAATCGTCGGCACCCGCGACGGATCCCCCATGGAACCCGAATATGATTTCCTACAAAAGGTAATGGACGACTCGTTCAGCCCTCCGGACATCGTGTCTGCCTTGAATAATACAGACGAGGTCATTATCTTTGGGCACTCCCTCGGAGAGAACGACAGGCAATACTTTGAGCAATTCTTCTCTCAGCAGGCGAGCATTGACAACCTAACCAAGAAGGATATTTTTATCTTCACAAGAGACGATACCTCCAAGGTAGAAATCAAACGTGCCCTTAAGAGTTTAACCGGGGATCGTCTTTCTATGCTCATGAGCATCAACCAACCAGCCATCATCCGGACGGGTAATCTTAAGGCAGACCAAAAACTTCTATATAACTTCCTAGTCGCGCACCACACCGACGAACGCTATGCCTCAGAGGTTATCGGTAAAATATTAGTAAACGAATCCAAAGAGGGAGGGAAGAGATAGTTCACAAGAACTCCATGTCCTTCGTCGAAAGGTGCCGACCTGCGAACACCTTTTTAAGTTCAAATTAACGATTTTTGGGACATTTTTTGGGCCGCTATTTACGAAAAATCCCTCACAGAACGCTCTGTAAGGGATTTTTGCGGAGAGGACGAGAATCGTAAACCAAGTACGAACCCCTTCACAAACCCTTGCAGGAATGCTTTCTATTGCGTATCTTTGCAAACGACGTTGCTCGCCTTTGAGCATTTTTGGGATATTTTTGGGATACGATTTAGACTAGCGGAGGAGTCAAAGAATGAAAATCAAGCGTAATGCAGCATTCCGTCTCTTTGCCTATGGCAAGGACAAGAACCGGTATCAGATCCGGTTTCGTGTAACGTTCAACAGCCAGCGTCTGGACCTGAAGACCGGATGCCAGCTCGTTGACCAGAAAGCCTGGGACGATGAGGCCCAACTGGTCAAGTCCGGTTACAAGGGCCCAAAGGGAGAGACCGCCCTGTCCATCAACAACGAGCTTCGGAACATCAAGGATCAGATGGACTCGACCTTCAAGTTCTACGAGGCTATCGAACAGATCCCAACACCCTCGCAGCTTCAGAAGAAATTCGAGGAGCGGCTTAACGGTACTGTTCCTCAGCGGCCCGCTCCGGAACCGAAGAAAGAGCGCAAGCCAAAGGAGCAGGACTTCTTCAAGATCTATGATATGTTCCTGAAGGAATGCGGCGATAAGAACGCCTGGACGGAAGCCACCTTCGAGAAGATGGAGGCGATGCGCGTCGATCTGACCACCTTCAAGAAGAACATCAAGTTCTCCGACCTGACGGAGGCGACGCTGACGGAGTTCGTCGCGTACATGCGCGACAGCAAGAAGCTTCGCACTCCCCGGAAAAAGAAGGGAGAAAGAAAGGATTATGACCAGGAGGATCTGGTTGGCCTGAAGAACTCCACCATCGAGAAGAAGCTGGGCTACCTCCGCTGGTTCCTGAACTGGGCGACCGACCGGGGCTACAACACCAACCTGGACTATAAGAAATTCCGCCCAACCCTGAAGATGACGCAAAAGAAAGTCATCTATCTCACCAAGGAGGAGATCGCCCGCGTCCGGGAGCTTGAATTCTCTGAATCCCAGGCCTACCTGGATCCCATCCGGGATGTCTTCCTCTTCTGCTGCTTCTCCGGACTCCGCCACTCTGACGTCAACAACCTCCGCCGCAGCGATGTCAAGGGTGACCATATAGAGATCACGACCCAGAAGACGGCAGATAGCCTCTCCATCGAACTGAACAAAGTCACCAAGGCCATCCTGGAGAAATACAAGGACACCCCCTTCAAGGACAACAAGGCCCTGCCGAACTACACCAATCAGGCGATGAACCGCGACATCAAGGAACTTTGCCGTCTCGCCGGCATCAATGAAGAGATCCGCGTCACCACCTACAAGGGCAACGTCCGAACCGACAAGATCCAACCCAAGTGGGAACTGGTCGGCACCCACACCGGCCGCCGCACCTTCATCGTCAATGCCCTCTCCCTCGGCATCACTCCCAACATCGTGATGAAGTGGACCGGCCACTCTGACTACAAGGCCATGAAGCCCTACATCGACATCGTGGATTCCATCAAGGCGAGCTCGATGACGAAGTTTGATGGATTATTAGAGTAGTCCCAGTGTGATTGTTCAGAAAAAGAGATGATGAACCCTTGTCAATAAATAGATTATTATTAACTTTGTTTTGCCCTTTCAAAGGGCAGAAGATTTTGATAAATAATAACTCTTCACTAGTTAAAAACGGCAAATTACTGAGCCTAGATTAAGTTTTGGTAGGCGATTAAAGGCAAAAGTTGTTAGTATAATGAGACGAACACTAGACGAATTCAAGGTTCTTCGCGAATCTGAAGACCATGTGGAATTTAAAAAAGGTGAAGGAGGAAACATCTCTTATAATGGAGGGACAAAAGCAGTCCCTAAAGAAAGGAGAAAGTGTATCCTTGGATATGTGACTGCGTTATGCAATGAAAAAGGGGGCGACCTTGTTATAGGAATGCATGATGCGTATCCTCATAAAGTAATCGGTACACAACAGTCTATCAATGCAATTGGTGACCTTGAGGCAAACATTTATAAAGACTCCGGTATACGTACGGATATTTATGAGTTATATGAAGGAGAAAAACGTGTTCTTGTTATAAACGTTCCATCTAGGCCTTTAGGTAGAGTGTTTAAATTTGAAGATGTTGCTTTGATGAGGGTTGGAGAAGAATTGCTTCCTATGTCTGACGAGATGTATCGTAGTATACTTCAAGAGCAAGAGCCTGATTTTTCCCAACAATTCTGTGATGGTGTTTCTTTCGAGGACCTGGACAAAAATGCAATCGAGGTATTAAAGGAAAAATATGCTAAGAAACAGAAAAATCCTTCTTTCCTTTCCTTGTCTGATGAACAGGCGTTATCAGATTTATCTCTGATTGTTGGGGATAGAGTAACAAATGCCGCGGTTATTCTATTGGGTAAAGAAGATATACTTAAAGAACACTTCCCACAGGCCCGGGTTTCTTTAGAATATAGGTCAAGCGAGGCAAATATACACTTTGATAGCCGCTCATACTTTTGTCAGCCATTCTTTTTAATGGCAGATATCCTATGGGCGCGGATTAATGACAGAAATGGATCGGTGCCAATCAGAAATGGCTTGTATAAAGATTATGATATCCCATTGTTTAATGAAGATGTTATTCGAGAAGCGGTGAACAATGCAATAGCACACCGTGATTACCATATACAAAGTGAAACTGTAATCAAGCAGTATCCCACCAAAATGGTTATAACTAATAGTGGAGGACTGCCATATGGAGTAACAATAGACAATATCATTTATGTGCCAAGCACACCCAGAAACCGTTTACTCGCCGACGTTTTATCAAAGACGGGTCTTGTCGAGCGTTCTGGCCAAGGTGTTGATCAGATATTCTTAAATACTCTTTCCGAAGGGAAGCCAACCCCGGATTATAGCCAGACGGATGACTTTTGTGTTACGTTGATTCTCTCAGCACAAATTGAGGACATGGCTTTTTCACAGTTCATAAAAGGTATTCAGGACGGGCTCCCCAATGATCAAAAACTAACTGTATATGATGTGACAACCCTAAATTCGATTCGCATCGGAAAGCCCAAAAAAGAATTAGATAAGAAGATAGTATCTCGTTTATTAAAAGAGGGTTATATTGAGCAACGAGGTAAAACCAGTGGGACGTTTTATATTTTAGGGAAAGAGTATTACGAACTATCTGGGCAGCTTGCAGAATACTCGAAAATAACAGATTGGAATGAGCAACAGGTCCTATCCGTCATGATACCATTTCTGGAAAAGAATGAATACGCGAAAATGACAGACTTCGTTGCATTATTTGCTGGCCATTTGTCAAAGAAACAAGTTCGAGTGTTTGTTGAGAAATTAGTATCGTCGGGAGTATTAAACTATATCGGAGAGACCAGCGCTAGGAAGTATAGAATAGGCGATAGATATCGTGAACAGCAGGCGATCCTTAATAAAGCCTTAGCAATCGGCCTCAATGAGATGAAAGGAGGAAAGGGCTAAAATTTGGGCTAAACAAGATATGTAAATCATCTGTTTTATGTCCGTAATCCGTTGTTATTCAATGCTATATAAAGGGAAAAAGATGTTGTGCCCATTATGAATGAAGGCTTAAAGAGTATTCTTGAACAACTATATGAGCAAGCACCGGATCTCGGGGCCATAAAAGAGGCTTTGATATCATCAGTGACAAAAGGAGAACTCTCTATTGACGACATAAAGGTTCTTGATAATCACTATGCTACCGAAACGCTTTTTGACCCTAATTCCTTTATGTCATTTGTCAGGCTCATTGCTGAAAAAGTGGATTATTATGCTCCAAAGAACCTAGAAGTTCTTTTGAGAAAGATGTATCAGCGAGACTCCGAGATGATAACAAATGCCACGGTCGAGATGATCACGGATGATTTGGGAAAGATTCGGTTCGCAGGCAGGGTGGTTTGGGATAACCTCGACTTGGGACATTCTTCGTTTGATCCACTAGAGCTTTCTGAGGAGTTTCAAGCGAGGTTCGCAATATCAATAGTCCAGGATATGATTAACCCGGAATCTCGTGTGGAATCCGCGTTACGTTTATTTGGCTCTAAGTCTAAGTTGGTTAGAGATACATTATTATGTTCACTAACACCATATGCAGAGAACTATTTGGGCGTTATCAAAGGGAAAATGAGTGTTGTTGAGGACGTGAAGAATGATGAGGCGAATCTCTTTAGACGGGTTTTGGCTAAAATTGATTCAATGTTTGATGCAAAGGGGAGATGCAAAGAACTACACGCATTTTCAACACAATATGATGTATATAACGAATGCCGAAAAGCCGAATCGGCGTATATGCAGTCATCCATAGATGAAGCGGAAGCGAAACGAGGCCCCTCATTTATAGATATATTCCCTAAGGTACTGCTGGCCAGAGGTGGTGGTTTTAGAGACGATAACGGTCATACAAGACGGTTGGCTCGATTAAGCACCCATGGTTATTTTCCAATGATGTATCACTCGAACAGTTTGATGGAGAATCTCACTTTTGAACAAAAAGTAATGTCTGACTGGTCTAAGGTCACAGAACCATGCGAAATATTATAGTCCGGGAATACTTGGAGTCTCTTAATGAGACAAATGAACTAGATTATATTTTCCCCCTGCTACTTGAATGCATGGGGTTTCGTATCGTAAGTACGCCAAAGAATTCAAGAGGTCAGTCTCAATATGGTAAAGACGTAATAGCTGTTGGAAAAGATAGTGCTGGTGTTATGTCCCGTTTCTATTTCGAGTTGAAGGGGAATGCGGCAAAGGATATTAACGACAGGACGTTTTTCGAGAAAGATGGCTTTCGAGACTCAATTCTTGCGGCGAAAGATACTGCATATAACGATTCTTCTATTCCTGAGTTTGACTCGTTGCCTTTGCGTATCGTTTTTGTCCACAATGGGCTGTTAATGGAGAATACTCGTCCAACTTATGATGGCTTTATTAAGAGAGAGTTCCCTGAGAACAATTTTGAACGGTGGGACATTAATAAGTTAACGTCCTTGTTTTCTGATTATTTATTTAGTGAATGTCTGTTTACGGACGAGGAAAGCTATAAATTATTCAAGAAAACCCTTGTTTTGCTGGAAGTTCGTTCAAGCGAGTTTGAAGATCTTAGCCTTCTCTTAGATAAGCAATTAAGCAAATTCTCCAACCCTTCGATTCATAAGGCGCGAGAGATAAGTAATACTTTCTCTAGCGTTAAGCTGATAACCGCTGTTATCTACAGTTTTGCCAAAAACGAAGAGAATCTCTATCCGGCCAAAGTATGCTCTGATATGGCGATTTTGAAAACCTGGGCATGGATTCTCAAGAACAAGTTTGAAGGTAAAAAAACTATAATCGAGCGATTCAATGGCTTATTGTTTCTCCAGTTCAGAATTTACCAAGACTATTATGAACGGACTCTGCCAATTGCGATGCAAGCAAAGGGACTTTACGATATCACCAATGTGGGAGGTGAAAGAGTCTGTTATCCTTTAAGGTGTTTTGATTATTTAGCAAGCCTCATCTATTTATATGAGGCCATGAACGCTTTCGTTCACGACAAAGAGAAGCGTCATAATAACTATCAAATCCAAAGAGAACAAATAAAACAGCTCCTTGAACATAACAGCGGCTTTGATTCTGTTATGCTTGACACTCAAAGTATCCCTCTACTGCTCCTTTTCCATTTCGTTGTATGTCATAAAGAGAATGATGACGACGTTCAATTCTTGTTCGACTATATGATTCGGGTTATAGAGAATATCATCTTACGTTATCATCAACAAGGAATGCTCCCAGAACTATATGGAAACAGGATAGAATTGGCAAAAAGTCTTCACAACAAAAGCGATCATTATCAAGATGAATCATCGCTATTGTTAGTCACTTTATGCGAAATATGCTCATTTTTTCAGAGCCAGCAATTATATGAATTGATATATAACCTGGTGAAAGAATCAAAGGTAAACCTTCAGGTTGCATACCCATGCGATGACGTCGATATTGAGCAGCTGCTTTTTGAAGCAAACCTATCTGAGAATCTGTGTGTCGAAACAAGTATTAAACTTCCAGAAGAACTAAGTGAGTTTGATCGACAGCTTAAGAAAAGATATAATCCTATCCCATATAGAACAGATGCTGTGGGATATGGCTTTTTGCGCTTACTGGCACATGTCCACTTCCAATCAGATATGTTCCCGGACTTTTTCAATGTGGGATTTCTTGAGCGATTAGACCATCCGTCGCCGCAATAAGCATCAATATTTATTGTCCTTACCTTGTCGGTGGAAACTTGAGAGATGAGGATGTGATGAAAAAGAATAACAAAATAATATGGCAGATCATTTTCGAATTCTAGGAATAAGGGCATTGAAACCTGAGTTTCGAGATAGAGTAAGTCATCTTGAAAAAGTCGAGTTTATTCAGAAAGCTCTTTTTGAACAGAATAACTGGCTCTACTTTTATAAGGGTGTTGTAATTAATCAAGAAGAACAGACCATTTGGATGTCAAAAGAGACTTTGGCAGATTTCTCTTTGTTTGACATCAAGGGTTTAAAGATATCTGTTTCAGCCATAGTGGGAAAGAATGGCTCCGGGAAAAGTAGCATTGTTGATTTGATGATAAGGATGATAAACAATCTTGCTGCTGCTGTAATGGGGGAAGGAATTAACTATGCCGCCGCAGAACATTTGCACTTTGTCGATTATGTTTTTGGGTCATTGTGCTTTCAGATAGGTCGCATAGTATATGTTCTTGAAGAGAGAGGGCGAAACATCAAACTCTTCAGTTATGAAAGACATAGGGGCAGTGGGCTGTTTTTTCAATTACGAGAGAAAGGGACAGTTGACTTGTTAAACGGGAACCTTGAAATAGAATACACACACAAGCCCCTAAAGAGAAATCTTAGAACAAAGAAAGAGTTGAAAAAGTTGTTTTATACTTTGGTTTGTAATTACTCGCTCTATGGTTTTAATTATAAGGATTATTTGACGGAGTCAACGCCCCTGGAGCGGTTATCTAAGATACGTGGGATTTCTAGCCCAGAAAAGATGGCTGAAGAAGATAAAGTTTGGCTTAAGGGTATATTCCACAAAAACGACGGCTACCAGACTCCAGTGGTCCTTTACCCAATGAGGGTGAATGGGATGTTGGATATGACTAAAGAAAATGAGCTGGCAAAAGAAAGGCTTATCTCTCTCCTTTTTTATCAAGATAAGCCGGGGCATTTCCCGTTTAGAACCATTAATGGAAATCTTAGGATCATCGCTTTCAAAGTTTCCGAACTTCAAGAGAAGAGGTTTTCACGAGACAATCAGAAGATGCTAGAATCAATCGGTATTAGTAGAACAAGGAACGTCTCTAAACACTTGGACCAAGTGTATGATGCTATTCTTGATTTCTGGGCAAAAGTATATGGCTTTAGTACCGGCATGAAATCCTCCAGCCGTATTGATGCATATGATTATGTGGTTTATAAAACTTTGAAGATCGTTTTTAATTACAAAAAGTATCAATCTATTTTCAAATATCTGAGCTTATCAGATTTCGACGTCGCCAAGTTAAACCAAATGCTTCTCCCATTATCACAAGATTTCTCTCATGTAACTAAAAAGCTCAGAAGAACAATTGCATACTTGAAATCAAGTATTTATTCATTGAGCGAACAGTATTTCAATCTTGAAGAGTTGGATAATAGAATTAGTTTATTTGCAAGACAGTTCGAAAACGAAACGGATAACACCTTAACAGAGATAGACTTACTTCCTCCGCCGATATTTGACATTGACCTTATAGTATCACATGCTCCGGAGCTAAATGGATATTTCAAATTCTCAGGTCTAAGTTCTGGCGAGAAGCAACTAGCATACACTATTAGCAATTGTATGTATCATCTTGTGAACATCAATTCCTCATGGGATGACTTGTATAATGATAGGGATCATAAAGCGCAGATTAAGTATCGATATGTCAACGTTGTTTTCGATGAGATAGAGCTATATTATCACCCTGAGATGCAACGTCAATTCTTGCATTATTTAATGGAATCGCTCTCTAGCGTTGAGTTTAAGCATCTGAAAGGATTAAACATCATTCTAGCAACTCATTCTCCATTTATATTAAGCGATATTCCATCGACTAATATCCTAAAACTAGGAGGGGGCCAGAGAGACGAAGAGACATATGGTGCGAATATCATTGATATCCTTGGCAGTAGTTTCTTCTTAGATTATACAATTGGAGAGGAAGTCCGGCTAAGGCTTTACCATATAGCTCAACTGCATCAAAACCGGAGAACCCCTGAAGCACAATTTGAGTATAGGCAACGAAAGAATGAGTTCGCAAAGGTTATAGCCATGATTGGAGACCCGTATCTAAAAGACACGATGAGCCAATTAATGAAAGACATGAACAAGGAGACGTATTCCTAGGATATGTACAGGTTTAGATCAACACTGGACAGAAAGACTCTGAATGCTCATTATAAAGCGCTTTATGTAAAAGCAAGGCTTCAGAGCAAGTGGAATAATGAGTTGCGCACATGCCCGGAACTCGCTCAAACATTGCCCCCGGGAAAGAGTCCGGAGGATTTGTTAACGATGAGTTATGAAGAACTCGTTGATGTGTATTTGCTTTATAGAAGCGTTTTTAGTGGATTACCTGCTCCTCGGCAGACAGTATTGACTGACTCGGCAAAAAGAGTCTTCTCCTATGACTCGTACAAAACACCAATAGCAAGGTTTCTTGCAAATCCGGTGAATGGTTTTGAGATTTATACTTGTGTTTATTGCGATCTCGCTGATGTCAGATCGTTGCCAAATGGGAAAAGGCAATTTGATACTGAGCATATTCTTGATAGGGGAGAATGCCCCTTGGTGGGGTTATCTCTTTATAACTTCTGTCCATCCTGTGGTTTTTGCAACACGAATTGCAAACACTCAAATCCTATCGGTAAGACCGCTTCGCAAATGAAGAAACTTGGACCAACCAGTGAACAATATGATTTTGAACATCAAGTTCGCTTTGTCTTGAAAACAGATGAGCCCAAGGCACTTGGGAGGATTAATCTGGATCATTTAGAATGGTATAATTTGGACTTTGAGTATAAGGATGATGATTATAAAGAAGTGGTAAGTTTATTTGATTTAATTATCCGTTATAATCAAGATTCAATAAAACAATTAGCGCTTGATTGGCGGGCAAAAGCCATTAAGAACCATGGAATAGCAATAGCATTCACAGCTTGGCTTCACGGTAATAGCATAGAGGCAGAAAGGAAAAGAGTCCTACATTTTGATAGATATCAGAAGGCTCATTCTGTCGGGTTGAAAATGATTGAAGATATGATACTGATTTGACCCCCAAATCATATTGACAGCATTCTGTTCCTATTTAGGTCGTATTACCCCCCCCCTATATGGTGGTAGGTTACCCTCTTTGAGTCTTAGTAATATCAGCAGTCTATTAAAGGATACCTTAGAAATGATACGGTAGATCTCTTTCCCGGACAAATACTTGAAACGTATTGATTCATATCATCTTGCGGGATCCTGGAGCACTTTTTCCAACGACTTTTGAGCATCCCAACGCATTTTTTGGAACGAGTATACTTATTTGCTACGTTTTCACTGGCGATGAAAATGTAGCAAAATGAATGATAATAAGCTCAACGATTGTTCCTTAGGACCTCGTCCGGGGACTCATTTTCCTCTTTGTAACAATCTGACAGACAGGGGCTCCGCAAAATCCTCAAAATCTTTTTGGCCGTTTTTCGCAATATCCTCAAAATGTTGATGTGGTTGGCTGCCAAAAAACTCGGAAAGGTGTATGATGGGGCTTTTGAAAAATCGCGGAAAGGTGTATGCCCATCTTCCCTTCTTTCGCCTGCAGACACTTTGGCTTAACAATTTTTCTGTTTTAGAAAATTGGCTTATATTTGTGTCAGAAGACGTTTATAGGCCATGGAGAACATTTTATTTTTCAATACCAAACGAGATAAAGTCGACCTTGAACCGTTCTTGGGGCAGTACAATATCTTTATCCTTTGCAAAGAGGGTCATTTGTGGCCGCATGAGGGTTCCCTAGTGCAGCCGGCAATTGCCGGGTGCTTTGTTATCATCTCGCGCATCATGCCATTCACCGAGATTGAATACTGGGAGAATACCGATGCGGATATCCTTCTGGTCTCGGATTATCTGATGGATTTGTACCGGCCGAAAGTCGCGTGGGAGGCCAAGGGTTATAAATATGTGTCTTATATGTCCCATGTCTTCAGCCTGAAGGATGATTTATTTGATGAGCAGAAGACCCTGGAGAATGATCTCAATCAAATCAAGGAGCGTCTCGGTAATTCCCCCAGTTATCTCGACGAGGAAATAATCGGTTCACTGTTACGCGTCTTCCTGTGCGATATTTGGCGGGTATTCTTCCGTAAGGTATATACCCATGCCGACAGGGGACTTCCTTCGGCGAAGTTCGCTAGGTTCCTGATTGATGTCCAGCAGGAATGCAGAACGCAGCGGGATGTGACTTGGTATGCGGATAAACTGGGTATCACACCGAAGTACCTTACGGAGATCAGCAACAATGCCACAGGACGTACGGCCAGAAACTGGATCGATTATTACGCGGCGCGAGTTCTTCGAAGAGAGTTGTCCGCCCAGGATGTCTCTTTGACAGACCTTTCCAACGAGTTGAATTTCTCATCCTTGCCAGTTTTTTCGCGATACGTCAAGCGAGTTCTCGGCTGTTCTCCTTCGGAGTTCCGCGACTCACTAGAGAACACAGATCTATCTCGTCTGCAGAAGTCGATGATATGGTCCGATGACGATGAATACCTTGAAGAACTCCCGCCGAGCAAGGACGAAACAGAATGATTGACGGGTGCCTGATTCCATCCGGCACGAGCTATCATCGATCTCATTGGCAACAACGAGGTCGATTTTGTTTTCCCCCTTCCTTGTCTTCCTTTCCTGATCAACCAGAGGAGAACTAGTTTAATCCGTATAGTATAGTTGATCCCTTCCATCTTCCAAAAAGTAAAAGCCTATTTCCCAGCCCTCTCTTAAGTAGGCCGATCGGTCCCATATACTGTGCATCAATTGGGAGCATTTGCCACGCCCAAAAGCAGCCAGGAAAGAGCAGATATCCCCTCCCGGCCCCTGAAAAATTGCCGAATAATTGCAAAATATTTATCAAAAACCACACAAAACAGGGCGTTTTATTAGCGGTTTTTGATGGATATTGACATTTTCGTGCGGGAAAAGCTTTTGGCTCAAAAAAGTCCGGCAAAAGTGTGTAAATGTGAGATTATTTTTGTAACTTAAATATAGAAAGTGGTGTGAAGACATAGGTTTTCCGGCATTTTCGGCTTTGAAAAATGGTTTAATCTAGCCAACTAGATAATCCGACAAAAAGTCAAATGATAAAAACGAAGATAGTTCAACCATTCAAAATGTTAAACGCTATGAGCACACTTAAATCCATCGAGGGGCTTCTGGAGAAGCCCGTCTACATGATGACCGGGGAGGAGTATCTCGAGCTTACGCACTACGCGCTGGCGAACTCTCCCAATGCAGCCAACCGTCCCACCCAGGCGGGACAGAAAGCCCTGGGCGTTCACGCCCTGGCCGTAGAGCTCGGCTGCTCCGAATCTACTATTTACGCGCTGATGCGCGCGCCGCGCGAGGAGGACGGATCCGCTGTCGGCGGAGGAGTCCTTCGCGAAGCCATCGTCTCCCGTATCGGGCGACGAATCGTCTTCGATGTCGACAAGGCCCGCAAACTGGCGGACGGTTACCAGTCCACCAAGAAGTGATGGGATTCCTGGTAGAGAACTGGATGATGGGTGAGGGGCTCGGCCTGAAAGGGATAGAGCTGCTCGTCTTCGCACATGCATTCTCTTATTACCGCCAGGGGAAGGAGATGTTCATGAGCGAAGGGAACCTTGCGAAAATGATCGGTCGTTCCCGCAAGCATATCGGCATCGCATATGGCCGTCTTTGCAAGAAGAAACTGCTCATTCGTTCTGAGGATAAACATCCGGGGCACCAGACCTATTCATATTCCGTATGCATTGAAGAGGTGCGACGTTTCGTCTCACCGGGGTGCGACATAAGGTCACAGCAAGATGAGACAAAACCTCCCACTGAGATAGGGCAAAAGGTCGCACCGTCCTGTAACCTTTCGTCGCACAATAATATAGGAGATACGTGTAACGATAGCACTATTGATACACACAACCGTCAACCATTCAAAAGAAAAACATATGCAAAAGATCGACGAAGAAACCTTGATGTCGGCGGTCCTGGAGACTTTGAAGGGCCCAACATACTCTGACAAATACCCCAAGTTGCCGGAGAAATTGAAAGAGATGGATACGGATGCACTTGCCCGGGTCCTGCTACAGGCATATCGCCGACTTGTGGAAAAACGTGAAATGGAATTCATGGATCTTCCAGAAGCCAAGCTGACAACTACTATTAAAGGCGTTGTCGGATGGATGCACCGTCCCAAATTCCGATCGACACTGTTCCTTCAGGGTACGGTGGGAAGCGGAAAGACGACGATTCTGGAGGCTGTGAGATCACTGTACTCTACCATCGGAGCAAGTACGGTTTTCTGTACGGCCGGCGACATCGAAGACCAGTTCCAGCGTCACTGTTTCGGAGAGAGGAATGATTACGACTGGTACAAAAAAGTGGGTTATCTTTTCATTGATGATCTGGGGACAGAATCTGTCCAGTTCAAGCACTTCGGCACGGACCATACGCCTGTACAAGATCTACTCGCTTTTCGCTACAAATACCAGCTGACCACCATCATTACCACCAACCTTCCCAAGAGCGAGATATGGGACAGATATGGAGAACGCATCGATGACCGCTTTGACGAAATGTGCTCCATCATTAAGTTCTCAGGTCCCTCCTATCGTAAACTGATTGGCAAACCTGCGAAGTAAGGAGGAGAACGCTTTCTCCTCCGTATTGCTAGATGTGCCAATGTCGGACAAACTCGCGGTGCGACTTGTCCAACGTGGCATCTCGAACGCTCGCCGGCTCGCATTGGGTTGACTTAAAAGAGAATTGAACATGAAACAGAAAGAAACCAAAGCCGTGTCCAAACGCATGCTGCACTTGGACGCCCGCGTCACTCAGGAAGAGTATGACGCCGTGAAGAAACGTGCCGATGAATGTGGCAAGACCGTAAGCAAATACACCCGGGAATGTACACTCGGCCACCAGCCCAAATACCACCTGACGGAGAAGGAAATTGATGCCCTGACCAGCCTGACCGATGCCAGGGGAGACGTGGTCCGTCTCTTCAGCCAGGTCAACAGCAAGGATCCGGAGAAGAGGAAGCTGTACTTCAAGAATGAGAAATTTCGGCAGGCGTGGCTGGATTCCGTCAACAAGATCCTAGCCTATTGGGACAGTATCATCGACCGAATGAAGGAATAGAATATGGTCGCAAAAGCAGCAGCCGTAACACACGGGAGCGTCACTGTCCGTTACTCCACCGAAAAGGATTTGTCCGAAATCGTCAAGGTCAATTGCCTCCCGGAGAACCTCTCCGCGTCCGCGATCTGGTCAAGGATGAAGCTCCTTCAGGAACAGTTCCGGGAGAAACTGAACCGGACCAAGCACCTGAAATGCACCTCCCTCCGGATCGAGGTATCACCTTCCAGAGAGGAGACGGTCGGATGGACGCTGGAGGATTGGAGGGAACTTGCGGATGATTTCGTCCGGGAGTTCGATGCGGTGGACTACTCCGGACGGACCAGGCGGGAGAGTTCCAAATCCACGAACCTGAAGAACACCCAGTACGTCGCCATGCTCCACCACGATAGCGACAGCGGAATCCTGCACCTGCACATCATTGCCAACCGGATTGACATGGACGGGAACGTCATCGACTCCCACTTCGTCAGCGAGCGGGCAAAACAAGCTGCCTGCGTGATAAACGAACGCCGGGGATGGGTCCAGCCAGAGGAAATCCACAGGGAAAGGGCAGAGCTGGTCACCCAGGACTGCATTGCAGCCCTGAAGGAACTGGACACCTTCGACTGGAATGTCTATAAGCAGAAACTTGAAGCGAAGGGATATGAAGTGGTCTTCCGACTCGACGAAGAAGGCAAGATCCACGGCTATTCCCTAAAGAAAGGTTATATCAAATACAAATCCTCCGAGTTGGGGCATACCCGCAGCCTCACGCCCTCCAGGATCCAGGAGACGTGGGCAAAACTGCATCCGGTAAAGGAAGTGCATGTCCCGGCTGAAAAGACGCGGAAACCCCGCCCCGCTGCAGAGGATGTGACGAAACATCCCACCCCGGCGCCGAAGGAAGTCCCAGCCATGGTCCATCAGGACATCACGGTAGAAGGGCAGAGGTATTCCCTTGACATTCCGAAGGCGGTCTATGAGATCTTCCAGAAAGAGGCGGAGGTCCCGGAAAACAATGCCGGTACCAACCAGGAGCACGTCCTGCATACCGCCATGCTCCTTTTCTGCGAATATGTCGACGGGGCGACGGCGCTGTCCCAGTCCTGTGGCGGCGGCAGCTATCCGGGCTACGGCTGGGGAAAGGATCTCAAAGAGGACGACTGGCTTTGGGCGCGCCGTTGTCTGAAGAAAGCGAAGGAATTGCATGTACGCCCGTATAGACGACACAGATAAACAGACTGCATAATGAAAGATAAGTTACCCCCCAAGACCGGCCTCGATTTCGGGGCCATGATGGACGAGATAGACGACCAGGAAGAACTGAAGAAGGAATCCGAGAACGTAAAGGAACTTCTCGGGCAGGTAAAAAAGGTGGCCTCAGAGCTGGAGGCGTCTTTTGAGACGATGGTCATTGAGGCTTTCGGAATGGACGAAACGGCAGCGTCCATTCAGGAAGCCTCCTGGAAGATCAAGTGGACCTTGGATCGAATAGATCTTGCACTTGAGAGGATGAATGAAACGAAGTACACGGTCCAACTCGACGACAAATCCGTTCTGGAGATCAATGACCTTCACCGCGGGCTCCTTTCTGATCAGAAACTGGCTCTTGAGGAATACAAGCTGGAGCAGAAGGAACTCTTTTCACAATACAAAAAGGACTTGAAGAGTATTGCGGCGGGGCAAGGCGTCTGGCTTTCTTCCAAGGCCTGGGTTTGGGCGATCATAGCATTCGAAATCCTCTTGCTGCTGGGTGGCCTCGTCGTTTATTATTGCACTAAGGCGAAGTTCACATAGGAGCCACTTCGAAACTGTGGTAGAGAGGGAGACTTCGCCGCCGCAAAACTACTTTTTCCCTGTTTTTGATGGCTTGTTGTTTACGGGTTGGTTGGCTGGTTTGGCTTGTGGGATTGGCCGAGGAGTAAGCGAATGCTTTTGTTCAACTTTTTGCAATGACGTGTTTTGCGGGGAGTCATTACTAATCATATCGTCTTAAGAATTAAATGTTTAAAACAATGAATGCCAAAAGGGAAACGATTGCAAAAAGCATTGTCCAAATAGATGCCTTGTTAATCCTAGTAAGGGTTCGGTTCTCTTTTTGGATTAATGAATAAATCTGGGAATCATCAAATGCGTTTTCATCTTCAAAGAATTGCTTGATAGCATCTCCTTCTTTCTCTTGACTCTTTAATGATCTCACGTGGGTGGAGAGATTCAAAACCAGGGTGGTCGCAAAGAATATTCCGGATATTAACGCTATCCACTTAAAGCAAACATTATTTATAAACTGGAGGCTTGCTATCTCTATTCCGATCCCTCCAGCAGCTATGCCATAAATCTTCTTATCAATATGGCTCTCAGCGTCTTTTGTGGCCTGCTGTAGTTGTGGCCAAAAGGCTTCCCAGAACTTAATCTTATTATCCCTTATTTTGTTCTTGTCCATATCCTATAATCTTTAAGCCAAAGTTACATTATTCAACTGTAATACTCGGCCTCAAATTGAAAAAAAATTAAAAGTCTCGAGAAGGTGCTCTTTATAAAAGCACTAAAGTAAAATGGAACAAATAAGATGTTGTGCAAATTAATTGCACAATTAGCGCTTTATTTGTATTTTTGTCAAGGATACAAGCAAAAACCAGCAATTAATACAAATGGCAACAAATAAGCATGCCATGATCAGGTATCAAGCCCTTGATGCCTGTTTCTCCAATAGGTATCGTAGGTTCTATATTGAGGACCTCATTGATGCGTGTAATAAAGCGCTACAGGAATTCTATCTGTCGAAGGAAGACACAATCAACGATGTCGAGTATTATGTCAAACGGCGAACTATTTTTAATGACATCGCGTTTATGGAGAGTTCCGAGGGCTGGAACGCTCCTATAAAACGCTGTTACGAAGGGCGCAGGTGCTACTACCGCTACGAGGATGAGAATTTCTCAATCAACAAGCGCGACTTTTCCGAGGCCGAGCTGGATAAACTGGATGAGGCCCTGATTATGCTCAATCGCCTGAACGGCACGGCCGGCTTTGACTGGGTCAGCGAGTTTATTGCAAATTTCGAGGATAAGCTGGGCCGGAGAAGGAACACCACTCCCGTGATTGGCTACGAAAAGAATC